>Ga0209976_10001156_pt1 | contig 15844 bp, 10 predicted proteins | sample SumtaG_FD_182806 | JGI IMG/M metagenome (GOLD analysis project Ga0209976, IMG submission 182806) | Deep subsurface microbial communities from Indian Ocean to uncover new lineages of life (NeLLi) - Sumatra_00157 metaG (SPAdes) (version 2) | ecosystem: Environmental > Aquatic > Marine > Oceanic >...
ATGCGCTGGTGGCATCAGCACAGGTAACTTCCATCGAGGATTTGCCCGCCGGCGCAACCGTAGGCACATCGAGCCTGCGGCGCATTGCTCAGTTGAGACATATCAGAGATGACCTCGAATGTGTTCCCTTACGCGGAAATATCGAAACCAGAGTTTCAAAAGTCGCATCCGGCAAGGTCGATGCAATAATCGTCGCCTGCGCCGGTCTGAACAGACTGGGGTTAGCCGACAAAATATCCGCAATCCTGCCGCCGGAAGAATTTCTCCCCGCGCCTGGACAGGGAGCACTTGCGGTGCAAATTCGCAAAGACGACAGCGAACTGGTTGAACTTGTATCGCAAATTGACGACCGCGACTCGCGAATTACAGCAGAAGCCGAGCGGGAAGTACTTAAGACCATGCACGGGGGGTGCAGTATACCGCTTGGAGCTTATGCGAAAATCTCAGGCGATACCATTACCATTGATGCAATGATTTCCGATATTGAAGGCCATGGTTTTGTCAAACGGTTAAAAACCGCCCCTTTGGAACAGGCAAAAACATGTGCCGGAAAACTGGCTCAGGAACTTTTGGATGCAGGTGGCAAAGAAATCCTCGACCAAATTAGAAGTGGCTGAAAGGGCTAAGTCATCTTCTCAACTGGAAGCGTTACATAAAACGTTGTCCCCTGATGGGGCTGACTTTCGGCTGTTATGTTTCCTCCATGAGCACAGATGATTTGCTTTGCGATAGCCAAACCCAGCCCGGTTTTCTGAACAGTTGGCTCGGCAATAGAGAATGGCTCAAAGATATTTTGCAGCTTTTTCGCTTCTATACCTCCACATGTATCAGAAAAGCGCAATTCAATTTCCTTTTCGCCCTTATGGCAACTAATGGTTAATTTCTGTTGTTTACTACTATCAGCAGCATCAATGGCGTTTTGAATCAAGTTGAAGAATATCTGCTCCAACTCATGGTGTGTGATTGTCATATATGGTACAGAATCTATATCTTTAACAACTATTCTGAGGTTAGCCCGTTGGGCGCGTTGACCAAATACTCTCATCATTCTATTTGCTATCCGGTAGAGATCGACTGCTTCAGCAGTAGTTTCACATGATACCTGCGTAATATTTCGGAATTTATCCACCAACTCTGAAGCTTTTGAGATTTCAGCAAGGCTCTTCTTAAGGGTATTGGTTGTAACCTCCTCAGAAGAAGTTGTGCCCATTTCGCTAAGAACTCTTTGTAATAGTAAACGAGTCACCGAAAGGGGCTCATCAAGTCGCTGAGCCATTACAGAGCCCAGAGTTCCTACTTCCGCAAGGTGGGCATTTTTCTCTAACTGTCGGCGATATGTATCCAATTCTTCCTGAGCCTGTATCTTAACGGTGACGTCAAGAGCAACACCTATGATACCAATAACATCACCATCATTGTCCCGCATAGGTGAATAGCAGAACTCAAAAATAACGCCATCAATTGTAACTGTAGTACCAAATTCTTCGCCAGACAATGCTCGGCGACTGTCTTCAGCAAGCTGAGGTACAGATGAGAAAGCTTCTGAGATGCGCCGACCGATAATATCCTCGGCTTTAAGACTTAGTAGGTCAAGACCTTTACCCTCGATAAAAGTAATGATAGAGTCACTGTCCTGTACGAAAAGAAGCACTGGTACTGCCGAGGCAACCGTACTGCAACGCTGTTCACTTCTGCGAAGAGCTTCCTGTGTTTCCCATCGGAATATGCTTAACATCTTTGTGGCACTGTAAGCCAAGACAACTGCACAAGCAGCCCGGAATATCTGGACAGGAACTCCAAATACTCCCAAGAACAGATCATAATTAAGAAAACTGGCAGGAAAAAAAGAAGCTCTTTTTACAACTAAACCAGCAAGAAAGGCATAGCACAGAAATGTAATCGCAGCGGCCCTCAGGTTTCGTATAACAGAGTATAGTTTCATCTCTTTAAACTGATGAATCTGAAGGATAAGTGCTAAGGCGGTTAGAAATGCTCCAGGCGCACAGAGAAGGTAACGAGCCCAAATGTCTCCAATCAGCAGTTTTCGAGTGCTTGTCATAAATACTATAGCCCAGATTATAAACAAACCAACTGGAAGAGCTCTGAGAAGACGATACTTTTTTTTATCTTCCACTATTATTTTTGTGCCAAACCAAAGCAGAAAAAGAAAAGAGCCCACCAGTGTAGCCATACGCACGAATTTAAGAATCTCAGGTGGCGATGGAGCCTCAAGAGCAATAAACATATCGAGCCATTCATTGATGCCATGCAGAATGCCGAAAACAGCTACCAACCATATATGCTTTCCTAAAGTAAATGCACTTCCCTTCTTGGGATAAACAATTATTGCCAAACCAAGAATAAAAAATGCCAAACCGTAGATAAACCATATAAATATCACTATGCTACTTCCTTAACATTGTAGTGTTTTTTAGGGGCAAGTCCGCTGGAAACGATCTCTCCTTAATTTTCAAAAAAGCTTCCTCTAACAAAATGTCTCTTCTATTATATAGAGAAACTCTGCCTTTGAATAGGCTATAGGACACAAAAAACTAATTTCATGGGGAATTACTCAAAGTTTTTCCTTGAGTTGAGGGCTTATAAAGGGTATACGAAGTATATAAGTATAAAGGAGGTATGCCATGGGCGTGATAACAATTGCGGAAGTCCTTAGGCATGTCGAGGAATTTGAGGACATGCTTGCGAACTTTTATACAAAGTTAGCGAACGAAACCACTCGGGAAGGAGTTTTCTTACTAACTGATTACATGAGTCGCCACAGAAGGAGGACTCACAGGGCATTGTTCGAGTTGCCGGTCGAAAGTGTCGAAAGGATGCGACGCATCTGCCATACTCCTTTGCGATATGAGCCGCAGGGCCTCGGTTCTCGTTGCTTCGACGGGATAGAATTGCTGCCGGATACCACGGCAGATAAAGTGTTAGATATTGCCATTGAGTTCGACGAATGCCTTGTCAGGTTTTATAGACAAGTGGTGCAACAACCTGTAGACCAGGAAGTTAAAACACTGTTTGAAAGCCTTATCTGCTGGGAGCAGGATGACGAGATTGAATTAAAGAAAATAAAAGCAATGCACTACTTCTGAGATGAGTCGATGAAAAACCTGCATATGTCACAATTGGAACCTGTCTTGTGGTTTGAGGTGCAAAATGGAAAATGTGAAAATCCTGATAGTGGATGACGACCCGGATTTTACCAAAGCGCTAAAGACGACTTTAGAAGCCAGGCAGTACACGGTAATCACAGCCGCCAATAGAACGGAAGGTATGGTACAAATCAAGACTGACAGACCGGATTTGATCATACTGGACGTTATGATGTCTACGTGGAGGGACGGCTTTGAAATGAGCAGAGAATTGAAGAAAGACCCTGACTATAAGAGTATACCAATTCTTATACTAACAGGTGTCAAAGAGAAAATCGGTATAAACTTCAAATCGTCTGCCGGAGATCCTGAGTGGATGCCGGTGGAGGGCTTCTTAGACAAGTCTGTGGAGACCGAAAAACTACTAAGCAAAGTCCAGGAACTTTTAATAAAGAGTGCGTGATAGAGCTCTAAGTTTGCAAAAAACTGACCTTCCCCCTGAAAACTGGTCCAGTTTTAGTGAGAGTATAATCGACTTTGACCTTGGGCTTTTTTAAAAAAACACCGACGCGAGAACCCCTAATAAGAATTGACCCCAAGGACACTGTCAACTGCTATTTTCTCTTTTTTAGCAAATTTCCTATCTAGGGAAATACACCACATCGAGAAAATAGTTCATTTTATACCTAAAAAACAGCTTTTCAGAAAAAGCTGTGATGGTCGCTATGGTTTTAGAGTTTAATTTGGAAGGAGTATCGGATATATAATCCGACGGTTATGAGCTATTTGGACTTTTAGTTGTAGGGTGGTTGTAGGGATTTTGCTCACTTTTTTACCCCGGATTTTTCAGATGAACTTCGAAAGAGTAACAATGGCTGCAAAAGATACCACAGAAATTTCAGAATAGTCCCGTTTCGGATATCTCTCAATAATGTTTAATATACGATTTATTAGAAGCAGAATCGTCGATAGCTTATTTTTTTTGAAAAAAATATTTTTATGGAACGTTTGAGCCTATTGATTCGTTAAATAACGTGACGTAGTGCACAGTCTCAAGTTGGTCAAGGTAAACGCAAAATAAATAGGAGAACAAAGAATGAGCAAAATAAGATTAGTTACAATCGTCAGCATTATTGCTATTACCGCAATAGCGGTAACGACCCTTCCTGTGGCTAATGCCGGTTCGTGCTGCTCAAGCCATGGACAAAAATCCGAAATGGAAATGAAGAAGCCGGTTATGGCTAAAATACCAAGCCTTGAGAAGATATATTCCGGACATCTGCCAATGGTATCGCAGTCCATAGACAACGCTATTAAGGCTCTTGGGTCCGGTAATAAAGGGACAGCATTAGCTGAGCTAAATAAGGCAAAACAGATGATAACCGGGATTAACGAAGCGATTGGCAAACTTGTAAAACCCAAGTTTGCTAATTTTCGCTGTCCTATTATGGGTTCGCCTATCAAACCAGACAAGGTTGCCAAAACCCTTATACGCGACTATAAAGGCCAAAAAATCGCATTCTGTTGTGGAGGATGCCCCGCAACCTGGGATAAGCTCACAAATGCGGAGAAAGACGCAAAATTGGCCAAGGTAAAACCAACGCCAAAACCAATGAAGAATCATTCTGAACACAAACACTGAGCAGTTGGATAAATTGTGTTTGTGATGTTTTATGGGGCCGGGTTGGTCCGATATTTTGCCTCCCGGCTCTCTTGTTTTTGAATGGGAAAATCGATAATAGCCGATTATTATATAGAAGGGTGGATGGTGTATGTGATGTTTTGCGGCTGAGTCAACTTTTTTCATTTAAGGTGTGATAAATGATGAAAATTAAAACAACAGCAATATTAGGGATATTTTCAATCCTAGTTATTTCTGGTTGTGCTTCCGAGGATAGACAAACCGAATTTGACCATTACAGTTGGAGTAGTTCTGATGCTGTTGATAGTACCATATCGACAGGAACTGCCCCAGAAATACCGAGACTGCCGGAACTAACTGAAAACTCCGGGCTTTCGGATTATCTTGCCTATGCTGCATTGAACAACCCAGGTCTTGAGGCTGCATTTAACAGGTGGAAAGCCGCCCTTGATCGAGTCCCACAGGTCAAGTCGCTGCCGGACCCACGATTCAACTATAAATACTTTATCGAAGAAGTAGAAACCCGGGTTGGCCCTCAACGACAGGGCTTTGGAATATCTCAGTTTTTCCCATGGTTTGGCAAACTTGATCTTCGCGGTGATGTTGCCAGTCAGGCTGCAAATGCGGCCAGGCAACGATATGAAGCAGCCAAACTTAAGCTCTTTTTTGAGGTCAAAGATGCGTACTATGAATACTACTATCTGGCAAAAAGCATTGCTATCACAAAAGAAAATGTCAACTTGATTAAACATCTTGAGAGTGTTGCAAGAAGCCGTTACAAAGCCGCGGCAGGGACACATCCGGATGTTATTCGTGCTCAGGTCGAGATGGGCAAGCTTGAAGATCGTTACAGAACACTACTCGATTTACAACAGCCCATTGTTGCCCGTCTTAATTCAGCCTTGAACCGTCCGGTTGAAGCAGAGATCCCATCGCCAACAGAAATTCAATTTGATCAGGTTGATGTGGCCGACCAGGAACTGCTTGCAAAACTTAGCACTGAAAATCCGGAACTCAAAGCTCTTGATTTCGAAATAACGCAAAATAAAAAGAGCATTAAGTTGGCTAAGAAAGATTACTACCCTGACTTTACTTTGGGATTGAGCCTTATCGATACGGATGACTCACCTGTAAGCAATCCGAGTGATAATGGCAAAGACCCTGTTATTGCTTCAGTATCAATTAACATACCTCTTTGGCATGAAAAATATGCCGCCGGCGTTCGCGAAGCCAGAAGCCGGTACTTCGCTGCCAGACAAGAGCGGAGGGAAAAAGCCAATACTCTTAGTTCGAACCTGAAAATGGTGTTGTACCGTTTTAGAGATGCTGAGCGAAAGATCGATTTATATCGTGATGCGCTGTTGCCTAAAGCTAAGGAATCCTTAAAGGTAACCGAATCTGGATTCCGAGTCGCAAAGGGCAGTTTTACGGATCTCATAGATGCCCAGCGAATACTCTTAGAGTTTGCTCTTTCATATGAGCGAGCCCTGGCAGACAGATCACAGTCTTTGGCCAAACTGGAAATGTTGGTCGGCCAGGAAGTACGACGAAAAGGAAACCAAACGAGTGAACCAAACGTTAAGGCTAATAGGCAGGATGAAAATAATGTCGGATTGGAACAAGAGTTAGAAAAGGATTGAGGGATATTATGAAAATGGCAACTATATGGTGTGATAAGAAGATTCATCTGTATCATCTGAACGGTATTGGCAGATTGTTCATTTCTTTTTTGTTTGTAATTGCCATAACATCTTTTGCTTATGCTGCCGATGAACATGATCATTCACATGACCATAATGCGGTTGCTGATACTGAACAGATGCAAACCACCAATACCTACTGTCCGGTCATGCCTGATATGCAGACAAACCCGGAAATATTCACCGACTATAAGGGCAAGAGGGTTTACTTCTGCTGTAACAACTGCAAGGCTGCTTTTGGTAGAGAACCGGAAAAATACCTTGATCAGTTGCCGCAGTTTGGAGGAACTTTAGTTCGAGCAGACCATGGCCACGAACGCAGGTTAGAATTGGGAAGACTCATCAAACTGATGGGGATTATAACACTGTCTCTGCTTGTGTTGACTGCTGCCGGGCGTTTGTTTCGTAAAAAAGTTCCAAAATTTCTACTTAGGTGGCATAAGCGTCTCGGCATAATCACTCTTATTTCAGCATTAGTTCATGCAACTCTGGTACTGATAGCCCATTAACTTTTAGGAAAGAAAATATGAAAGCTTTTATAGAAAAAATTCTGGCATTTTTTAAGAAACTAGGCATTGAACCTAAGATGCTGAGATTTCTGATTATCGCGATCCTGGTTGGCATTTTGATCGGTAAGTCGATAGGGCCCCAAAAGCCCAAGACAGAAGTAACTGCTGCTAAAACTCAAGCCAAAGCCCAGGTGTGGACATGTTCGATGCATCCACACATAAAGTTGCCCAAACCTGGCTTGTGTCCAATCTGTAATATGGAGCTTATTCCGCTTTCTACTGACGAGACGGAAGTGGGAACGAGTATGAGGCAGCTTACTGTCAGCGAAAATGCAAAGAAGCTTATGGATATTGAAGTTGCCCCTGTAGAACGCAAGTTCGTTAGTGCTGTTGTTCGGATGGTAGGTAAAGTAGATTACGATGAAACAAATCTTGCCTATATTACTGCATGGGTGCCGGGAAGGCTGGATAAACTATATGTGGATTATACCGGAGTTCCTGTCAATAAAGGTGACCATATGGTCTATCTTTACAGCCCTGAACTTATTAGTGCGCAGGAAGAATTGCTGCAGGCAATTGAGGCAATTAAAAACATCCAGGAAACCGAACTTGGTGTCATGCAGGAGATGACCGAATCGATGGCAAACGCTGCTCGCGAAAAACTAAGACTCTGGGGATTGACGCCTGAGCAAATCACTGAAATTGAAACGACCGGCCAGGTCACAGACCACATGACGATTTACTCTCCGACAAGCGGCATAGTTATTCATAAAAATGCCCTTGAAGGAATGTATGTTCAGACCGGCACGAAGATTTATACAATTGCGGATCTTTCAAAAGTATGGGTAAAACTTGATGCCTATGAGTCCGATCTTGAATGGCTGCGTTACGGCCAGGAAATGGAATTCACGACTGTCTCTTACCCGGGGCAGATTTTCAAAGGTACAATAAGCTTTATCGACCCTATATTAAACGACAGAACCCGAACGGTAAAAATCCGTGTAAATGTCCAAAATCCTGATGGGAAACTAAAGCCTGGCATGTTTGTCAAGGCGGTCGTTCGATCTCAGGTAGCTGATGGTGGGCGAATTATGGATGCTGGTTTAGTAGGCAAGTGGATTTGTCCAATGCATCCGGAGATTATCAAAGAAACTTCCGGCAAGTGTGATATCTGTCAAATGCCGCTGGTCACGACCGAATCTCAGGGTTATGTAAGCGACAACCCGGCCCTGGTCGAAAAACCGCTGGTTATACCAGTATCTGCCGCATTGGTAACGGGTACCCGTGCCATCGTTTATGTGCAGGTCCCCGATACCGAAAAGCCAACTTATGAGGGAAGAGAGATTGCTTTAGGTCCCAGAGCAGGTGATTACTACCTTGTAAGAAGCGGTCTGAGCGAAGGTGAACTTGTTGTTGTTAAGGGCAATTTCAAGATTGACAGCAGTCTTCAGATTATGGCCAAACCAAGTATGATGACCCCTGAAGGGGCAGACGCTGGTGACATGCACGACCATGGCCCACGAACAGATAGCGATGAAGGTGACGCCAAGCCGGCGGTTGATTTGCCTGCTTTATCAAAATACCAGATTCAAGATGTTCTTGCCAAAGCCCAAGTGGTTAAAAAGGCTGTAGAAAGCGAGGATCTCCAGAAAATTAAATCAGCTTTTTCCGAACTTGACCAATCCCTTAAGAATGTCGACATGGAACTGTTGACCGGCCATGTTCATATGCTGTGGATGGAATATCATATGAGACTTAGCAATGATGCTGTTGAAGGTATCCAGGCTAAAACTGTCAAGGACGCAAAAGCAGCAGCCAAATCTTTAGCAGAGAACATAAGTTCTATGGCAGCAAAATTTGGTTTGGTTTATAAGCACCCTGCTTTTGAAGGATCAAGAATAAGTGATACTTTCAGAAAGCAATTGGCAAAGGTCTTTGAAAATTATTTCGCAATGCAGCAAGCTCTTGCAGATGACAATATCCAATTGGCAACTGAATCGGCAAAGAAAGCATCGAATGCACTCAAGGCCGTGGATATGAAGTTGTTAAGTGGCCAGGTTCATGATAAATGGATGAAGTTTTCTGCAGAACTTGAATCAACGCTATTCAAGGCAAGTGAAAGTAAAGACATAAAGTTGTTGCGTGAAGATTTCTATCTTTTGTCGCAGCAATTGGCAAAAATAGCAAAACACTTCGGTTCGACAGGACAGTCACCTTTATATATCCTGCGTTGTCCAATGGCATTCGATAACAAAGGAGCCCAGTGGCTGCAAAATAATGATCAGACTTCCAATCCGTACTTTGGTCAGATGATGCTGCGTTGCGGAGGGGTTAAAGAAGTGGTCGGTGTAAAAGAGATCTGGGAAAAGAAAGATAAATAATATGGATGGTGAACAACTATTTGAACAAACAGCAGAGCAAAAATCTTTGATGGGGAAGATTCTGCGGTTTTGTCTGACTAATAAGCTTGTAGTCGGACTGCTTGTTGTGTTTGTGATTTTTTGGGGAATTATAGTTGCTCCTTTTGACTGGGAAGCTGGCGGGCTTATTCGCAAACCCGTTCCTGTAGATGCAATCCCTGACATAGGCGAAAACCAGCAGATTGTCTTTACTGAATGGATGGGGCGTTCGCCACAGGATGTGGAAGACCAGATATCTTACCCTCTTACGGTATCGCTATTGGGAGTGCCGGGCGTTAAGACCATCAGAAGCTATTCATTTTTTGGCTTTTCCTCTATCTACATCATCTTCAAGGAAAATATTGACTTTTACTGGTCACGATCCCGCATTTTAGAGAAGCTAAACAGCCTGCCGGCGGGATGGCTGGCAGAAGGCGTCCAACCAGTACTTGGGCCTGACGCTACAGCTTTAGGCCAGATATTCTGGTATACGCTGGAAGGTCGTGATCAGGATGACAATCCCAGTGGTGGATGGGACCTTGAGGAGTTACGTACGATCCAGGACTGGTATGTCCGGTACAACCTATTAGCCGCCGATGGAGTAAGTGAGGTTGCTTCTGTTGGCGGCTTTGTTAGAGAATACCAGATCGATGTAGACCCCGATGCTATGCGTGCATATGGCGTAAGCTTTGCAGATGTTTATCGTGCTGTTAAATCATCGAATATCGATGTCGGTGCCAAAACGATGGAATTGAATCGCGTAGAGTATTTCATACGTGGCATCGGCTTTATAAAACAGATCGCCGACATCGAAGACAGTGTTGTCAAAGTCGTAGATCACGTTCCTGTTCTGGTTAAAGATGTAGCTACAGTAGCTTATGGACCTGCCTTAAGACGAGGGGCCCTGGACAAAGAAGGTGCAGAAGCCGTAGGTGGAGTTGTAGTGGCCCGCTATGGCGATAATCCATTGGCTGTAATTAAAAATGTTAAAAAGAAAATCACTGAAATTGCTCCTGGCCTGCCATCAAAGGTTCATATAGATTTTTCAAAGGTCTCAGCAGATCAACTCAGACAATTCGGCAAAGAGCACGGTTTTGTGGCGTACAAGAGTTCGGCAATCAATCAGGACGCCTGGCTGAATTACCTTCGCGAAACCTCTACTGATGATTGGCCGCAATGGGCGACAATAAGCCAGGTTAATATTGTACCATTCTATGACAGAACAGGCTTGATTTATGAAACGCTTGGAACACTTTACACAGCTCTAAGTGAAGAAATTCTTATCACAATTATCGTTGTTATCCTGATGGTAATGCATTTGCGAAGTTCCGTCCTGATTAGCGGCCTGTTGCCATTAGCGGTCTTGATGTGCTTTATCGCAATGAAATTTTTTGGTGTAGATGCCAATATCGTTGCCCTTTCCGGCATCGCTATTGCTATAGGCACCATGGTCGATATGGGGATCGTTATCTGTGAGAACATATTGCGGCATCTTGATGAGGCTGATCCAAAGGAAAATAAGCTTGAAGTTATTCACCGTGCAGCAAGTGAAGTTGGGAGTGCGATACTGACGGCAGTTTCGACAACCATAATCAGCTTTTTGCCTGTTTTTACAATGATAGGTGCCGAGGGAAAGCTCTTTAAGCCTCTTGCTTTCACCAAGACCTTCGCTCTGATCTCTTCGGTTATTGTGGCTTTGACTATAATACCGCCTGCCGCTCATATTCTATTTTGCACTAAAGTATCTTTTTCCGGCAGGAAAATTAAAATTGTGTTGCACTTGGCAGTTGTCCTTGTCGGCGTACTTGCAGGTTTCTTGCTGAGTTGGTGGGCAGGTTTTGCACTTCTGATCTTCGGGGGTTATTATCTGGCTTCTGACTATATCTCTGAAGATATTAAACGTTTCGGCCCATGGGTTGCAAGTATGTTTGCGGTTTTGTTTGTTGGCGTTCTGCTTACAAAGCACTGGGAACCGATTGGAGCCCAGCAGGGGTTTTTACGAAACTTCATATTTGTTGCCCTTTTAATTGGGGTGTTGCTGGGGGCTTTCAGAGTATTTCAGCATTTTTATCCTGTAATTCTTCGGTGGTGCTTAAGCCACAAGCTGTTATTTTTATCGATACCATGCCTTCTTCTTGTATTTGGCGTATCAATATGGTCGGGTTTGGGCAAGGAATTTATGCCGCCTTTGGACGAAGGTTCATTTCTCTATATGCCAACCACCATGGTTCACGCTTCGATCGGAGAGGCAATGGACGTGTTGAGTAAACAGGATATGGCTTTACGCAGTATACCGGAAGTTGATTCCGTTGTAGGCAAGATCGGTCGAGCTGAGACTCCGTTAGACCCGGCACCGGTATCGATGATCGAAACAGTAATTAATTATAAGCCGGAATACATAACCAACAAAGACGGCCGGAGAGTCAAGTTTCGATATGACAGAAAAACAGCTACTTTTGTTCGCGATGAGTTTGGCGAGCTTATCCCCGATCCACATGGAAGGCCATACAGGCAATGGAGAGATGAGATTAAAAGTCCGGATGACATCTGGAAAGAGATAACAAGGGTAACCCAAATACAAGGGACTACTTCCGCACCGAAACTGCAGCCAATAGCTGCCCGAATCGTTATGCTCCAAAGCGGTATGCGTGCGCCCATGGGCGTTAAGATTAAAGGACCGACCCTTGAGATAATTGAAAAAGTTGGTCTTGAAGTTGAAAGATTTCTAAAAGAAGTCCCTTCAGTCGAGCCAGCTGCGGTTTTTGCCGACCGTATAGTAGGCAAGCCCTATCTGGAAATCATTCCTGATAGAAAGGCGTTGGCCCGTTACGGTGTGCCGATGCGGGCCTTCCAGGATGTTGTCGAAATCGCCATCGGAGGCAGAAAAGTTACCACAACGGTCGAGGGACGCGAGCGTTTCCCCGTACGTGTGCGCTATCAACGGGAATTAAGGGACCAGATCGAAATGCTTGAAAAAATCCTCGTGCCCGCAGCAGATGGTGCACAAATACCGATTATAGAGGTGGCCGAGTTATCTTACGTTCGTGGTCCGCAGGTTATTAAAAGTGAAGACACATTCCTTACCGGTTATGTTCTTTTTGATATGAAGTCCGGCAATGCTGAAGTGGATGTTGTCGAACAGTGCCAGGCATATCTGCAGGAAAAAATAGATTCCGGTCAATTTGTCTTACCGCCGGGTGTTAGCTATACTTTCGCAGGTAACTACGAAAACCAGATACGGTCGCAAAAGACCCTTGCCGTCGTATTGCCCCTGGCTTTGTTTCTTATTTTCCTGATACTATACTTCCAGTTCAAATCGGTTATGACCACCTTATTAGTCTTTAGCGGCATTCTTGTAGCCTGGTCGGGCGGCTTTCTGATGCTCTGGTTTTATGCTCAGCCGTGGTTCCTTGACTTTGAATTCTTCGGTGTCAATATGCAGAACCTTTTCCAGATACATCCAATAAACTTAAGTGTTGCTGTCTGGGTAGGCTTTTTAGCCCTGTTTGGAATAGCTTCCGATGATGGCGTTGTAATGGCAACATATCTTGAACAGTCTTTTAGAAAACACGAGCATGACACCATCGAGCATATCCGTGACGCTACCGTCCTTGCAGGCAAAAGACGTGTCCGGGCGTGCCTTATGACAACAGCTACGACAATATTGGCCCTGCTGCCTATACTTACTTCAACAGGTCGCGGCTCCGATGTGATGGTACCAATGGCAATACCTTCATTTGGTGGGATGACTATCGAAGTTCTGACCATGCTGGTGGTACCAGTACTTTATTGCACCATACAGGAATTCAAATTAAAGGCTGGTACACGTAGAAAAATATTTGAAATTAGCCGATAAATGCACTACAGCTTTTTTCTTGAATATCTTTTTACATGGAACGATTTGGCTGTTTCAAACGTTTAGAAAGTAGAACGGATATATAATTTTGTGTACCAGCAGCGAAAGCTTTGAAGGAATTGCTTTGCCGCATCTCAATGCCGTATATCGGGCGGCTGTGGCTATTTGTGGGCGCCAAAGAGAGGCTGAAGACTTGGTGCAGGACACATTTCTTAAGGCTTTTGAACGCTTCGAGCTATTTGAAAAGGGGACTAATTGCAAAGCATGGTTATTGCAGATATTACGCAATACTTGGATCGATCAGCTGCGGCATCAAAAGGTTACTGGCTTGACATTACCTCTTGAAGAAGAAATTGTTGCTGACGCACCTGAGGATTATGAAACTGTATGGTCAGATGCTGATGATTTGTTAGAGAATTTTTCAGATGAGCAGATTATTAAAGCATTGAGTGAACTACCGGAAGGCCAGCGATTGACCTTGTTCTTAACGGATGTGGAACAACTAAGCCAGAAAGAGGTCGCCCAGATAACTGGTGTTGCACTTGGAACAGTCAAGAGCAGAGCATCTCGTGCCAGAGCAGAATTAAAAAGAAAACTAAACTCCTATGCTAAACAAATGGGATTGATGGGAGGTGAAAAATGAATCACCTTACAAATGAACAATTTGAAGATATTATGCAGGGTAATGATATTGACCTTACGCATTTAAATCAATGCCGGGATTGCCAAGACAGGCTTGCTGAAAAACAAGCAATAGCCGCAAGATTACATTCGGCCTTTGCATCAGTTAAAGCTGATGCTGGTCTTGCAGATCGGATTCGCTGCCAAATTAAACAGAATAGTGAAATTGCAGACTCTGCTAAATCTATTCAACAGACATGGACAACTCGACTGCATCATAAGCTTTGGCCTGCATTGACAGCGGCAGCAGCCATACTCGTAGTCTTGATGCTCTTAAGTTTCTATGTTATGACGCCTCCTGCAGCAAAAGCAGCTCAGGCTGAATTAGTTATGATTCATCAACAGAATCTTGGCCCACATCGTGAGTTTTACCGTGATACGAATCCAGAAAAGCTGGCGGAGTATTTCAAGGACAAATTAGGCTTTACCCCCGCATTTCCATGTACCGGACAGGGAATGGAAATTCGAGGCTGTTGCGTAGCTCACTTTAAGGGCCAGATAGTCGGCAGCTACGTTGTGGACACTCCGAGAGGGATAATATCTATTATTACTGTTACTGACACACCAAAGCAAATGGGTATGACTCATATGCCTGGGAAAAAAGGATATGAGCAGAGTTTTTGGAAGAGCTCCTATGCTCAATGCAACATGGTTACGGTTCGCCTTGGCGGTTATTCCTATTGTGCCATTGGGGAAATTTCAGAAATCTCGCACGAATGTCTTAGGGATCTACTCAGTCGACTTCTGCCCAATACTCAGCAGTAAGAGCATATCTGCCAACAGTATTTTGATAGGGATACTAAAGGAACCTATCAGAGTGGCTGTCTGGGTCATATAAGGCACAGTTCGTCCATTCTAAGCCTCTCTTCTGCCCGTATTCATCGGATTGTGAGACACCAGGCGTTGGTAAAACTATTGCCCGCGATATGCACAATATCGGAATCCATTCTATTGACGCTCTTAAGGATAAGCAAGCCGAGCTGCTTTATGATAGACTCTGCCAGTTTAAGGCCTTTTCAAGCCGATAGATGTATGCTTTACGTGTTCCGATGCGCAATATACTACGCTTCGAATAACGAACATGACCCCGGCCTGCCCTCCGTAGCTTTAGCGAAGGAGGGAGCTTCTAAAATGCCAGAACTGGAACGATAACCAATAAATTACTCCTCACGCGAGTATCGCTGTCGGGGAGGGTGTAGTTTTTTACGCTACGACTTGTGCCCTTCTCTTTTCCCTTTTGACTTTTTAGTTTCTTTCCTTGGATCCTTATTTGTCCTTCCTCGTTCTGTCTTCATCTCCTCACGCCGTCCCTCTATCCTTTTCACAACGTCCTTGCCCACCTCCATAATCTCTGCTGCCACCTTTACGTCCTCACCCACATACATCCGCAGCCCCACCACAAGCGGCTCCAGTATCTCAGCACTCGGTGACTCCCGCAACACCTCAAGCGCCTTCTGCGCATACCCATTTGCTGCTAACAAAACAAACAAATCGATCGCATCATTAACTGTCTCTTTAATAATTTTCGTATCTTCTATATATATTCGTGCATTCTCCAATGCCTCTGGTACCTTACCTGAAATGCACAATACTGAAGCCAAGGTCCCCCGCGTACTTGCATCATCCGGTGCGATTTTGGCCGCTCTCCGAGCCCACTCTTCAGCTTTGGACAACATATCTCTCCCTCCATGTTTATGGATCACCCAAGCACAATTATTCAACACAATCTTGTTTTCAGGATGTTTCTCAAGAAACTCTTCAGCTAAACTCATCGCAGCCTTTGTCTGTCCCATTTTATCTAACAGCAGTGTAAAAAGGTTTGTCAAAGCCAAAGAGTTATCAGGTTCAAGTTGTATTGCCCTGCGGTACGCCACTTCAGCCTCTTTGTACCAATCAAGGTTTTCATGGAGAAGCCGTCCCATTTCTCCCCAGGCATAAGCACAGTCTATGCCT
>Ga0209976_10001157_pt1 | contig 15832 bp, 17 predicted proteins | sample SumtaG_FD_182806 | JGI IMG/M metagenome (GOLD analysis project Ga0209976, IMG submission 182806) | Deep subsurface microbial communities from Indian Ocean to uncover new lineages of life (NeLLi) - Sumatra_00157 metaG (SPAdes) (version 2) | ecosystem: Environmental > Aquatic > Marine > Oceanic >...
GTGTCTAGCGCCACAAAAAACCTGGCTTCTGTGATTGAACCAGTTTTAATGATTATTATTGGAATTACAATTGGTTTTTTTGCAGTTTCAATGGTTCAACCAATGTATAGTATGCTTGGAAATGTATGATAAGAATAGATCAAGGATTAAGAATCAAGAATCAAAAACATAGCGGCTTCACATTGATTGAATTGTTAACAATTTTTGGAATTCTAATAATTATAACAGCGACTGCTGTTCCAGCTTACCGCAACTTTCAAAAAGAATCAGATTTAACAAACAGTGCTGAAGAAATAATAAATATATTAAGAATTGCTCAAAGTAAAACCTTGGCTTCAGAACAAGACAGTCAATGGGGTGTTTATTTTTCAACTACCACTGCTCCCAATCAATACACTCTATTTAAGGGCGTGGACTATGCTTCCAGAGACACTCCTTTTGATCAAAATTATACGCTTTCCAGTTCAGTTGAAACTAATGAAATTAATTTAACTGGAAGCGATTCTGAGGTGGTTTTTAATAAACTAACTGGAACAACCAGCAATTATGGAAGCATCTCTTTGAGATTGATAACTGATGTTTTAAAAACAAAAACAATTATTGTGGAATCTTCAGGACAGATATTTTATAGCCAAGCTGTTTCTAGTGATGAAAATAGAATTAAAGATTCGCGTCATGTGCATTTTGATTACAATCGCCAGATTAACATTTCAACTGAAATTTTAATCTTAACTTTTACTTATGATAGCTCTAGTGTTACAGAAAATATTGTAATCACTCATAATATACAGAATGACCAAATTGATTGGGAGGGAGAAGTTAATGTTAACGGCCAAATTCAAAAATTAAAGATTCATACTCACAGGCTTAATGATCCAATGCTAGGAACTCAATTCTGTGTACACAGAGATAAACAATACAATGACAAGGCTTTAAAGATCGAACTGGATGCTGATTTAAGCGGTAATTTAATTAACTATGATAACGCTGGGCAAACCACCCAGGGAACTTCTATCTATGTTTCAGTACCTGTTTGGCAATAATTCTCGTCAAATTCTAGTGAATAAAAAAGGAATGTCATTGATAGAAATATTGATCGTAATTTCTATTATTGCTCTGACTTTGACAAGTCTTTTTGGGCTTACTTCTTTCTCTTTAAGCGCCATGAACTTAACAAAACAAACCTATGAAGCAAATAACATTGCTCAAGAACTGATGGAGCAAGTAAGAAGTTTTCGTGATTCAACAAGCTGGAGCACTGATGGCTTGGGAATATTAGCTACCAGCATTGATTATTACATTCAAAAATTAGGTTCACCAGAAAAATGGGGATTTGTTGAGGGAACAGAAATCATTGATAATTTTACAAGAAAAATTGTTTTTGAAAGCGTTAAAAGAGATGGAGCAGATAATATCGTTGAGATGGGAGGAGTTCTTGATTCCAATACAAAAAAAGTGATAGCTAGTGTCTCATGGCAGGAGAAAAATAAAACTCATCAAATAGAATTAATCACTTATTTAACAAATTGGAGATGACAAAAATAAAGAAGAAAAAATCAGGATTCACCTTAACGGAAATTTTAGTCTACATTAGCGTTTCATCAATTATTATTTTGGTTGTTGCTTCCTTTTTCCTTTGGTCAAACCGCTCCAGCGCTAAATCTAAGGCTTTAAGAGAAGTCTTGAGCAATAGTAAAATAGCCATGGAAACAATGACTTATGAAATAAAGCATGCTGAAAGTGTTTATAGCCCAACTTCTGTTTTTTCCAGCAGTACCGGCCAACTGTCTTTGCAAACTCCAAACTATGCCCAACAAGGTGAAATTACAAGCTATATTGATTTTTTTATTTGTGAAGACAAACTTTGTCTGAAAAAAGAAAACCAGGAACCAATGGTTTTAACTTCTGAAAAAGTTAAAATCAATAATCTAAAATTCTTTCAAATCAATACCAGTACAAGCACAGATTCTATTCAAATCAGCCTTGGCATAAACTATGTTGCTCCTTCTGATAAGCCAGAATATCAAGCATCAATTAATACTACTTCTACTATCTCGCTAAGACATTATTAAAATGTTCAAGATGTTTTTTCATAAAAACAATCAAAAAGGATTTGCCCTGTTTTATGTAACTATTTTAGTTTTGGCAATTATTATTGCCAGCGGAATGAATATTTCAGTTTTAACCTATAATCAGCAGAAAATATTCCAGAATATTGTGAAATCAACACAAGCTTATTATGCTGCTGAAGCTGGTCTTGAAGATGCACTCTTAAGACTTGAAAATGATATGAATTTACCTAGCTCTTATAGTTTTAATGTAGGAACCGCTTCTGTTACCAATAATATTTCTAACGAATCCGCGAACTTAAAAATCATTACTGCTGAAGCCAATTCCTTTGATCGAATTAGAAAAATGAAAGTCAATTACCAAGTTTCCACTCAGGATGTTTCTTTTTATTACGGAGCCCAAATAGGAGAGGGAGGGATGGAGATGAGAAATGGTTCTATGGTTGATGGCAATATTTACTCTAATGGCACTGTTTTTGGAGGCGGCACCATTGAAAATACAATCATTGTTGCAAACAATGGCAACAGAATTGAGGGGCTGGATATTGGACAAGATGCTAAAGCTTATAGTTGTGAAGATTGTGAAATTGGAGGTGATTTAACTTATGTTACGGGAGGAACTCTTGATGATTGCGATGTTGATGGTTCTATCACTGAGCAATCTGAAGAAATCCAAGCAAAAGACTTGCCCATTTCAGAATCTCAAATTAATGAATGGAAACAAGATGCTTTGACAGGAGGAATAATTGAAGGTGATTATATAGTTTCTGGAAAAGTTACTGAAAATCTTGGGCCTAAAAAAATCACCGGCCAGCTTATTATTGACAATCTTGCTACCTTAAACATGACAGGAACTATCTGGACGGTTAATGGAATCAGAGTTGATAATGGAGCTACAATTCAGCTTGATACTCCCTCATATGGATCTTTAAGCGGAGTGCTGCTAACTGAGGGCAAGGTGAAGATTAAACCAGGCACTACTTTAAGAGGAGGCGGACAATCAGGCAGCTATTTATTAGTTTTATCAGAAGATACTGAGACAGAAAGCAAAGCTAATCCTGCTATTGATGTTGACAATAATGCTGACACAGCTATTTTTTACGCAACGCAAGGGCTGATTGTGTTAAGAAATAATATTCAGACAAAAGAAGTAACAGGATATAAGATTTATCTTGATAATAATGCTGAAATTCTTTATGAGTCGGGCCTAAGAGATGCAAGCTTTTCTTCTGGACCAGGAGCCTCTTGGCAAGCAACCAACTGGAAAGAGATAGAATAAAAATGTAAAATATTAAAATGAGGACTTCTCGCTTTGTTCGAGAATCTTAATTTTTAAAAAAAATAGGGAATCAAAAAAATGTTGGAATATTTTAGTATAAAACGGGAGATATTTGGGCTGGACATATCAGACCTGTCCTTAAAAATCGTCCAGCTGAAGAAAAAAGAAAAAACTTTGAGCCTTGTTTCTTTTGGTGAAACGAGAATGGAACCAGGTATAATCAAAGGCGGAGAAATAAAAAATGACAATACATTAGCGCGAGCAATTGAAACAGCTCTTAAACAGGTGCGGGGGGAGAAAATAAAAACAAAGCATGTTATTGTTTCTTTACCAGAAGAAAAAGCTTTTTTACAAGTAATTCAAATGCCCAAGGTTCCGGAAGAAGATTTAGCTTCAGCTGTAGTTTATGAAGCTGAAAACTATATTCCAACGCCTTTAGAAGAAGTTTATTTGGATTTTCAAATTGTACCCCCAATACACAATAACTTAGACCATTATGATATTTTAATTGCTGCTCTGCCCAAGCAAACTGTTGATCCCTATATTTCTTCTTTAAAATTAGCTGGATTAGAGCCAGTTGCCTTAGAAATTGAATCACTAGCTATTGCCAGGGCTGTAATTAAGAGCGGGATGACAATATCTCCTGTGCTTTTGATTGACTTCGGAGCAACAAGAACCAGTTTTATTATATTTTCCGGCCACACCCTAAGATTTACTTTCTCTATTTCAGTTTCTTCAAATCACTTTACTGAAATTATCGCCAAAGCCCTTGGAATGAGTTTCAGTAAGGCAGAAAGTCTAAAAATAAAATACGGATTAACAGGAAAAACAAAGACAAATAGCCAAAAAGGGAAGGTCAAGAAAGAAGAGAGAAAAATCTTTGAAGCACTTATTCCTGCCCTGGTTGATTTAACCCAACAGATAAGAAAACATTTAGAATATTATCATAGCCATGCCAGCCACGAGCATTTGCCTCCTGGGAATAAAAAGGTTTCAAAAATTGTGCTTTGCGGGGGCGGATCAAACTTAAAAGGGCTTCCTGAACTGCTTTCGCTGGAATTAAAGCTGCCAGTTGAAATCGCAAATCCTTTCATCAATATTCTGCCTGAACAAAAAATAAAAACAACGGGATTAACAAAAGAGCAATCCTTGGGGTATGCCACTGCTTTGGGCTTATCACTCAGAACAATAAAAGAACATGATTAATTTACTGCCGCCAGAACAAAAACAAGAACTTTTACAGGAGGAGAAGTTAAGACTGACTCTTATTTTAGGCACTCTTTTCTTGTGCTTTTTAATTTGTTCATCTTTAATTCTTTTTTTAATAAAAAACTACACCTTATGGGATGTGGAGGCTGAAAAAATATTAGTGCAAGAAAAAGAAAAAACGCTTTCTTTTAATCAGGAACTGGAAAAAGAAATGAAAGAATCAAATATTTTTCTTTCCGACCTAACCTCTTTTTATGAAGAACGCATAGAAGTAACCCAGCTTTTAGAAATTATTGAACAAACCCTGCCTTCTGGTGTTCACCTGACAAGTTTTGACTTTGCGCTTCCAAGTATAAAAGGCAAAGAAAAGCCGCGTATCTCTATTAATGGTTTTTGCCCTGACAGAGAAACTTTGCTTAGTTTTCAGAAAAATCTAAAAGATGAAGAAAGATTTTCTGAAATCTATTTTTCCCCTCAAAGCTGGGTAGAACCAGAAAATGTTGATTTTAATATTAGTTTTAGATTCAATGAACCTAGCAAATAAAGTTAAATCATCGCTGATCGCTTTCCTTGTTCTAAGTATTTTTATACTCATTTTTTTCATTTTTCCGCTTAATAAAGATATAAAAAATAATGCTGTAGAACTGGCTTCTCAAAAACAGGATTCGCTCTATCTCGATAATAGGTTGAAAAGCATAGAGGAATTTAGAAAAGATTACAAGGAAATTAGAAAAAATATTGATAAAGGCCAAAACTTATTTGTAAAATCAGAAGCTCCTGTAAATTTCATTGGATTTTTAGAAGAAATCTCTGAAAATTCCAATGTGTCTATTAAGATTTCTCCTTTTCCTGTAGCGAAAAAACTGGGAGATAAATGGCATTCAATGGTTTTTCAAATAAGTGCTGTTGCTGATTTTGAAAACTTTTTAAAATTCCTGGAAAAAATAGAGTCAGGTCCTTATTTGATTCAGATTGAAAATTTAGACATCGTCCGCTTAACTGCCCAAGATTTAAATGCAAGAGAATTAGCAGCATATTCAGTTGGAGATATTAAAACTAACTTTTCGCTTAAAACATTTGCTAATCAAATCTCTGAACTATGAAAAAATCTAAAACCATTAAATTAAAGAAAATCAAGGTTTTTATCAAAAAACTACCCAAAAAAATGGCGGAGAAGGCATTTTCCACCTTTTTGGGGCTTTTTCTGTTATCTTTGATTTTCAGCAGCTTTATATTTTACAATTATAGTATTGTACCAAAGAAGAAAATCTTAGAAAGCACTAAAACAGGGCTGGAATTCAAATCAGAAACATATCAGGAGATCCTTCAAATCTGGCAGAATAAAGAAGAACAATTTGAACAAACTGATACTAAGCAATATCCAAATCTTTTTGTTAGATAGAAAAAAGTTTGATTTTTTCTGATTTTAAGATAGAATAATGTTATTGCTTTTGACTGAAAGGTCCCCGTAGTTCAATGGATAGAACACTGGCCTTCTAAGCCAGACATAGGGGTTCGACTCCTCTCGGGGACACACCTCTTCAAGATAGTCGTAAAAAAATAAAAACTTATGTTGATTCAAAAGAAAAAAGAAAAAATTATAAAAGAACATAAAAAGCATGAGCAAGATACTGGCTCGCCAGAAGTTCAAATTGCTTTGCTTACCGGACAAATTAAAGAACTTTTATCTCATTTAAAAAAACACCCCAAAGACCTCCATTCAAAAAGAGGGCTTTTGAAAATGGTCTCAAAAAGAAGAAAGCTTTTAAAGTATCTGAAAGAAGAAAGTACCAGAAGATACAACGCAATTATCAAGAAAATGGGACTTAAAAGATAATATGACCATGAAACACACTGACCAAAGAATAGCGCTTCTGATTGATGTTCAGAATCTTTATCATTCTGGAAAAAATCTTTATGGCGCACATGTGAATTTCAAAGAAATTCTTAAAACAGCAGTCAGCAGAAGAAAACTGATAAGAGCTTTTGCTTATGTTGTAAGAACAAAAACTGGTGAGGAAAAGCCTTTTTTTGAAGCTCTGATAAAATTAGGCATAGAAACCAGGGTGCGCGACTTGCAAGAATTTTATGGAGGTTTAAAAAAAGCTGATTGGGATGTGGGTATTACTGTTGATGCCATTAGGATTTCTCTCACTGTTGATACAATTGTTTTAGCTTCTGGGGATGGAGATTTTGTGCAATTAGTTGAATATTTAAAAAATCAAGGAAAAAGGGTTGAAGTTATTGCCTTTGGCAGGTCAGCTTCTTCAATGCTTAAAAAAGAAGTTGATGAATTCATTGACATTGATAAAAGTCCAAGGAAATATTTATTAAAAAAATGATTATGAACAATATTATTTATGGCTGAAAAATTTAAATTAGAAATTGCTAAGAGAGATTTAACAGTTGAAATTACAGACTTAGCAGAACAAAGTAATGGTTCTGTTTTTGTTCAATATGGAGACACTCTAGTTCTGGCAACAGCAGTAATGTCTAGCAGAGAAACCAATCTTGATTATTTTCCACTTAGCGTTAATTATGAAGAAAAATTCTATGCAGCAGGAAAAATCAAAGGCTCAAGATACGTAAAAAGAGAAGGCAGACCTACAGATGAAGCAATTTGCAATTCTAGATTGATTGACAGGGCTATTAGGCCTCTTTTTGACCAAAGCCTGAAAAGAGACATACAAATTATAGTAACTGTTCTTTCATGGGACGGACAAAATGATCCTGATGTTTTAGGGCTTTTAGCTTCATCATTAGCTCTTTCCATATCTGACATTCCCTGGCAGGGACCGCTCGCAGCAGTCAGAATAGGAAGAATTGAAGATAAATTTGTCTTAAATCCAAACTATGAACAGATAGAAAAAAGCGATATGAATATTGTTTTCTCTGCAGTAGAATCAGAAAAAGAGATTTTGGTCAACATGATAGAAGGTAATTTCAATGAAATAAACGACTCTGTGATTTTAGACGCCTATAAGTTTGCAAAACCCCATCTTAAAACATTAATTGATTTTGAAAATAAAATTATAAGAGAAAAGGGGGAAGAAAAAATTGCTTTAACAGAATCTAAAAAAGAAATTGAGTTGGAAAAGGAAATCAATAAAATAATAAAAGATGAGTTGGAAAAAGCGCTTTATCAAAAAGACAAAAAACAAAGAAAGAGTGAAACTGGCCAGATTAAAGAGCAAGTAATTGTTTTTGCAAAAGAAAAATATCCGGAAAAGATTAATCACGCTGTTGATTTTTTTGACAAACAGATTAAGAAAATTGTCCGAAGCAACATATTGGAAAAAGAAAAAAGAGTTGATGGGAGAAAATTAAATGAAACAAGAAAGATTAGTTCTCGAGTAGGGCTTATACCAAGAAGCCATGGCTCTGGAGTTTTCTTAAGAGGACAAACAAAGTCTCTCTCAATCCTCACATTGGGATCTCCAGGCGATGTTCAGCTTCTTGAAGGCATGGAAGTTGTAGGAAAAAAACGCTTCATGCATCATTATAATTTTCCTCCTTACTCAGTAGGAGAAGTGAAACCAATCAGAGGGCCGGGCAGAAGAGAAATCGGCCACGGAGCTTTAGCTGAAAAATCTATTATGCCACTGCTTCCCTCTTCTGATGATTTTCCTTATACAATCAGAATTGTTTCTGAAATTTTATCCTCTAATGGTTCAACAAGCATGGCTTCTGTTTGCAGCTCTTCTTTAGCATTGATGGATGCAGGTGTTCCAATAAAATCACCTGTAGCTGGAATATCTATAGGATTAGTAGTTGAAAACGGAGTAAAATTTCCGAACAGCCAAACTGATTACAAGCTTTTAGTTGATATTCAAGGCCTTGAAGATTACAACGGTGATATGGATTTTAAGCTGGCAGGCACCAGAAAAGGAGCAACAACTGTTCAGATGGACATAAAGATTGGAGGAATTACAGAAAAAATGTTCAAAGAAGCATTAGAAAAAGCAAAAAAAGCAAGGCTTGAGATTTTAGATGAAATGAAAAAGGTATTGGAAAAACCAAGGCCAGAGCTTTCTTCTTATGCGCCTAGAATTTTAATCCTTCAAATTAACCCAGAAAAAATCGGCAAGGTTATTGGGCCGGGTGGGAAAATAATTAATGAAATCATTGAAGAATGCAGTGTTTCTATTGATATTGAAGAAACGGGAAGAGTTTTGATCACTGCAGAGAAAGAAGAAGCTGGGAAAAAAGCTCTCGCATGGATAAAAGACCTCACAAGAGAAGTTAAGGTCGGAGAAATTTTCCAGGGCAAAGTAACAAGAACTCTGGATTTCGGCGCTTTTGTTGAAATCCTTCCCGGACAAGAAGGTCTGATCCACATCTCCAAGCTAGCCCCCTATAGAGTGGATAAGGTTACAGATGTTGTTAAAATAGGAAGTGTAGTAGAGGTTAAAATAATTTCTATTGACGAACAAGGAAGAATAAATCTATCCTTAAGTCAAAACAAAAAACAACATGGAGAACACGAAAGAAGAAAATAATCAAACAGAAGAAGAATTAAAACTTCTTAGAACAAAAACTAGAACTCCCCTAGAGAGAGCAGAAGAAAGATTGAGAAAGACTCGCTTAGATGATGACAGTAGTTTTTCTGGGCAAGAGATAACTTCTCCGCCTCAACAAGCCCAGCCAGAGCCAAGCCCACAACCAAAACCAGTTGAACAACCAGAGCCACCTGAAACTACAGAGCCACCCCCACCAGAACAGGTTTCTCCCAAACCTTTGCCTGAAAAGGAAAAGGTTCCAGTAGCGCCAATAAAAATCTCGGAACAAAAGGCAAAAGAAGAATTAGAGCAGGCTTTAGAAGAAAAACCAAGTTCAGAAGAAACATTGCTTGAACCCAAAAAACAAACACTGGAACCATCTTATAAAAAAGAGGTGGAAGTTCCGACCAAAGAAGAACCTTCAGAGGAAAAAGAGGAAAAGCTGGAATTTTTGAAAAGAGAAGAAGTCAAAACAATGAAAAAAGACCTCAAGCAAACCAGAGAATTTGAAGCTAAAGAAGAAAGGCAAAGAATTACTGACTTACAGGCTGAACCCAAGAAAATCAAAGTTGAAAAACAAACCGAACCAAAACTAGTTGAAAAAAAGCCAACCATACAGCCATTGCCCAAAAAAGACCTTATTCCTCAACCCCCAGAAAGACCTTCTTCTTTTAAGAAAATTATTATTAGGGTTGGTGTTTTTGTGCTCATCGTTTTAGTGGTAAGTTTTATTTACTGGTTCTTTACTCAAAAAGAACAATTAGCTAAAAAGGATGCTACTCCTTTGATAGAACAAGAGACCCCTCAAGAGCAAGAGATTGTTGAAGAACCAGAAATTACCATTCCTCAATCAATAATCTTTGTTGCTGACACTCTTACTTTCAATGCTACAACTACTAAAGATATAGAAGACATTTATAATCAAATAACAACTCAGGTTTTAACAGAAAATGAATTTGTCCGTGTTGTTATTAAGAATGAACAGGAAAAACGTTTGTTCAACTTAAATGAAATTGCCCAAACATTTCAAATCACAATACCAGCTGAAGTTTTAGAAAACTTAAAAATAGATGTCTTTAATTTATTGGTTTATCCTCAGGAACACGGCAAAAGAGGCGTAGTTATTGCTGAGATAAAAGACAAAGAAAAATTAACCTTGTCGCTGACCAACTGGGAAGCTGATATTATTGCGAATGGGCTGCAGATTTCTGGAAATAAAATTCCGACCCTGTCCACCCAATTTAAAGATTATTCTTTTGACAATGTTCCTTTTCGCTTCCTAACGCTATCAAAAAGCGATTTGGGCCTTTGCTATGTTTTATCCGGGGATTATTTTGCTATTAGCAGCTCCTTTAAAAGCATAGAAGAAACAATAAAGGCCTTTAAAGAACAGGTTGTTATTGATGAATTAAAAGATAAAGCTGGTCAATTATTTATAGTTGGCTTTGAAGGAAAAACGCTTACATCTGAATTTGAAGGGTTCTTCAAAAAATACAAACCAGGAGGAGTATTACTGCTTTCTAAAAATATTGAAAATGGTGAACAATTAAAGACTTTGATTAATGATCTTCAAAGTCTTTCAAAAGAAGAAACTGGACTTCCGCTTTTAATTGCTGTTGACCAAGAAGGCGGTCTGGTATCAAGGATTGAATTTTTAAAAGAAAAAACCGCTCAATCTGAAATATCAAGTCAAAACTATGCCTATGCAGTTGGCTTGAAAAGAGGCGAAGAATTAAAAGAATTAGGAGTAAATCTTAATTTAGCCCCTATCTTGGATAATGCTCAAAACAGTGACTTTCTTTTTGAACGCTCATTCCAAAAATCTATTGATATATCAGGTCAACTGGCTAAATCTCTTATTCAAGGCCAAAAAGACACTGGAGTCTTTAGCGCTATGAAACATTTTCCTGGATATGTAGGTGTTGATTTTAATCCAGAGGAAAAATTAGCAACAATCAATTTACCAGAAATATTACAATTTCAAAAAGCGCTTGAAGCAGGTCCTGAAATGGTAATGATATCAAATGCCATATATCAAGACCTTGATCCCTCTTTGCCTTTTACTTTTTCTTCGACAAGCATTCAATTTTTAAAAAACAAATTAGGTTCTGAAATTTTAATTATCTCTGATGATTTGTCTCAAAACTCCTTGCTTAATAATTTCTCTTTAAATGAAATAGTTACTAAGCCTGTTTTAGCTGGAGTTGATATTATGATTTTTTCCGGTTGGCGATCTTCTGTTGAAGAGGGGCTTGATGAATTCTTCAAAGCAATAGAGCAGAAAGAGATTTCTGACCAGCTTATTACTAATGCTTTTCTGAAAATCAATCAACTTAAACAAGATTTAAAATAATAAATATTTAAAATTATGGATAAAAAAAGGATGGAGCAAGTAAAAGAGAGATTAGAAAAAGAAAAAGTACAGATTGAAAAACAGCTCAAAACTTTCGCTGACAAAGATGAACAGGTAAAAGGAGATTGGGATACCAGATTTCCCAAGCAGGATGGAAGTTCTGGCAGCGCGGCTTTAGAGGCTGCAGCTGATGCAGTAGAAGAATACAGCACTCTTTTGCCAATAGAACATAATTTAGAACTTAGGCTTAAAAACATTGGTAATGCTCTGGAAAAAATTAAAAAGGGTGAATATGGAATTTGTGATAAATGCAAAAAACCAATTTCTCCTGATAGACTGGAAGCTTATCCAGAAGCAGGACTTTGTATAAAATGCCGTTCAAGCTCTTAAGCTTTAAATCATCTCATTAAAAAATCTCGCTGTTGTGTGTCTAAGACAAAAGAAGAATAATAAAACCTCCTTTGTGGAATTAGAAACAGAAAAGAAGGTGATACGCTGTCCCTCTTTTTTTAGAATTACCTTTTGATCTCTTTTTCAACCAACTCTCTTGGTTTAAATTCAATATTGCAATGGTTTTTTAAAAAATCTACTGTAAAATGAAAATAATTTTCGGTCTCTTCTGTGGAGACTAAAGCCCTTGTGTGCCCGGCAATTCTATCTTCAATCATCTATGTCAACATTTTCAATCCCTCTTCCTTCTCCAAAGATATAACATTTTTCTATCTCGATTTTAATGTTTTACCCTCTTTTTGTTAATTGATTCTACCTGATTTAAATAATATCTTATTTTAAAAAAAACCACTTTGAAATAAATTATTTCTAGTGGATATTTCTTGTCTTCTGCTATCTCTTTTTCTTCGGTCTCACCAACTTTATTAACTTTAGCAGCGCATATTCATACCGCCAAAGTTCATATATATTACATGTCGCTAGTTGAAACTCGCCCGATAGCTTATTACGACCTCTATCTTCAGAGACATCGATGAGCACCTCTTGTCCTATTTTTGTCTTTTCCTGTTTCTTGTCCCACAATTCTACCAATTCACAATGAAGCGCATCTGCCTTTTCGCCAAGGCGTGATCCACAAATAGAATATTGGTTCACGATAGCCGCTGGGATATGAAACCTACTACTACCTATGATTTTCACAAGAAGCTCCTGAAATATAGGTTCGGATGCATTAATCGGAATTTCTTCTGTCATTATCTCACCTCCTTAAATGTGCTGTCTTATTTATAAAATATTTCTGAATTTTTGTCAATTTTTTAAAATAGAATTATGGATGACGTTTTTCAACTTCTGGAAATTGAGAAATGTATCCTCGAAAGCTCGTTCAATTACTGTTGTCAGTTTAAATACTCAAATTATTGGAGCAAGAGTGAATAACTCATATGGGTTGGGGTGTTTTGAAATTAAAGAATTCTCAAATAGGACGGTTCAAGAATCAACCATTGCAATAAAACGGTTAAGGTGTTCTTGAAAACTTAACCCCTTCTGGTACATAAAAAAATGCCTCATACGAACTGAGGTATTTTAAAGTTAGAAACTTGTTTTGAAAATGATTCTAGTAGGCAAATGGATTTTGAGCGCCTCTAACGCCGAAATGCACATGACAACCAGTAGATTTCCCAGCTCCTGGGGTTCCTGGTTCTCCGCCCATCCAAGCAATTGTTTGACCCTGATAAACAGTGTCGCCTGGATTGACTAAGCTAGTAGAAATATGTCCATACATTGTCACTACGCCATTTGGATGAAGAATTGTAATATGATTCCCAGCTCCGCTAAAAGCCCAACGAGAAGTAGAATTAGTCAAATTAACCCTTAGAATCTGACCTCCGGCTGCAGCATAAATAGGTTCTCCGCACTTACCATGACTAAAATCAATAGCATTATACCAGTGAAGTCCTTGTGTGATTCTGCACGGAGAAGAGATAGGGCACATAAAATAACTGCTTCCTAATGGAATCCAAGTGCGGGCATATTGAGTAATTGTAGGCATTGTTCCATTTGGAATAATCAAAATATCTCCAATAAAAATATCAGCCTCACCTGACAGCGCATTAAAGGAAACTATTTCCTCTGATTTTGCTTTGTATATCTTAGCAATCTCACCAACAGTTTCTCCTGCTTTAACGTGATGAATGATTCCGGACACTGGAGGAATTATGAGTTTCTGGCCTTCCCTGATTAAAACAGTATGAGTTAGATTATTAGCCCACATAAGTGTTTCTAATGAAACATCAAACTGGTTAGCAATTACCCAAAGCGTATCTCCTTCGCTAACAATATATTCAATGATTTCTGTCCGCTGGATGCTTTCAAGATCAAAACCTCCTATTAAAGCACCTAAAACCTTAGGCGTTATTACATAAGGAGGGCTAACAGCTCTAAAGCTGTTTTCCTGAACAAGAATGAATTTGGGAAGTTCTGGCTTGGGTTTTTGAATTACACTAACAAAAGCATCTCTGACATTAACAGTTTCTGGCAAGTCTGTTGGCAGAAAAACAACATCTTTGCTTTTTTTAGAAGCAATAGTAGAAACTAGAAGAATCAAAATAACCGCCACTAAAAGCGGTTTAGAGGACTCTTTTAGTCCTAACCTTAAACATTTAAAAACCTTATCCGACAGTTTATCAGACATATTATTATTACCTTTATTTTCTACTATTGAAACAGGTTGTCAAGCTCGTTTAAGGTGATTAAAAGCACTGTTTTATGCTAAAATTAGAATAAATCATGAATGTAAAAGATGTGAAAATCCTGTTGAAAAAGTATGGAATACGCCCCTTAAAATCATTGGGGCAGAACTTTTTAGTTAATGAGAGGGTTTTTGATAGAATCATTAGAGCAGCCGAGCTTTCGAGCAATGATATTGTTTTGGAAATCGGACCAGGGATTGGAAACTTGACTCTAAGATTGGGAGAAAGGGTTAAAAAAGTGATTGCAATAGAAAAAGACAAAAAAATGTGTGAAGTTTTAAAGAATGTGCTGGAGAATCAGAATGTTAAAAATATTAAAATCATTAATCAAGACGCGCTCAAATTAGATTTCAATCAATATATCCAAAAATCCTACAAGCTTATTGCAAATCTGCCTTATTACATCACTTCACCTGTGATAAGAAAGTTTCTTGAATTAAAAAAACCTCCAGAATCAATGATTTTAATGGTTCAGAAAGAAGTTGCTCAAAGAATCTGCGCCAAACCCTCAAAAATGAGCCTCTTAGCTGTCTCGGTTCAGTTTTATGCAAAACCAAAAATCATTTCTTATATTTCAAAAAAATCGTTCTGGCCTCGACCAAAAGTAGATTCTGCATTATTAAAATCATTCCATTTAAATTGAGTTGGTCTAAAAGAGACACTGAGAAGTTCTTTGAAATCGTTAAGGCTGGATTTTCCCACCCAAGAAAACAATTAATCAATAATTTATCAAAAGGATTGAATTTAGAAAAACAAAAAATTGAAAAATGGCTTTTACAAAACAAAGTTCGACCCGAACAAAGAGCTGAAACTTTAAGTGTTGAATATTGGCAGAAATTAACAAAAACCCATTCAAAAATTTGATATATTGAAAAAGTCATTATAAAATCAATTAATGAACACGAAACAAGTTTTAAAAATCTTTTTTGTTTTCTTTCTATTTCTTTCTTTTGCAGTGAATCTGGTTCCTGCTAATGCCGCTTTAACTGCTCCGAACATAATTTATCCCAAAAGTTCTGATTCGCCTGTTTGGGCTGGAAAGATAGAATTTAAATGGAGTAACACCGATGCTGATTACTATAAATACCACATTAATCTGCCAAGCGGTGAAGCTAGAGAAGGAATAACAAATACTACCTCTCAAGAAATTTATGATCTAGAACTGGGAAATTATTCCTGGGCTGTATCATCCTGCGATGACTCAGAAGGAACAAACTGCGGAAACTGGAGCAGTACCAAAAGCTTTACCATTGAATCAGCTCCTGACGAATTATTAAAAGGATTAGTTCCTTGTGGAAGACAATACGATAATCCTCAGACTGATATTATAGAAAGCAAACCATGCCAGATGACAGATATTCTTGTGTTGGTTAAATATGTTCTTGATTTTGTTTTATGGAGAGTGGGGCCAATCACTTTAGTTTTATTAGTTCTAGCCACAGGCATGATATCATATTTCAATGTCGGGTCGCCAGATATAAATATACGCATAAAATCAATATTGAAATCAGCTATTTCAGGCTATATTATGATTCTACTTGCCTGGCTCATTGTTAATACGTTTTTAGCCATCATAGGTTATAGAATAGGTATTTTCGGCCGATGGTGGGAATTAAAATTTTAAAATTATGAAAGACAAAGAATATTTCATTTTAACAATTATTTTTATTTTAGTGCTCAGCTTTGTTGCCCATTGGCAATTCAAAAGCTTCCAAGAAACTTTA
>Ga0209976_10001158_pt1 | contig 15831 bp, 14 predicted proteins | sample SumtaG_FD_182806 | JGI IMG/M metagenome (GOLD analysis project Ga0209976, IMG submission 182806) | Deep subsurface microbial communities from Indian Ocean to uncover new lineages of life (NeLLi) - Sumatra_00157 metaG (SPAdes) (version 2) | ecosystem: Environmental > Aquatic > Marine > Oceanic >...
GATTACATCATCAAGTTAAATATGGAGGAGTACACTATTGGTTAGGAGAATCGATTTCCCAGTCAATCGTGGAAGCAGATGCGTACACCCCTGAGTTCATGCAATTCTTTAAGGATATAAAGAAAACAGTTGACCCTAATTTCCTATTAAGCCCTAATAAATTTCACTTACATTCCTACGATGATGACTATACAAAGTATTTAGTTAAAGATGAGGAATAATGAATAATTTTTTTTAAAAAAATAGTAATGAAAATGATATTTTATAATATATTAGTAAAGAACAAAAATAGGTGGTAAAAAATTACCGAATTAGATCCAAAAGAAAAATATAAACATTTTGCCAAGCTAGGAAATATAATCTTACAGTGTATAGGCTGCGGAGATTGTAGAGAAGCTACCGATTATACTGAAATTCCTCCTAAGTGGGGGGTGTGTGTTGCAAGAGAAAATACGTCTGGTTTTGAAGCTTTCTTTGGAAGGGGAAAAATGCAAATTATACGTTCTCTCTGGCAAGGGAAGCTAGAACTAAGTAAAGATATGGGCGAAGTAATTTATCAATGTCCAACTTGCAATGCGTGCGCAGAGACTTGTGCGTATGATATGGATAATGCCGCGATTTATGAAGCCTTAAGGGCTGAATTAGTAGATGCTGGTTGTGGTTTAGAAGCACATATACCAATGAATAAAGCAATGATGGAGTTATTAAATCCATATGAGCGAGATAATAAAGAAAAAGCAGTATGGATTGATAAACTCGATTTCAAAATAAAGGATGCCAACTCTGAGACAGCGGAGCATCTATATTTTGTAGGGTGTACTGCAGCTTTAACCCCAGAAATTCAGACCGTGGCAATAAATACAGCAAAAGTCCTCAAAAAATTAGGTGTTGATTTTTCTGTATTTGGAGAACAAGAAGTATGTTGTGGAAGTGTTGGGAAGAGGACTGGAGATCTTACCGCATTTGATGTAGTTGCGACAAAAAATTATGAATTATTCAAAAAGAGCGGTGTAAAGAAGATAATAACAAGTTGTGCTGGTTGTTATAGAACATTGAAAACTGACTATACAGGTTATCTGGAAGACTTAGGTATAGAAGTACTTCATACAATTGAATTAGTACGAAATATAATAAATGAGAAAAACATAGAACTAAAACATTTAGGACTTAAAGCAACCTACCATGATCCTTGCCATACGGGAAGAAACTCTGGGATGAAAGAAGGAGTTAATCCTCTTTATGAGGAACCAAGAGAACTTTTGAGTAAAATGGCAGATATAATCGAAATGAAAACGATAAAGCAAAATGCGAAATGTTGTGGAGCTGGCGGAGGGGTAAAAAAAGGTTTTCCTGAATTAGCATTAGCAATTTCTAAAGCTCGGATTGAGGAGGCTGATGAAACAGGAGCGGAAATATTGGTAAGTATTTGTCCTTTCTGTTATCGAAACTTATATGATGCTATCACGGCTTCAAACTCCAATCTTAAAATGGTTGATCTGATGGAATTATTAGATCAAGCATTACCATAAAAAATTCTTTTTTTTCTATTTTTTTATATAAAATATTAGAAATTAAAAATAAATGTGAAATTAAAAATAAGTGTGAAATTAAAAAATGCCAAAATTAAGTGATCCTATAACTATTAGAGGGATGGAAGTAAAAAACAGATTAGCCTTTCCCCCCATGCTTTCAATGTCCTCAGATGCTAATGGATGTCCCACTGAAAAGAGTTATAATGTTTATGAAACAAAGGCTCGTGGAGGTGCGGGATTAATTACGTATGAGGCCGTATCTGTGGAACCAGTAATTTTTAATGCGCAAAATGTCACGGCGAATATTGGAAAAGATGATAACATACTGGCATATAAAAAAGTGACTGATGCTGTTCATAAGTACGGGGCGAAGATTGGGATACAATTAGCTGATGGTGGTTTGATAGGGTTTGCTCTTGCTTCAATCTTTGGTTTTAAAATAGAAGCGAGAGGTCCATCATCTGTGGATTTATTACATCTAACTTCGGCTTATGAAACAATGGTTTCATCATGGCCAGATACTTTAAAACAAACTGGGGCCATATGTAAAGAAATGTCTATTGAGGATATAATTAAAGTACAAGACTTATTTGCAGCAGGAGCAAAAAGAGCAATTCAAGCAGGATTTGACTTTATCGAGATCCATTCCGCCCATGCTACTTTACATTCTGCCTTTTTGGCGCCTTATTCTAATGTAAGAACAGATAAATACGGAGGTTCTACAGAAGAGAGGTGTACCTTTTTACTGGAAACAATGGAAAAAATTAGAAACAGTATTGGTGATAAACCACCGCTTTTCGTGCGGTTATCTGTAGATGAGCTAGTACCCGATGGACTAAAAATAGAAGAGTCAAAAAAAATTGTGAAAATAATAGAAAATGCCGGGATGGATTGTATTGATGTAAGTCAAGGTAACATGATTCGGAATCCTAAAGGCATTCAAATTCCTACTTATGTTGAGCAGGGTGGCTATATTCATTTAGCAGAAGAAATAAAAAAGGTAGCGAATGTTCCGGTCATCGGTGTTGGAAGAATTGTTGATCCAAAAATGGCAGATGAATTTATACAGCAAGGTAAGGCAGATATAATCTATATGGGGCGCCAGTTGATCTGCGACGCCGACACGCCTAACAAATACTTTAACGGGCAACTGGATGATATTAAATACTGCATGGGATGTTTACAAAAATGTTTGAGTACGTGCGTCTATGATGCTTATAGCGGCCAAAATTATAAAGATTTAACCCCCTCAACTGATTTAAAAAAGATTGTCGTTTTGGGAGCCGGTATTGCGGGAATGGAAGCCGCAAGAGTAGCAAAACTGCGGGGTCATGAAGTAGAAATATATGAAAAATCAGATAAGGTGGGAGGATTAATCCCTCTATTGGCGATGGAGTATAAAAAAGAAGAATTCATGAACATTGTGAATTATTTAGAAACACAGTTAACGAAATTAGAAGTGCCCATACATCTCAATAAGGAGTTAACAGGTGGACAAATTTCTGATCTAAAACCAGATATATTGGTCTTAGCAACCGGTACTGAAGCAACTATCCCAAAAAAATTGGAAGGAACACCAAATATAGTAACTCAAGATGAAGCAATTTTGAAAAACAAGCCAATTGGGAAAGATGTCGTAGTTTGGGGCTTGGGGGCATATTGGAAGGGGGGACCGGAAACCGCTATAACATTGGCAGAACAAGGATATAATGTTAAAGCATTAATGGGGTCAAACACTACCGTGGCGACCGAAATGTTAATGGCAACAGGAAGGCGATTATGGATACTTGAATATTTGAGAGATAATAAAATCCCGGTTTACACTAAAGCGAAACTATTGGATGTCACAGAGAAAGGTATTAAGTTTCTTGATGAACATAAAAATGAACAATTTATCGAAGCGGATACTTTAGTATATTGTGGATCTCGAATTACAAAAGCTAAAAAGTTAAAAAAACAATTTGAAGAAGTTGCGCCTCAAATTCAACTTATAGGAGATTGTAAAAGACCTCGAAATATTTCAGAAGCAATGAACGATGCCCAAACTTTTGTTAGAAGATTAAAATAAAATTTTTTTTAAAATATTTTAAATAATTTACAGAACTTATTTTTAGAAATAAAAGTTAAAAACATCAGAATTAAGAAAGAAAAATAATTTAAAATGAGCCAAAATGTCAACAACTAAAAAATTTAGAATTTCAAGAAGAACCCTATTAAGGGATATTATTAAACACAAGGCAGAGACAGTCCCAGATAAAGTGTACATGACGTACATTAGGGATTTTGATAAAGGAATTGATGAGAAATATACCTATAAAGACATGCATTTATTATCAAATCGTTTAGGAAGCGGTCTTCTTAAATTAGGATTAAAAAAAGGTGAGGGTGTAGCCCTGATGGAAATAAACTCTCCTGAATTCTTATTAACGGTTTTTGCGACTTTCAAAGCGGGTATGTATTCTGTTATGGTAAATATAGCCCTAAAAGGCGATGGTTTGCAGTATATTATTGATCACTCTGATGCTTCGGCGGTTATTGTTCATTGGTCATTTTTAGATGCTGTTTTAGAAGTTAAAGATCGATTGCCCAAAGTTAGAAATATTATTGTTGATACGAATGAAGCTCCGGATGATTTTAAATTGCCGGAAGGAATTGAATCTCTCCAAGAAGTAATGCAAGCTCCAGATGATGAAATCGAAATGGAAATTAGTACTAAAGACATGGTAATGCTCATGTATACGGCCGGTACAACAGGTCTTCCTAAAGCAGTAATGTTTTGGCAAGGAAAATTGATAGGTGGTCTGAACATCCAAACGCTCATGAACTTGATTGGTGGCATGATGGCTGGATCGGATGATATTCTATTTACATGTCTACCCCTATTCCATTCAAATGCATTATTTTTAACAAGTTTACCAGCTTTTTTTTCGGAACGACCCTTAATTTTAGCTAAAAGATTTAGCGCCAGCCGACACTGGAATATGTGCCGTAAATATGGAGTAACTACGCATAACGCATTAGGAGCTATGATTCCTATTTTAATGAAACAGCCAGAACGTTCTAATGATACGGATCATAGTGTAAGGCAGATAAATTCCGCAGCATGCCCAAAAGAACTGTGGGTAGCATTTCAAGAGAGATATGGCGTAAAATTATCGGAAGGTTATGGGGCTACTGATGGAGGAGGATTCATGCTCACAACTCGTGGGGAGGAAGATGTTCCACCGGGAACTATGGGACAACCTTTACCTGGAATGGTTGGCGAAATCATGGACGATGATGGAACTATTTACACAGAACCTGATAAAGTGGGAGAATTAGTATTTTTAGTTAGGGATACGGAAATTAAACAAAGAACAGTTAAATATTATAAAGATGAGGAAGCTTCAAAGAGTTTAATATTAGAGGGTAAAGATGGACAAAAATGGTTTCATACTGGAGACCTTGCAACGAAAGATAAGGATGGATGGTTCTTTTTCGTGGATAGAAAAAAAGAATCCATCAGAAGACGTGGCGAAAATATCGCGCCATATAGTATTGAAAGAGTAATCAATTTGCACGACAAAGTTTTAGAATCAGCCGCTTACGGAGTTAAATCAGAATTGGGTGAAGATGAGGTAATGGTTGCTGTTGTCTTACAACCGGGTAAAACCATGACTCCAGAAGAGCTTTTAGATTATTGTCAAGGTAAAATGGCATACTTTATGATACCTCGATATGTTGATTTTGTAGAAAAGCTACCTAAAAGTGAAGTTCATAGGGTAATGAAGCGTTTTCTTAAAGAACGCGGTGTTTCTGAAACTACTTATGATAGAGAAAAAGCAGGATATGTTGTAAAACGAGATTAAATAATTTTCTATTATTTCTTTTTTTTAAAGATAAATTAGTAGTAATCATTAAATAATTCAAAACAATAAATAACTTTAATAGAAAAAATTAAAATAAGGGTGATAAAATGTCGAAAGTAAAAGATGCCTACAAGGAAATCGAGGGCATTGTTGGAGATGATTTTGTTACAGACAAAGATTTCATGAAAGCCGCCTACTCTCGTAATGTTGATCCCGCTTTTCCAGATAGATGGGCGGATATGATCGTTCGACCTGAGACCGTTGAAGAAGTCTCCGATATTGTAAAGATTGCTAATAAATATAAAATTAAAATGGTTCCAAGAGGCGGTGGGGCTGACCTAGTTGGTGGCTCTGTAACTCAAGGAGGAATACTTATAGACCTTACAAGGATGAATAAAATTATAGAGGTTAATAAAAAGGACTACTATGTCATTGTAGAGTGCGGAGTTACCTGGGGCGCTTTAATATCAGAACTGCACCCTACAGGTTATACCACAGGTGTTATTGGTCCTGGAAGCGGGTTCGCCGCGACAATTGGGGGTGGACTTTCAAATAGCACTGCCGGAGGAGGCTCCACTAAATATGGATTAGTACCAGATATTTGCCTTGGAGTTGAGGTAGTCCTCCCCAATCCCCAAGGAACGATTATAAGAACTGGATCTGCTGCAAATAAATATGCCCAACCATTTTGCAGGTATGGTGTTTCCCCTGACTTCACGGGGTTGTTTATGGGTGATGTAGGTACGATGGGGATTAAAACTAAGGCTTTTCTAAGATTACATCGCGATCCTCCCTATAAAGCTGCACGTATGTATGTCTTTAGTAAAGAGGATTACAATAAAATATTTGAAATATCGCATAAAATAAGATTTGAAATAGCAGAGGGATTACATGACTTATCTGTATTGCCGACAATTTTAGTTCAAATGGTAGCCGCTCAAACCGCTCAGAGGGGAACTAAAAAGATACGAATAAAAGGTCCCGTCATGAATATACTATTGGAAGCAACTGAAAAAAGTATTCTTGATACCCATCTCGAAAAACTTGAGAAAATTATGGAACAAGATTCTAAACCCCTATCATATAAAATATTTAATCCAGAACTGGAAGACGCACCAGAATGGGGTTATCACTTAAAAACTACATTCCAATTTTTTCAAGCATCTATTTCCCCAGTGCCTTCTTATATTGCAATGGCTACATGTCACAAGATTCCTATTTCACAAATGGGTGATGTATACAAAAAGATTATTGACTTTAGTATAAAACATAAAGATGAATATCCCCCCGGAAGTTTTCCCGGCATATTTGCGTCTATGCTATACTTTTTGCCAAACGGAAATTATGTGGTACTAGGAGGAGTTGGTGGTGAAAATGTGGATGGGCAGCGTGAAAAGAATATGAATATTTGGCATAAGAAAATACGATCCCAAGTCCGGTATGGAGGAGCACACTACTGGCTCGGAGAGTCAATTTCTCAATCGGTTGTCGAAGCCGATGCATACACACCCGAATTTAGGCAATTCTTTAAGGATATGAAAAAAACTGTCGATCCTAACTTCTTACTGAGCCCAAATAAATTCCATATGTATAGTTACGAAGACGACATGGCAAAATATATCGTTAAAGAAGAGGACTAGGCAGAAAAAAACTCAAAAAGTTTAATAATAAAATTTTTTCTTCTTTTTTCATTTCAATTGTAAAAAATCGAGGACTTTCCTTGAATATATTTAGGTTTGAATTAAGAATTTCTTCTATAAAATTAAAAAAATAGAAAATTAGTAAAAAAAATTATTTTAGATCTCTTGAAAAAACATGCATTACATTCGTAAAACCTAATCCTGGTTGTCCCAGAGTATGGGTAAATGCAATATCCAAGTGTTTATCTGGGACCTGTCGCTTGGCAACTTCCTTATCTTTTCGCATTTGGAATAAAATTTCAGTAATCTGCCGCACTCCAGTTGCTCCAAGAGGGTGGCCACAAGACAGCAAACCACCACTGGGATTTATAGGAAGATCGCCATCTATTTCAACGACGCCATCATTAATCATATCAGCACCCTCTCCTTTTTTGCATAACCCGAAATCTTCATAGTGGACGAGTTCGGAAATTGAAAAGCAATCATGGCATTCGCCAAACCCTCTTTTATAGAAATCTTTGGGTTCAACTCCAGCCATCTTAAATACTTTTTGGGAGGTTAGTAAGTCGGTATAGATGCCGTGATACTCCAATTCAGGCATCAAAAAATGACTTCCCATAGCAGATCCCTTTATCCATATCGGAGTATCAATGTTGTATTTTTTTACCCAATCTTCACTCATAAGAATAACAGCTGCAGCTCCATCTGTTCGGGGACAGCATTGTGATCTGGTCAATGGATCGTTAATCATGACATCATTTAACACATCATCAGTAGACATAGGTTTTTGAAACTCAGCTTTCGGATTTTTAGAGGCATTTTTTCTGCTTTTTACAACAATATTTGCGATATCTTCGTTTTTTGTTCCATACTCTTTCATATGAGCGCGAGCCATTAGTGCGAATCCCGCAGGCATACCCCCAGCACCTCCAATTGCAACAGGAAAGCCGTGAGCATAGGCTTTTCCTTCAATTTGAAACCGAGTACCTCCTCCGACAACCATCATAGAAACATCTTTCATTTTCTCAATTCCCATAGCTATGGCACAGTCGCTCATTCCTGAAGCGATGTCCATATAAGCCAGACGGAAAGCATTAGAGCCTGAACTGCAAGCATTCACTACTCGAGTAATTGGAATTCCAATTAATCCCGTTTCATTCATAATTTCATGACCGACTCCTACTCCGCCGCATGTTCCGTAATAACAACTCTGGATTAGCTTACGATCTATTCCAGAATTTTCAATCGCGTCATTTACCGCTGGCCTTCCAATTTCTTGATATAAAAGTTGATCAAGCCTTCCAAAAGGAGATACTCCTGCACCAATTACAGCAACATTTCTCATTTTTTAATCACCAATTATTTTAAATAAAGTAGTTTTTTCGTTAGGTAATAATTCGATCTCTTTTCCAATTTTGACCTCATCAAAATTCTCAGTAACAAATGTTCCCATTAAATTAAATGAATCTTTACCATCTTCGCTAAAAAGTGTTACGAGACCAAAAATTTGTTTTTTATCTCTTTTTTTTTTCTGATAATTGCTTGAATAAGTTTGAATTACTCCCTTGGGACCAATTAAGACACTTGAAAAATCGGTTCCTTGGCACTTATTACAATAACTCCTCGCTGGATATCTGATATTTCCGCAATTATTGCATTTTACAGCATTTATTTTATTTTCAATTAGCTTTGGAATTTTAGGACGTGTTATTAAATTTTCCATAGTAAATTACCTTTTAGTTAACTTCTAGTTTTATATAGACGATATTGATTCAAAAAATTTTCTAAAATATTTTATAACATTCCTATTTTACTAACGTAGAGATTAAAATTCTTTAATATTTCTCGTTTTTTAGGCTGCAATTAACAAATTATTAGTATTAATTTAAATCTTTCAAAAAATTTGTTTAATTATGACTTTACCATTAGAGAAAATAACTATTATAGATTTATCGCGCATGCTCCCAGGTCCGTATTGCACAATGATTTTATCAGATCTAGGTGCAAATGTTATCCGGGTTGAAGATCCTAAGTATCCATATTCCAGTCCACCCCCATTCTTTCAAAAAGGAAAATACCGTGAAAGCGCATTTAATGCAGTTCTCATGAGAAATAAGAAGTCAATTGCACTTAACCTGAAAAAAGATGAAGCTTTGGAGATATTTTACGAATTAGTCAAACGAGCGGATGTTGTTATGGATACTTTTCGGCCGAAAGTAATGGAGAAATTAAAGATTGATTATGAAACCTTATCAACTATAAACCCCTCAATCATATGTTGTTCCATGACAGGTTACGGTCAATATGGTCCTTATGAACAAGTTGCCGGTCATGATATAAACTATATTGGTATATGCGGAATCTTAGATCAAACTAGAGAACGCTTCGTTTTTGGAAAGGAAGATATGGAGCGAAGACCGATAATTCCAGGCATTCAAGCGGGAGATATCGGCGGTGCTTTGGTTTGTGCCATTGGAATACTTAGCGCGATAATTGAACGAGAGAATAATCCCGAAAAGAAGGGTCAATATATTGATGTTGCTATGACAGATTCTGTATTTTCTTTCATGCCAATGTCAGCAGCTTTCCAGTTTGTTAAGGATTTTAGTAAAACGTTTGATCCCGGGGCTCTTCGGGGAGGAATGCCGTATTATTCTGTATATAAAACTAAAGATAACAAATATTTAGCTGTTGGAGCGATTGAAATGAAATTCTGGCAAAAATTATGTGAAGGCTTAGGAAGAAAAGATTTAAAGGGAAAACAATGGACCTTTGGCAAAGATAAAGAAAATGTGTTTGAAGAGCTGGAAAAAGAATTTTTAAAGAAAACCCAGGATGAGTGGCTTGAAATTTTTAAAAACTATGATACTTGTATAGCACCAGTTAAAAATTTTGCCGAGGCGTGTGAAGACCCTCAAATCATAGCACGTAATATGGTTGTTGAAATGGACCATCCCGTATTGGGTAAAATTAAAAATTTAGCCTCACCAATTAAAATGTCGAGAACCCCTCCTACAATAAGAAGTCCCGCTCCAAAAATAGGGCAAAATACTACAGAAATTTTGAAGCAGTTAAATTATTCTGATGAGGATATTCAAAACTTCAAAAAAAATAGGATTATATAATGTTTTATGATTTTATATTTCAATCATAAAACCAAAAGGAAGTGAGTGATATTGATATGGCAAAAATTTTAATAAATGTATGGTATCCAATTGAGAAAGGTAATGAAGTTGCGAAAAAATTCATTGAAGTTGAAAAGGTTTTTCCTATAAATTCTCCTTTCATAAAACCTGTAACATCATGGGAATCTTGGGCAACCAAAACTGGTATAAAGGGAACAGGCATATTTAAAGTGGTAAAAGGGAAATTTAAGGAAACAATAAATTTTTTTGTTAGACGCTTGAGCATGTATGCGCAAGATATTGAGGGATATACCTTTGAAATAGCCGCATCATTAACGAGTAAGGAAGGAAAAACATTAATAGGGAAAGATTTATCTGAATTTTTAATTCCTGAATAAATTCATTTAGATCTTATTTATTATTTAAAAATTTTGCCGAAACTTGCGAGGATCCTCAAAATTAAAAAAAAATATAATTTTAAATTTTATATTCCTCAGGTATTTTATCCTCTTTATAAGGGCTTTCTGCTAACTCGAATCTGAATCCAACTATCTCTTCTCCTCCTATCATGTGAACAGGAGGTGTTTTTTCAAGAAGATCCTCAGGATCTATGAATTGATCCCAGGCAACAGGAAATTTAATGAGAGTCTTAACTCCTTCTTGTTTGAATGCTCTTGCTGCTGCTCTTACGTCCTTGACTATAAAAGTTAGGTTATGCACACCAGGTCCTTTTTTTTCCAAATGTTCTGACCATAGAGTCTGAAGCTTTTCGCTTGATGGTTCTATAAATTGTAAAATTACATTACCAAGTTTCACGTGTACTACTTTTACCACACCCGTGCTAGACAAAACATCAGAGAATTCTTTTTCCACTCTTTCTGCTCCAAAAACCCTATTTAAAAACTCATAAGCTTTTATAGCATCTGGTACTACAATTTCTATATGTACTAAAGGCGACAATTCTATTACCACTTCATTCACCCCTCTTTTGTGAACTTTTTAATGGCATTTCAGCCAATTCAAACCTAAAACCGACGATATCTTCGCCACTTATCATGTGTACTGGAGCCACATCAGTACGTGCATATTTACCATAGAGTTTTGTCCAGTCAAATGGCATTTCAAGGAGCACTTTGGCACCCTCTTTCTCAAGAGCCATTACAGCTTCTTTCATATCTTCCACTACAAAAGTAAGATTATGCACTCCAGGTCCTTTTTTTTTTAAATCCTCTGCCCAAAGACCCTCATCGACCAACGGCTCCACAAATTGCAAAATAACGTTACTGAGTCTCACATGTACTACATTAGCTGCTCCTCCACTAGATAAAAACTTGGCAAATTCAATCTCCGTTTTCTCTGCTCCAAAGATCCTATTTAAAAACTCATAGGCTTTTTCAGCATCCCTAACTACAATCTCAATGTGCACTAAAGGCGATACTTCTATTACCATTTCATTCACCCAAATAATATTTTTTATCAGATAGTAATACAATTTATTTTAAAAATCTATTTCATTTACCTTTAGAAAATACTAGAAATTTATTTTAAAAAAATTAAATTGACTAAAAAGAAAAATTTCTTAAAACAAGAAAATATCCATGTTTTTCATTGTTCACTCTTCCATTTCTTAAATTCGTTAAGCAGGCTAGATTGATCTTCGAGTTCAGCTTCCCGGGTTTGACCATCTCTTTGAAGGAACCAATTCATTCTCTCTTTAGCGGCGGGTAAGGCACAGGATTGACCGAAAAGATAAGATTCTTCAAGCAATCCTTCAACAAGTGGTAATTCCATTGCTGATAGTACAGCTCGTTTTGCAATAGCAATTGATTCTGCAGGAAATGAAGCAATTCGATAAGCAAGATCCTCCACATAAGATGTTAACTCATCTGGGGGAAAAGCACGATTAATATATCCATATTTTTCAGCTAATTCAGCGGGAAAATCTATACCACCAAGTATGGCTTCCATCGCACGGGATTGCCCCATCAAGCGAGGGAGTCGTTGTGTACCACCTCCACCAGGAATAATGCCTACAATTATTTCTGGTTGACCTACGATTGCCTTGCCTATTGCTCCGAATCTCATATCAAGCGCAAGTACGAATTCACTACCACCTCCGCGTGCTATCCCCTCTAGCTTAGCAATTGATACTTTTGGCATGGTGCGATATGCTTCAGCAACCGGATGCATCCCAATTAATACATCGGATTTTGGGGGTGGTTCATCTGGTAATACCGCTAGAATTGACACATCGAAATGTGCTATAAAAAAATCAGGATCTGCACTATCAAACACAATAACCCGTACATCATCGTCTTTAGCTATTTTTCTTTGGAGACGATTAAACTCGCCAATAAGTTCCATATTTAGAAGGTTCATGGGGGGATTATCAATTGTTACAAATGCAACCCCTTGATCAATGCGAATTTTTAACATCTTAAAACGTCCGTATTTCATTTTATTTACCCTCATTTAAATTTTAAAATTAAATAATCTTAGGTTTACTGGATATATAAATATAATTAATTATCGAAATGGATTTTATTAAAAAAATAGATTGTTTTCCCTTAAATTGAATAAAAAAAAGAGAAATTAGAAAATAATTTGTTTCTTCCTTGAATATTTATCTTTTCCCGAGTTCCATATCCCTTGATTGACCGTCCATTTTAAGAAGAAGCGACATTCTTTGCTTTGCTGCGGGTAAAGCTACAGCTTGATTGAATAAATATGTTTCTTCGAGCAATCCTTCAACGATGGGTAATTCTTCAGCAGCTAAAACTGCTTTTTTTGCTAAGGCGATGGTCTCTGGTGGGAGAGAGGCAATCCGATAGGCAAGAACTTTAACAAATGAATTCAGTTCTTCAGGTGGAAATGCACGATTGATATAACCATATCGCTCAGCCAACTCTGCGGTAAGGTCGTTCCCACTAAGAACAACTTCCATGGCTCGGGCCCGTCCCATCAGACGGGGAAGTCGTTGAGTACCACCTCCCCCTGGGATAATACCAACTAAAACCTCTGGTTGCCCTACGATTGTCTTACCAATCGCCCCAAACCTCATATCAAGACCCAGTATGAATTCACTTCCTCCACCACGGGCAATACCTTCGATCTTGGCAATCGATACTTTGGGCATAGTACGAAATGCTTCACCAATCTTATTAAATTCATGAAGCTCAGTGGACTTAGGAGGGGCTTCATCCGGGAGTTGATTCAATTCCCCAACATCATAATGTGCTAGGAAAAAATCGGGATCGGCACTGTCAAAAACTATAACCCGTACTTTGTCGTCCGCTGCGACATCTCCAGCAAACATCGCAAGCTCTGTTACAAGGTCAGAGGTTATAAGATTGATAGGTGGATTATCAATTGTAGCAAACGCAACTCCTCGATGCACGCGAATCTTAAGAAGTTTATATTTTTCATATGACATTTCATTTCCCCTTAATTTTATATTTGAAATATGTTACATTATTACTTAATTGAATGAAAAAGGCAAAATAAAAATTATCTTATATATTCTATCCGATATATTATTTAATATTACTTTTTGACTTGAAATTTGTTTAAATTAGACTTAAAATCTGAAATTAGTGAAATAGATAATAATGTAATCAGATTTAAAATTGATTTTCCCCCGTTCGAAGGGCTAACATTTGTATGCATGTATCTATTAAAAATCGATGGTTCTAAAGTGCTCATTGATGCAGGATTGAATTTTAAACATTGGAAGAAAAAATTTCTTTCAGGTCTCGAAGAATTTAACTTAACTATTAAAGATATAGATTACTGCATCGTAACGCATGACCACATCGATCATATAGGGCTAATTAAAACTTTGAAACGTAAAAATCCCGATATGCAGATATCAATGCATAAAATCACCCATGACCTTATTAAATGGGGTACAGACGTTAAAAATAATGACGAAGTCGAAATGGTAGCTACGGAACTTGCCGAGCGAATGATAAAATTTGGCATTAGTGAAGAAAAAGGAGAGAGAATTGTTCAATTTTTTTCGAATTGGCATAAATTAATACAATATTGTAAACCCGATAGAGTATTGAATGACAATGACGAGATTTTGTTCGATTCGAATAAGTTAAAAGTTATTTGGACTCCCGGTCATGCTGTAGGGCATATTTGCATTTTTGATACCGGTCATAAATATTTATTTTCAGGAGATCATATTCTTTCAAGAATAACTCCTCATATTGGAAGTTTCATTATTAATCCAGCTCTTAAAAATGAATATGATGTAACTAATATATTAGATTATTATTTAAAATCCTTAGATAAAATTGATAAGTTAAATCCAAAAATCATTTTTCCGGCACACCAAGAAGTCATTTATAATCCACATGAAAGAATATTAGAAATTAAGAAGCATCATGATAACCGGTTATTTGAAATTTCAAGCATTATTAAGAACAATCCTTTGACACCTTATAGAATTTCTCAAATCCATTTTGGAGAAGATTTAAGTGAAATTAACACTTTTTTAGCCATCAGTGAAATTATCAGCCATCTCATATATTTAGAATATCAAGGGAAAATAGAGAGAATGGAAAAAAATGGAAAATTTTTGTTTGTTAGCTGAATTTTTTAATTAATTTTGATTCAAATGTAAAAAGCTAATTGAATAATTTAATAGCAATTGAAATTGATTACTAATTAAAGAAAAAATTATCGTAGTGGTGATTTTTGATTAGTTTTAAAAAATCATTAGAAGAGATTAAACAAAAAAAGATAGAATTAAGGACCACCGAATTTAAAAATGCAGAAATGATCACTGTTTTATGGGAAACTAAGTCTGAAATCGTGGAAAAGTTGCTTCCCAAGCCGCTTAAACCTGCGAGCAGACCTATAGCATTTGCATTTATTGCTAATTATTCATCTACTAATCAAGGTGTTCCTTATTATGAAGGTGCTCTTATCCTACGTTGCGAATATAATGGTGAACAGGGCAATTATTATTTAGCCATGCCAGTAACCGACGATAGAGCTATGATTGGTGGGCGTGAAATTTTTGGCTTTCCTAAAAAAATGGCTAATGTTAAACTCACACGAAACGGTAAAGAAGTTTATGCGTTTTCTGAGCGTTTAGGAACGAAAAATATTGAGATAAGAGCAAATTTAACTGGTAAATTTAATGATCCTGAAACGCCTAAAATTATTAAAGAGCTTGGCTTACTTCCCGGCAGAAGAAAGAATACTGTTAACTATAATTTTAAGTATTTTCCGGCCCCTAATAAAGAAGGCTTCGATTATAATCCGTGGTTAGTTAAACAGGAAACTGCTGTGAGTCCACAATCAATGGAAATGGGGGAAGCCGAAATTATACTTAATTCGACTGTTCATGATCCATGGGGAGAAATAGAGGTTGTTAAGGTTTTGGGCGCATTATATCTAAAAACAGACAATACAATGTTGCCAGGCGAAATTATCGCTGAAGTTAATCCGGATGAGTTCTTGCCTTATTCTTATTCAAAATGGGATTGGTATTAAATCCAAATTAAATTAAGTTAATTCTAATTGTTTTTTAAATGTTAAAAGAAAAGATGTTTACCTATAGAGATCATTATCAATCTAATTTACTAATGGAAAAATTATTACAAAATTAGATCCTTGCGTGTAGTCGTCTCTGATTTTATTTTCAACCCATATTTTCGCATTATACCTGTCT
>Ga0209976_10001159_pt1 | contig 15816 bp, 16 predicted proteins | sample SumtaG_FD_182806 | JGI IMG/M metagenome (GOLD analysis project Ga0209976, IMG submission 182806) | Deep subsurface microbial communities from Indian Ocean to uncover new lineages of life (NeLLi) - Sumatra_00157 metaG (SPAdes) (version 2) | ecosystem: Environmental > Aquatic > Marine > Oceanic >...
TTGTCATTGCGGAAAACGCCCGCACCCGGATCAGCTTCGGTGGTGTTGCTGTCAAACTGCCACTTACCAGTAAGAGTTGCTCCAGCTGTACCAGCGACCTCAGGATCACCTAGGAACAGGAGGTCCCAAGTCGCACTGTCGCGGCCAAGAAGAATACAAACGTGTCCGGGTTCTATAGTGAGTGACGAATTAACCGCGAGATTACCAATGGAATCACCGATAGACGGGAAAAGTTGAAGCGCATTAGCTCCGTTGTTGATTACGACTGTGTGTATCGCGGCGATAGTGGCTAACGTGGGGGGACCTTGCAATGTAAGTGCGTCGCCTGCATTCGCGACAGTCGAAACCTCATTGTAGGAACTTCGTAATATAAGTCCCCCGGCTTGTGTCTGTGTGACGCTCGCGGTCAGTCCGGTGTCGTTTTGAGAACCTGCAAGGATGCCAGTGGTGAAACCTTCCTGATACAGTACCGCAGTGACGCCTCCGGCAGTCAGCCCCAGCCTGTCCGTATCTTCTCGGTACATACCGCAATCGATATCACTAGCGAAGGAGTAGCTCGGGGCACTCTCAGAACCGTTACCTAGTAAGAGGGGATCAGGAACGCTGAAAGCAGGATTAGTAGGACCGTTGTAGAGCGTGTCCCAGTTTGTAGCATCACGTCCTATGAAAATTGCAACCTGTGCAGGTTGAATTACAATCGACGCATCGACGCCAGCACCTATGTCGTCGCCGGAAGCTGGGAAGAGTTGAAGATTGTTGACACCATTGTTGATAACTTGAAGGCGAATTCCGGGTCTCACTCCGGGAGCAGTGACAACATCGTTGGCAATCGCCACGACCGCGACCTCGTTGTAAGACGAAATCAGTGGTCGCTCACCTTGAGTCTGCGTCCCACTGGCAGTAATCCCGGTCTCGGGGAGGTTTATCTGAAGAACTTCTCCCCCAGATCCGTCGAATTCAAGTGCTTCGAGTCCTCCAGTGATAAGGTTAATAAAATCTGGTCCAACAGTGCCGATGCCCGTGTCGGTGTCATTGAAGTTAGGGAGAAGAGATGGGACTGTGTCACTCGGGTTTACGAACCGAAGGGCAGGTCCATCTGTAATGTTTGCGTGTAAATCTACTGAAGTAAGGTGCCATTTCGACGCCCCACTGAGAATGGCGAAGATCTGATCGCTGTCTGGGGACCTGAATCCTACGGTACCTCCTCCAAATGCTAACGGTGGAGTGGCATCGCTTGTATTGGTAAGACCGGGATCGATGATGACTTGAATCGCACTGCCTGTTTCATCAACACGCACACCTTCAAGACCACCAGCGATAAGCGTTACTTCATCGTTCTGACCACCGACACCCGTGTTGCTGTCTGAGTGATCGGGCACGAGTGTCGGTACATCTCTCTCCGCCACTCGGTTGAAAAGGGCTCCGCCATTACTGAACTGAGAATGGAACTTGACGGTAGTAAAGTTCCACGCACGACTTCCTCCGCCCATCCAGACAGTCGTGTTGTCAGCAGGCCAACTGAATCCCGTGTCAAAATCTGCAAGAGAAGTAAGATCAGGAACGGATGAACTGGTTGACTGAGCTAGTGCAAATTGCTGTAGACCAAATCCTTGATTAAAGCGACCACCCTCCACTCCTCCTGCCGAAAAACTCAACTGATTTGGCGCTGTCAAAAACATTCCGTTGTCAGAATCACTAGCGAAACTGTAGGAGGGTGCGGCAGCAGAACCGTCAGGAGCGAGTATTGGGAATGAAATTCCAACTGCATTGATTGTCAACGTACCGTTAGGTCCAGTGTCAACGAAGGAGATGTTGGTCCCTTCAGTTAGCACTCGTTCGTTCGGCAGTTGTGCGTTCACCGATAACGTAAGGAAGGACGCATCCAGACCCGTTGCGCCCGATATATCTGAGAGACTTATTTTTCGACTTACTTCTTCCCCAGCCTCAATGGTCGTTACCTCGAAGAGAGTATTCGGATCATCGAGCGGAAACTGCGCAATGGGCAGAGCCGAAATTTTGATGTTAGGCATCGAGATCTACCTCATCTTGGTTCACCGTCTCATCTTCAAGCACACGTAACCTTCCATCCTCAGTTACGCGTGGACTCTCACCAATAGCTTCTCGAACACCGAACAGGGAAACTGGATTCGGATTCGGTCCCCCAGCCGTCAGCTCTTCATCTGGTCGATAGAACGGCAACGTAATTCGATCTGCCTGCCGCGGAGCCAAACGATATGGATCGTAGTCATCGAGATCGTCGATGCAGACTTTCAGACCCGGCGTATTCGGATCGGAATGCAACTCGTGTAGGAAGAACTTCCGCCAACAACGCTGACAGATACCAATGCCGTAAGTTGAATTTCCAGTTGGATCTAAAAAGATAGACATGACTACCTCGTGTACGGTGATATGTTGGGACGTAGGTAGACTTCTGACTCATCAGTTTCGCCTGTCCATGCGTCCGTCAAATACTTTTCTGCGTCGAGGTCCAGTCGAGGAATGATGACCTCGTCCACCTCTTTAATTTCTCTGCCCAGTTCGGATGCCAAGTTACATACGATGGCAAGATACCAGCGGTCAGGAACTTCCAGTTCATCTGTCATCGCACCGACATCTTCTAGCTGTGTCTGCACGAAACCCGTTATCTGATCAAACGTAAATTGCGCTCCGGGATTCGGCCACAGTTCGATCTCAGGTTGCGTACGTCTTTTGTCATACCAGAATTGCGTTGGTCGCCCAGTGCTGAATTTGTCAGGCAGGTTCGCGTAGTCATTCCGATTAAGTTTGTACATCGGAATCTCATTCGGCTTGTTCTGATACACCAGCTCAATCACATCGAGTACCGTCGTGCCCGTTGCACGCAATCGCCAGTACCGAAACTCTGTAACTCCAACTCGTGGTGCCTGAACATCCTCCCAGAGCCAGTTGTTCGCAACAACTTCCTGTTCTGTCCTCGTAATGAAAGGTGTAGACGTGACGAAGTTATCGTTCGAGGCCTCGATCACGTAGTCCCACGTCCCAGAGACGTTGGGCATGATGCCAAAGGTGAAGATCGCAGTAGCCCCGTCAGTCCCCAGATCCATGGTGATAGATCCTGCAGCAGCTACCTGCGTGCACGCAGTTGTCAAATCACCATCGAATGCATTGTCTGCAACTCCCTCCGTTGCAGTTGCATCTCCCGTAAGTCTGTTCCCGTTGCGCAGGTTGATGGTGTACGTGTCCACAGTGCCAAGAGGACAAGGAACAGTTGCCTGACGTTCGTAAATCGGCAGAATGATCGGGTCCACATTCCACAGTTTGATGCCTTTGTTGACCAGTGTCTGCGTGAACAACCACAGCAGGTCAAGAGCAGTCTCAAGATGCTCACCTGCAATCTGCTGTTCAACCATCTTGCAGCGACGAAAAGCATGATCAATGATCTGCTGATTCGTGAAGATGGTCGAACCGACTGTTCCGGACGTTGGCATTAGTAGCCTCCTCCGCGCACCCTGCTACGACCACCACGAGGTTTTGTCCCGTGACCTTTTGGTCTCGGGGACCTGACGTGACGATCCATTACTTTCTCAGCGACTCTGCGTGCCGTCTTTTCTACGGAGCCGCCCCGGCTTTTTTTACTGGCATGCAAATCTGGCGGGAATGTCCCGTAATCTTCATGCCCTTGGGGGCTTTCCCTGTGCGTTCGTACTGCTTCACTCCAGCGATGAAGCCGCCCTTCTTCTTATTCATGTACCTCGCATCTTCGTTGCCACTTCCTCCGGCCTGCGCGTTGTAACCGGTGTACGGTTTGCGACCTTTACCTTTCGGGTGAGTCTTCTTGTCGCCTGCGGCGTAACCACCGTGCGCGTACTTCGCGAGTCCGCCCTTAGCCTTGACGTTTTTGGGCATGCCTTTCTTCGAGTAACGTACTTTATGCACGCCACCACCCTTCATGTATCCGGCCTTCAGACGCTTGTTGCCACCCGCTTCGTTTTCTGCTTGATTGCGACCCGTCTGTGCAGGTTGCACACCGTGATCCATGGTCTTTTGTTTGCCACGTTTCGCAACGAACTCGCCGGAGGTGTCTTTCACCTGACCACCGTAGGCGTAACCCATCTTCGAACCTTCGTGCTTGAGCTTGTCGTGCATGCCGCCCTTCATGTAGCCGCCCTTCGCCTTGACGTTCGCAGGCATTCCCGCACGAGACCTTCCTTTACCCTTCGTTTTGTCAGGGCTCTTTACGTGTCCGCCGCGCATGTAACCTTTCACTTTGTGCACGCCAGCTGAGCCGGTGAAGCCCTGTTCCGCTGGGAACTTGAACTCTCCGTATGTCAGTCCTACGTTCTTACCCATCTTCTTTCTCCTGTTAAGCAGTAATCAGTCCCAGTGCAACCAAGGCCGCGTGAATAGCACCAGCAGTCACTGCGACGCCCGTCTGTTGAATAATTGGTGTAGTCGTGTAGAAACCGACTGCCGGGGCAGCGGTTATTTCTCTGATGCGCATACATGAAACGCCACCAGCGATGAATGCGAGACCATCGACGGTGTCGCGTCCAATACCAGTGTCATCATCAGCTTGGTTCGGAACCAGTGTCGGATTCGTAGAAGAAGCACCTTCATCAAGAAGTGCAGGACCAGAGCTTGTATTAGCATTCCAATCCCCTCTAAAGACGCTATCCCCGGAGGTAAGTCGTACTCTGTTTGACGCACCAGCAATCAAATCGAGAACATCAGCTCCTCCATAACCAATACCCGTATCGTCATCACTCTTATTTGGAAGAACGTTTGGATTATTGAACGTTGCTGCTTCACTCTGAAGGGCTGGACCTCCGGCAATGTTCATACTCGTGGTGCCGAAAAGGGTGTTTGTAATTACAGCGGCAGCTTCTGTGACTCGGATTCCTTCAGTAGCACCAGCAATGATAGAAACTTGATCGGCTGCGTTTGAGCCAATACCTGAATCGGGATCATTTCGACGTGGGAGTAATGTCGGGTTTGTAGCGGATGCTGCTTCGTTGACTAGCCCTGCGCCATCATTTAACTGTGATACAAATGAATCGCCCGTCCACGACCATCTTGCTGTTGCGCCTAGTGCTAATACCAGAGTGTCATCTATACTCTCGTAGAATCCAGAATCGCCATCACCAAGGGCGAGGCTAGGGTTAGCTGGAACATTCTGGGCACCAGCTGGACCTGCGATTAACTGCCGTGCAGTCGGAGCGCCATGAACTTCTGCACATGTTGCGCCCTCTGCAACGAAAGCCATTTTGTTCGCAGAGCGCCAACCGATGCCGGTGTCTAAGTCAGCCTGATTAGGAAGTAGCGTCGGTGCGGTTATCGAAGCGGCTTGATTCCAAACCAACGGACCAGCGGCGTTAGCACCTTTGAAAAACGCAGGCTCGAACAGGAAGTAGTTGATACCATTATTGGATACGCCAATGTCGTTGGCATCAGCCCGGAAGAAACCTGTGTCCTCATCGCCAAACCACGAGTAGAAAGGTAAGAGTGCTGTGCCAGATTCACCAGCTAAGACCTGATCCTGATTGAGAGCCGTCTTGAGTTGCAGGATATCTTTACCGCCACAAATCAACGAGAGTGTGTCGCCACCGTTCGTACCGATGCCTGTGTCGAGGTCAGCCTGATCAGGAATCATAGTCGGTGTGTTAATTCCAGCAGACGTGTTGACCAACCGAGGACCCGCAGCGGCCTGCATTAAGACATTTCCTTCGAATGTCGTAGGACCTGCAACGGTCACAGTAATACCACCACCTGATTCAACCAGTGACATAGCCAGTACGCTGCCCGCGATGATGTTAAGTGTGTCAGCGCCCGGAGCACTGAAGCCTGTATTCGGATCGGCTCTGCTTGGGTTGAGATTGGGCACAGTAGTCGTACCCACAATATTTTGCATTTGCGGGGCGCTAGTATTTGATCCTTGGATATTGCCCGTCACTTGAAGGATGGTGCCGGAATACGTTAGACCGGTAGTGCCTTCAATCGTACCGTCTCCGGTCCATACGCCGATTTGATTATCGACGGGAGTACCGACTTTCGTTACGTCGCCACCACCTGCACCGGCAGGGTCAACCAGCCTGATCCAGTTAGTCCCGTCGAGAGTATAGAGCGTCACCGCTTTATTCACGTCAAGCGTTATCGACGCATTCACGATGCCCGGTAAAATCGCATCACCGACCGGCGGGAAAATCTGCAAACGATTTGCGCCAGTGTTAATGATGGTAGTCCAGTATTCTGCGGCACCAGTGTTGTGCAACGTGATGACGTCATCGACGTTAGCAACAGTCGTGACTTCCATGAATGCGGCACCGTTTACTAGCCCGTTACCTTGAGTCTGCGTCGTAGACGCAACGATGCCGGTAGTAAGGTCTTGAAACTGTCTAACCGAACCATCTCCGGCGGTAGAGTGCTGCCACCTTGTCCCGGCAACGCCTCGGACAATAGCACCAAGATTATCTGCTGTTCCGCCAATACCTGTCTGGGAATCTGCGGTATTAGGAACCAGCGTCGGATTACCAAGCGAAGACGCTTCGTTTAGAATCGCTCCAGCATTGGTGTTGCTTCCTTTGATGCGGCCTGTGTTAAAGCCGAGAATAAAGTCAACCCCGGTATAAGTAAGTTCAGGGACTCCTTCAATCGTACCGTCGCCAGTCCACACACCGATCTGGTTGTTGACGGGAGTGCCAACTTTAGATACGTCACCTCCACCGATCAGAGACGAGAGCTGCGAAACCGTTAATTTTTTGTCTCGTGTGTCTCCGCTCTGGCGAACACCGAACAGATCCGTAAGAGCAGGAACTGTGACGGCAACGAGACCGGGAATAGTTGAGTTAGCCATGTTAATTCTCTATTAGTCTGTTATCCGAAGTGGCGTCGTCAATAAGCAAAGCATCGCCACCGTCATCGATAAGAAGGATATCCCCTGAAACAACAGGAGGAGGACCAGTGACTCTGTCATTGGTCACAGGAGCGGAGGTGACCGTTGAATTGGTCACCCCGCTATTCGTGATACCCCCCACTAGAGGGTTCCGGCTTGAATTATCCTCAGGACCGCTGTACCAACACCAGAGTTGGTTAGCAGTCTACAGGCGCTGACCGGTGCAATGAATGTTGCATCTGCGTCAGCTACGACGTTGGTAAGATCCGGATGAGGCGTCCAGTTATGGGGTCCGGGGAAATCACCGAACACATCATCGCCAGTGAACTCCACTGTGACGTCTACCGTTCCCGTGATGTCAACAAACAGACTCACACTGAACGGAGTCTGATACTGATCGAGTGGAACCGTTTGCGAAGCTCCCACTCCGGTTGTCCCAACTTCCACGTCTGAAGCGAATGCTGCATCAGCAGCGATCTGCGTCACAGTCGCGTAGTTGAGGAGAGTGAGAACAGTGCTGGCGTTGATGCCAGTAATATCCTCACTGATCAGTGCGCCGGAATCATCCGTACCCGTAATCGTAAAGACTACGGTCGCAATGTTGCCAGCCGACTCGAACGCAACTTGTCGTTGAGTGCCTAGCTGTGCAACACCGTCGGAATCGACAAGCGATCCATCGAGTGTCAGGTCACCAGCAGCTCCTAACTGCTGGTCCTGAGCAATGCCGTTAGCAACGGCAGCGGCAAGTTGCCGCGTTTGTACAATAGGTCTCATGGCGAGCCCTCCCTATTAGCGAGAGCCTCCGAAGAGAACCCAGTCCATATCCATGGTGACTGCCGCAGCTGCACCTTCAGCAACTGTGACCGTTGGCGAGAGACCTACTGCAGGCAAGTTCGCACCCGGAGTAATTGTCCCACCACCACCGACAACTCCATCCGGTCCAACGAACTGACCAGAAACCTTGTCGATGCCATCCCAGTACACCGCAAACTCGTACCACGTGTCTGCTTCGATGTTGCCAAGAGAAACGACCGACTGAGCTGCACCGTTATTCTCGACAACCAGTTCGACCAAAGTCGCGCCACTTGCTTTGCGAATGTACACACCGTCTGCCGGAGCGATAGCCGATACTTCTGGAACGAATCCAAGAATCAACGTTGACAGGTCAGCGACGTCAAGCATGACACGAGCACCGAACCACGCTTCTGCACCAACTGCAGTTTCAAATATATCGGGGGCAACGGTACCTTCAGTCGCGTTGTACTCATTGCCATCAAGACCTGCGCCACCTGTTACTTGGCGAAGAAGACCTGATGCGCTGAGAGGTCTCGTTACCGTGACACCACCAGCAATTGCTATAGCTTCCCAGTTGGTAAGGAACAGGCTGTTCTGATCGAGATCATCAAAAGCCAGCGAGCTACCGGGGATTGGAAGAGGAACAGCATTGAGTACGCTATTGTCTTTAGCAGTACCAACACCATTCGGAAATTGTGTTACTTCAATATTCAAAGGCATGTCTAACTCCTGATTAAGCTAGGAAAGGTGGAGCCCAATTTTCCGGGCTCCACCATGACGTAGAAAAGAACCCTCGTTCAGAGTCCCGGAGTACCGAACACAGCTCGCGGATCAGTCCAGTCGGGGATGTAACGTTCCGTGGACTTGTACCGCATCGAGTCGGTCTCGAAGTCGCCTTCCATCGACTTTTCGAGCCCGCGACGCATCATCATCTGCAGACCACGGGGTGCATCCGTCTGGACCCACCATGCAGTCGTCGAAGTAATACGCGACAGGTTCGCCTGACCCTGAGACAGAAGCCCCATGGACAGGATCGGGTTGATGTCATTGTTCGCCGTTCCTGCACGCAGGACAGACTTCAAGAGGACTTCAGCTTGGAAGACCTGACTCGGACCCGTAACAATCTTAAGCGGCGTCAACCGGATTCGCTTGCCGTTATTATCCACAGCATTGCGAATCTGAATGAGCTGTTGCTCAAGTGACGTTTGCGACAGAGCCGCAGCAGTCGTTAACAGGTTCGAGAACACACCACCCGCTGAGCCTCCCGGCGCAATCGGATGGTTGGTCACGTTGAGTGCTACACCATCACCCCCGACGAAAGCACCGTTGAATGCCCGGTTAAGGATATTCGCACACAGTGTTTCCTTCGTCTCGATCATCGACTGAGCGAGATGCTCGGAATAAATTCTTCCGATGCGGATGTGATCGCCATCTTCGACAAGTACCTTGGTCAGCGCGAACGCGAGACCGAATACCTTGTAGACGTAACGCTGAATGAACAGCACTCCGCCTGCGTCGAATGTGACCGGAGTGCCATCAGGCATTTCCGGTGCAGCGTTGAAGCCGAACAGGACTGGCTCTTCGTGGTACGAACGGGGGGTGCCCTTTCGATCTTTGAAGACGCCTTTCCACTCGTCGGCGCGTTGGTTGTAAATACCGTCAAAGGTCTCATTGAGAATTGGCTCAACAATGGACCTAAAGTCGGTTGACCTCATTGGGACAGCCATAACTTAGTCTCCTTTTAGTTGAACCGATTAGCTCTTAATGACCGTGTACGCATTGAATGCATGCTCAGCGATCTGAACCTGTGCGATGGTGAACGCGTCACCAGCGACATTATCAGCCGCAGGATTAATTCCCACTACGCGAAGTTGCAGTGGGGAATTAACCAGTGAGGATGTATCCAGCGAAACACTAGACAGCCCGGTTGTGATGTTCCCTGAGAGCGTATTGTAATCGGCCTGATCCCCGACGTTGGCTTGAAGAATCGAGTCGTCGCCTTGGATTTCATAGACCATTAATGGATCGCCGACGTAGTAAGCGACAATTTCTGTCCCTACGGTGTTGGCTTCCCATCGATTACCGATACGACGTCTGCCATCGGTGCCAGTCCACTCAACGCCCATGAAAGATCCAAGGACAGCGGGGACACCAGCGACAGCAGGCACGAGAGCGCCTGAGCCGTCATCAATACGCACTGGAGAGAACTGAAAAATGTCCGTGCCAAAACCACTGACAATCGTACTCAGCTGTTGCCTAATAATGCCTGAGGGATGGAAAGCTGGCTTTAGTCCGAACGGAGAAGCTACAGAACTCATAAGAGTCTCCAGATGCTAGATTAAAGATCATCCGGTGCCTCCCCCGATTGCAATGCAAAAGGAGGTGGTTCCGGTGCCACTCCCAATGCTGCTGTGCCATCTTCGAGTTCCAAACTTATGGTGCCGCGTTTCGCGGCAGCGTTCATCTCAGCTTCTATTTCACGGAGTTGACTGCTGAGCGCTTTCTCTTCTTCGAGAGGTTGCTCATGATGATTGACGCGCATGTACGCTTCGTACAATTCGAGAGGAAGCTTGAAAGCAATCATCTCGTTTACGCCAATGCAGCCTTCCCACTCGCCGGTTTTAATGGACGCATGGTCCCAACCGGGTATATCCGCCGCTCTGATCGGCTCGTAGCCCAGCCGGACGCGTGAGTGAATCGGATCTCGTGGATTCTCCGTGGTCAGCCAACAAACGTGGTAACCCGGTATCTTCGGAATGTCTGGCAATGCAGATTGAAAGTACTGCTGGCGAAACTCAGCCACCCGCTCATCGTCTGACAGCGCTTTGTCTTGCGTCACATCTCTATCTTCCATGCGACGGTCTGAACGCACTCCCGGTGAATCGGAATTCAGTCTCGTGTCTGTTCTACGTCTTGCTACCATGATTATGCTCCCTCCGCAGCTTGCTTATCGTAATCTGAGTACGACTTTAGATACTTATTGCGGAGCACTGGATCGTCCCACACACCAGCTTCTTCCATTGCGGCTTTCCGCTCTGGGCTGATGTAAACCTCATTCTTCTTCAATGGACGTTCCCGTCCACCAGTTCGGAATTGAGGTCCGCGATTTTGACTTCGTCCGTTGCCAGACTTATCGCCACCACGATCACCGGTTCGGGAATCCGACCGGTCGGGCAATGCTGCTTCGGTACGAGTTCGTAACTCGTCCCAGTAATCTTTTTGCGTGGGGTCAAACCCCTCCATGACCAGTGAGCGGTCAATCTCCAGAACCGCAATAGAATCTTGATCACGTCCTTGCGGGTCCCACCAGTCGTGGTCGATCATGAACTGCTGTGCATGAGCGACATGCCGTGGGTCCAATTGCTGCTGTACGAAGTCGCCACCACTTCGACGATTCGTCGATAGGTAGCCTTTGGCTTCACCAAGATCACGAAGATTGTCGCGAATGGTGTCACGATGATCGAGAGCCTCGGCGAGATGCGCACCGTTATTCTGATCAACAGCCTGCTTAATAACTGTATTGGCAAGCTGCAGATCAGCACGAGCTTTGTTAATCGCTTGATCTACGTTGGCAATCTCACTGCCAGCCATCCGTGCATCCGTCTCCTGCTCGAAGCGACTGAAGCGTTGTTCCAGATCTGCGTTTCGAGTACGGAGGAAATTCAGTTCACGGTCGCTACGCTCACGCGCTTCCTTCTGACGCGTACGACGGTTTTTATTTTCAGTTCGACGTCGAGCTTTTTTATCGTCGTCATCATCTACATCATCATCTGCAGCAAGACGTGTATCTTCTCCATCGTCTTCCGTCTCGTCGTCGTCAGCAGGAGCACCTTCAAGCTCCTCTTCGACAGCAACGAACTCTTCTTTTTCGTCTTCTTCGACGTCTTCGATGTCTTTTTCGTCGGGTAGCATGCTTTATCTCCTACAGATAAGCGATTACGTCCATGGGGTCACACGTGATTTCACCGATGAGGTCCAGATCGTTGTACAAAACGAAGCAGGCTTTCTCGACACCTGTCTCCTTAGCCACATCTTCAGATGTATACACGAACCATTTGTCGCCCCCGTATTTGGGGACGCGGACATAGGCACCCGGTTTGCACCAGTCGCCTTCGGGCCAGACCTCCAGAGTGTCGCGATTCTTAAAAGCACCGGGTCCAAGAGAGATGACTTTAGCGACCTGAGTGTTCCAGAACTCAGTCTCCTGAACCTCATCTGGGACAATGAGTCCACCCCTAGAGCGCGTTCTCGGAGATCGCTTTTGAACCACAACCCTGCTGCCAAACGGCGTCAAACCCGGATCTAAATCCGGAAAGGCTTGCTCTACAGAATCGTAGTCCAGTTGCAATCTCTGAGCAGTCGCACTCATCATTAGGTCCTGTCTTCCTCTTCCCCAACTACTTCTTCGAACAGCTGCTCGGCGCGACACAGGCCTTGATATGTGCCGCTTGCTTCACCGTATCCGAAAGCTGATTTGTCTTTCGGTGTCGCCAGCAAACTGATGCACGCGGCCTGCTCCTCCTTCAGCCTTTGCAGAAGTTTCTGCAAAATCACATTTTCGGCGGACATAGTAGCCCTGAATTACGCAGGTGTCATCTTTGAGCCCGGAATTGATCCGCCTCGCGGACCTCCGGTAGTGCCACTGGATGAGATTGTTCCGCCCTTACCCATGTTGGCTGGAGCTGCACCCTTGCCACATTTGTCGAAGCCACCACCTTTATTCGCGGTGTTCGGTTTCTGTAACCCCTTGCCCGTAGCCAGCGCATGATGCTGCCGGATCGGTCCCGCGGGGTACTTGCTCATGCCTTTACTGTGTACGTCGCCTTTCATCGTTTTCTCCTGTTGAATATGGAGTCCTTACGGAACAATCCTGTCGGTTCTACATCTGCGTCTCGAATCAACCTACCTTAGGTATCCGTGCGAGGCCGGGGGTTCGTTTTGCCCTCACCGGTCTTGATCTTCTGCCGATCAGTCACTGCCTTGGTGCCTGCGATTTGAAGTGCTGTCAAGTTATCGTCAGCGTTGATCTCCTCGCGTGAAGCAATTTCTTTATCAGTACGCTCGTCTTCGGCATGTTCGCGCTCCATAAGCTCTTCGAGTCGAGCAGCGTACTCTTGGGCCTTGGTTGCTTCGTCACGTGCCGCGTCTAAAGCCTTCTGTCGCTCCTCAGCGTCAAGCTCCATAAAGGTCATTTCTTTCTCGTGTTCACGCGCTTCGCGTTTGTCCACAAGGGTCAGCTGCGTGCGCTCGCGCTCTCGTTCGTCTCGTGCTGTATCGGCTTCACGCTCTTGCTCGATTGCTGCCATAGCGTTTGGATCGACCGGCGGCTGTGGCTCTTCTGGCTCCATTTCCTGCATGGTCTGCTGCAACTGCTGAATAATCGGCTGGATACCAGCCAGAACTTGAGTCACTGCCGGAACCACTTCTTGCGACTGGAGTGCAAGGTTTTTGTCCATCTCCTTGCGCACTTCAGGATCTCGAAGCTTCAACATCTGGCTCAGTTGCTCATCAGCCATACCCGTCGAAGCTTGCAGGAGGTCAACGTTGTACTCGACGTAATAGAACGCGATGTGTTCAACAAGGTGTCCCATGAGCATCGGAATAAAGCGTTGTGCTATGAGGGGATTCATCCCCAAGAGAGGCGACGTTGCATAGTCAAGGTGGACTTGCAAATGCGCTAAATGATTTTGGTCGGGGAATGCAGCCACAGGCCTGCCCAGAGACATGGCTGCATTTTCATTGACTGCGTTCTGCTCTTCAGGTGTGTCATCGGGCAGTAACAGTTCATCGGGATTCGGAATTTTGGTTCGTTCGAGAATACGCTTCTCGACTTCTTTGACGTTGTAAACTTCAGGCATCGCTGCAGCGCGGTCTGCAACAACCTGCAACTGCGCCATACGTTGAACGTCAGAAAAGATTTCTGGATCGGCGACCGGCATGACATCATGCGGCGGATCAAAATCTTTTCGGTAAGCAAGTGTTACCCCAACGTCGTCCTTCAGCTCCTCTTCTTCGAGGTACATCCGGTTGATGCGGCACATGATCTTCAGGACCATGTTCATAGCTTGGAACATGCGCAGGTGAATTGCGCTGAAGACAGTCATGCCTTCTTCGATCAGAGCAAGCGTCGTTCCAACTGGCATCTGGGTACTCTGCTCACCCAACTTCTCGAAGGTCGTCTGCACGATACCTTTACCGAGACTATCAACAACACCAAGCAATTCGAGCAGGACGGGAGACGGTTCGTTGAAAGGTACCGGCATGATGAGCTTACGAATGTCATCACCAGCAATGCCGCCTTCGATTTCAGTAACTGCAGCAACACGTAGCTCTTTACTCTGTCCACTGAAGTTCGCCCCCTTGAGCCGGAGCAAGGTGGGGATGTTATTCATGTGCGCCGTGTCTAAAAGGGCGCGAAGCGCACCAGTCGCAGCTCCGCTCAGGCTACCAATCATCTGACCGAGACCGATAGAACACGCTCCGCGCCACGGTATGAACGGGAACTCAACTACCCAGTGCAAAGGCTGTTGCGTGTCGTCTTCTTCTTCCCAGTTGCGATTGACAGCGACAACTTTTCTAGCAGCGCCGTCGATGGTGACACGATACGGAGCCCAGTCGTACTTCTCTTCTAATTCATCGGACCAACAGTTGACCTCATAGACGTTACGTAGTCCATCTTCGTTGTAAGGTGCAACCTGATCTTTGCCTTCAACAGCCGCGGTTGCTTTTGCAGGTTTCGTTGGTTCCTCAGTAGCCGCGGCAGTAGGGACATCTCCGATGTCACTGTACATCCCGCTTTTGACGCGTTGCTTGAATTCGAATTCGGTAATGTGGTCAACAAAGGTGACGCGTTCGGAGGTGTAAAAGTTAGAAGATGCGTAAGGGATCAGTACGTCATCGCTGGGCCAATAAGTTGGGACTGGACGTTTCTTTTGCTGATCGTAAACGACTCGCATATATTGCGAGCCGCCTAAAGGAACTTGTGATAAGAGCTGTTCTAGCTCAGTGCGGAAGTCTTGCATCTGCACCAAGAACTGCCAGTTCATGTAGGTCTTGATGCGGTCGGCTTTTTTGAAGCGATCTATTTCGGGATGGTCACCGGGGATGTACGTCTTTACAGGTCCGTTCGGTGGCATCAGTTCCTTGATCGCACGTGACTGAAAATCCACGACCGCTTCGGTGAGCATGGGGTGTACTGCTTTGGATGCACCTTCGAAATCAGCGCCACCGGGAGTTTCTTTACCTAGACCTGTGCGCTTGATTGATTCTTCGTAATCTTTTTCTCGTTTTTCTCGTGCCTTCCCGTCTCGTTCGATGTCTTCGAGGAGACGCGTACAAATTGTGCTTTTCAGTTCATCTTCAAAGTCGTCTGCGATATTTTCGTACCATTCTCGGTTAGGTCTCTTCGCAGAGTCGTCACCCATCTTTACGATGGCACCACCGTCATCGGTATCAATTACCTCGTCAGGGACGTCGGTAAATGTCTCGACTGCGCCTACCGCTTCGACTTCTTCCTGTGCCATTAGTTAAGCTTCCCATACTTGTGTGCCATGAGATCGCCCACATGCCGAATAATATTTGCAAACGAACATACGGGGCACCCGTCGTTTTCTTCGATGATCCTGTCAGGACCGAAGATTTCCAGTGCACCCATATTGATCATGTTGCTGCCTTCCCAGCAAGGATCTAATTCGCCCCGAACAAATTTTTGATTCAGCTCTTCCGCATCCCCCGCAATCTGGTCTTCCAGACCGCGCTCCCGCAAAGCGAACATCAGCTCTGCCCAGTGGCCGTCGCACCACTTGATCGCTTTCAAATGCTGGGTAGGCTCGTTCATAAAATAAGGGATGTCGAGTTTGATGTCAGCGGGCTCATCCATATGGATTTTCCTTTTTGGCAAGCCTCCGCTCTGCTATGTCACGTGCACGTTCTCGTTCGCGGTCTTCAGCTGAGTCAACCACCGTGAAGGGACCGAAGAATTTATCCATGAGTAAGCGCAATGCCTGTGTCGCAGAATCGAGCAAATCGTCTCGCTCGACGGACCCCGGCCCGACGTACGAACACACTTGGGAGACGAGAGGATCTGCCCATGTCTTGAAGTTCCCCGGATTAACTTCTGACTCAACTGCCCATATTCTTCCAGCCGCAAACAT
>Ga0209976_10001163_pt1 | contig 15798 bp, 11 predicted proteins | sample SumtaG_FD_182806 | JGI IMG/M metagenome (GOLD analysis project Ga0209976, IMG submission 182806) | Deep subsurface microbial communities from Indian Ocean to uncover new lineages of life (NeLLi) - Sumatra_00157 metaG (SPAdes) (version 2) | ecosystem: Environmental > Aquatic > Marine > Oceanic >...
TGTGGTCAGCACCGCACCGAAAATCAGGGAGAATATGATGAGCGGCAGTACATCATTGTTCATCATCGCCGCAAACAAGTTACGGGGCACCAAGCCCACAACGACATCGCGCAGCACGGTGCCAATGGAGCGTGATTTCCCTTTTATCCCTTCGGCAACAGCAAGATCGACCCTGATACTCATACCCTGAGTTCTTGGGGTTACCCGATTTCCGTCACTATCCGTCCATTCGGACACGGTAAGGCTGGATACAAAGGGCTTATGCTCTGTCGCGACCACACCGCGAATATCATCCTGACCCTGTAATAAAACCATGTAGCGGTTGTCATAAGCTCGCTGGAACGTCCCGGTACCCAGGGTCAAAGTATAATCATGGATCCGATAGGCTGCATCCGGGAGTAATTCTCCACCCCGCATGGCAATGCGTCCCTGTTCCGTGTCAGATTGTCCCGGCTGGATGAGATTCACCAGCGTGATACCCACTATCACTGATAGCGCCGTCGTGGCCAGGTAATAGGTAATGGTTTTGCCGCCGATACCTCCTATTCGTCGAATGTCACCCAATCGGCTGATCCCGACGGTCATAGTGGCGATGATCAGGGGTACTACCAACATAAGCAGGGCCCGAATGAAAATTTCGCCGATAAACTTTATCGCCCTACCCGCCGCTGGAGAAAGACCGCCCAGTAACATGCCGAGAACAATACCAATAAGGATTGCGATGAGCAGCCGGTTTGACTTGCCGTTACTTGTCATGTACCCTCCTGTCAGCCACTTGATAGCATCGTTCGCTGGTAATTACTCCGATGCGGTTGGTATCCGCTACCGGATCAGGTATACAAATCTACTGGAAAACAGCCCGGTGAGCAACTGACATAAAACCAGGGGCGAATAGCAGTCAGCGGGCCTCGGCGTAGCCGGAAGCAACGCCTACGGCGAGCCTGAGCGGTGAGTCCGCCAGCTGGCGGATCAGCGCTTAGCCGACCCGGCCGAGCGCCGTATAGGTGGAATCAGCACTAAAGTCAGCGCGGTGAGAACTGCCAGGGATACGTAGGCAACCGTGAAGACCCAGGCCGGGAAGTCGTAATACAGAAGGTCATATATCAGCTGGCCGATGAAGGTGCGCTCGTAACCGGCCTGGCCGGAACCCACCAGCAGCCAGTTCTCCAGCAGCGTGAGCGGGCAGATCTGACCGACCACGGCCTCCACAGCCACCAGGGTAATGCACCCCAGGTGAATCCAGCGGAACACCCGGTTCCTGATCCAACGCCACCCGAAGAGCGCCCCCGCCAGGATGAGGATAAAGCCCACCAGCACGAAAGAGGCATACGCCAGGTGGAATGCGACTACCAGGTCGGATAAGAGGGACAGCAGAATGGAGGTGCCTATCAGTTTCTAGTTTCGAGTTCCGAGTTCAAAGTTACTGATCCCAAGCCATCAGCGATCAGCTCTCCAACTGCTCCATAAGGTATTCATTTTCATACGACAACACAACTGTTTGCAGGTCCAGCTGCACGAGCGTCATTTGTGACTACTCCACCATGATCGGCAGGGATTTCGACTCCTTCACCGCCGAGAGGATCATCATGGTCTCGATATGCTGGACGCCGGGCAGGGCGCTGAGGGTCCCCATGACGAACAGTTCATAGCTGGGAATGTCCTTGGCCACTACCCGCAGCAGGTAGTCCGCCCGGCCGGTAACGTGGTAGCAGTCCACGATCTCGTCCACACTCTGCACCGCCTCAATAAAGCGCACGATGGCGTCGTGCTGGTGCCGGGCCAGGGTTACCTCTACCAGAATGACCAGGCCGATGCCTACAGCGGTATGATCCAGGCTGGCATGGTAGCCCCTGATCACACCGCCGCGCTCCAGCTTCTTCACCCGCTCCAGGGCCGAAGCCGCCGACAGGCCCACCTGCTTGCTGAGCTCGGCATTGGTCATCCGCCCCCGTTCCTGGAGCAGGGCCAGGATTTTCTTATCGATGCTGTCGAGTTTGTTCATAACTCCGCGCTACTTTTGACATTATCCTAATGGCATTCCAAGTCCGTAACCTTTTCCCCTCACACTTTCCCTCTCCCCTGGGAGAGGGCACCCTAAGACGATTCCATAAAGTTCCTTCTTTCATCGGGAAAAGAACAGGATGAGGGGAACAACATCTCTCCATCACTTTCACCTACCGGGGCGAAGTGCCAGTAGACCTCGTCCTGCACGCCGGCTAATCCGACCAGTGAATGTTCTTAATATAATAACGAAAGGTAGAATCTGCCTCCGTGTAATCCCTCTGCGCGGTAACCAGCTCTTCTTGGTCGATATTTCCTAGATTAAAGCGCTCTTGGGCCAGCTCATATTCCAGCTTCTTAATTATAAGGCTTTGTCTTTTCAAAGTTACTTCTACGGTCGTTGGCCAATTGGCGAAACCGATTGTACGCTCATCGCCTGCAATGTTAGTACCCGCCACTACCTGACTACATTGTTGCCCTGAAAGGAGGCGCCTGCAATTACTGAATAATGTGTCGTAGGCTCTGAGCCCTCTCCTGATCTGGCTCATTCGATAAAGTCCATTTTCAAGAGAAAAGCGTGGGCCTGGTATTCCCTCCCGTTCGTCTTGTATTCGCCATGGGTCCAGTTGACCATAAGCAGCCATCGCTGCAATGATTACCAAAACCAAGCCGATGAAAAAGGATCGATGTATCCTCATTGCTGCCTCCTATTGAATATTTGTTAGAGCACTTTTGCCGAAACAACTCGAAACTAGAAACTCATATCTTCCCCATCGCCCGGTCCAGGTCGTCTATGATATCCTCCACGTCCTCGATGCCCACCGAGAGCCGTACCAGTCCGTCGGTGATGCCATACGCCTCGCGCTCCTCCGACGACACGCTGGTGTGGGTCATTGAGGCTGGGTGCTGGATAAGGGTGTCCACCGTGCCCAGGCTCACCGCCAGGGTGCACAGGAAGACGTTATCCATGACCGTAACCCCCGCCTCCAGGCCGCCCTTGAGCTCGAAGGAGACCATTCCGCCAAAGCCTTTCATCTGCCGCCGGGCCAGCTCGTAATGGCGGAAGTGCTCCAGACCGGGATAGGCCACGTAGGCCACTTTAGGATGCTGATCCAGCCACCGGGCCACCGCCATAGCATTGGCGCAGTGGCGCTCCATGCGCAGGGCCAGTGTCTTCAGGCCCTGGTTGATCAGCCAGGCGTCAAAGGGGCTGGGGGAGCCGCCCATGAGCTCCTTGTGGTGCCACAGGTCTTTACGCACGAAGTCCAGCTCCCGGGAGACCACCATACCCCCCACGGTAGTGCCGTGGCCGTTGAGGTACTTGGTGGTGCTGTGGACCACGTAGTCGGCGCCCAGGGCCAGGGGCTGCTGCAGGATGGGCGTGGCGAAGGTGTTGTCCACCGCCACCTTCAGGCCGTGCGCGTGCGCAATCTCGGAGATCAGGGCAATGTCCGTCATGCCCAGGGTTGGATTTGCCGGCGTCTCCAGGTAGATCAGACCGGGACTTTTAACCTGCTTGATGGCCGTTGCTAGTTTCTCATGCTCGTTCATGTGCACCAGCACGTGGCTGATCTCAATCTCCGGGAGCAGCTTTTCGATGAGCTCGGTGGTGCCGCCGTAGAGGCCGCCGTGGGTGATGACCGTGTCGCCGGGCCGTAGCAGAGTGAACATCAGAGTACTGATAGCCGCCATGCCTGAGGAGAAGGCCAGGCCGGCCATTTCCGGGCAGGAATCACCTTTTTTAGTATTCTGCCGCAGCTCCATCCCCTCCAGCGCAGCGATTTTCTCTTCAATAGCCTCCACGGTGGGATTGTACCAGCGGCTGTAGATATACCCCTTCTCCTTGCCGGTGAACTGGCGCCGGCCCTGCTCCACATCCTTGAAGCCGAAGGTGGAGGTCTGGTAGATGGGGGCCACGTGGGCCTGGCAGATGTCGTCGGTCAGCTCCCCGGCATGAATGGCGTGGGAACTGAAGCCGTAGTTGATGGGTAGTCGTTTCATGATGCACCGATGTTTATTTGTTACTGAGGCAGAAACACTGAAGAATATATGGTATTTCCTGGTAAACAGGAAACATAATTTGAAATGGGAGAGGGAAATAGAGTAGGAAGGCATCAAAACGTGTCCGGTACCGGATGATTCTTAAATCAGTCGGTGCGGATCAAATGAAGACGTATCAATTATGGTGTAAATAAGACTTTGGAAACGCACCGCATCTCTCTTATTTTTCTTCTGAAGTTAATACTACCTTTTTCCGGTAACCTTAGAGTAGGGAAGAATATCGTGAGGAAAAAAATCGGCCTGTCCATGCGTAGCGTTGCATTTCTGGAGTTTGTGATTTTCATCTTGATCTTGCCTCTGAATTCTTGGGGTCAAGAAAGAGTTAAAATTGCTCTATGGGGTGATTCAAGAGAAAATAAAGACAATGCCTGTGAGAACATTGCCGATATATTACTGCATAAGATCACCGATTGGGATTTTCAAATTCATACCGGTGATTTCACTAGTCACGGCAGTGAAGAGGATTGGCAGGGATCCCTGAATGATCTACATATCCCACTGTATTTCAATCAGGTCAGAATTCTCCTGATCCATTCAACCCGACCTCGACGATTCAGTATTCCCTGCCGTAGGCCACATATACCACTCTGAGAATACATGATATTCAGGGTCACGAAATCATACGGCTGATGGATAGTAGGATGAAATCAGGTCACTATAGTATGACCTGAGGTGCTAAGGATTCGGATGGACGGAATCTCCCCTCCGGTATCTGGCCCGCCCGCCTGCTTGTCCCCGACGCTTTGGGTCGGGGGGTGACGCCTGAGTATGCCAAGTCCATCAAGCTGGTGTCTCTGAGGTGATCTGGATGCTGGATGAAGACGAGAGCCCCGGAGGTTGCCGGGGCCTTATTTTATGTGGCTCATTCTCAATTCCGATAGATTTTATCTCATGCCCGATATAGAATACCTGCAGGGAACACACTCCAACTGGGGCATTGACGATAACAAAATAGCCGTCCGTATTAGATGTAGTGCCCTATCTTCACCTAAAATTGTGAAGGATATGAAACATTACCCAAAAAGATAACTGGGTATTCCTATTCATATCTGAGTGCATCAATAGGGTTGAGATTGGCCGCCTTCCGGGCGGGGTAAAACCCAAAGAAAATGCCAACAGCTCCGGAAAAGCCGAAGGCCAACACGATTATCCATATACTTATGACCGTTGCAAGATCTGTAAAGCGGTTAAGTAACAGTCCCAGACCAATAGCCACGAATATGCCAATGACCCCACCTGTAAGACTCAGAACGACGGCTTCCACCAGGAATTGCGTGAGCACGTCACTGTTCCTGGCGCCCACTGCCAGCCTGATCCCTATTTCCCTGGTCCGCTCGGTCACAGATACCAGCATGATATTCATGATGCCGATGCCGCCGACAACCAGCGAAACGGCGGCGATGGAGCCTAATAGCAGCGTCATCACCCGGGAGGACTCGGTAGCCATCTCGGTTATCTCGGATTGGGTTCGAATCGAGAAGATATCGTCCTCTCCTTCTTCCAGTCGATGATATTCCCGCAGTAGAGTGCGGATTTCGCCTTGAGCCTCATCCATCTGCTCTAACGAGGCGGTACTGGCATAAATCTGATCTAAGTGTTGATGCTGGCCCATCATACGGTAAAATACGGTCGTGGAAGGGGCCAGAATGATATCGTCCTGATCCATTCCCATCCCTGAGCGGCCTTTCGCTTCCAATACACCAATGACCTTAAAGGGAATATTGCGTATGCGGATCCTTTCCCCAACCGGATCCTGATCCGGAAACAGATTTTCGGAGAGCGTCTTACCCAGAACTGCGACCTTGGCCCTGGCCCTTATATCCCGTTCCGTAAAGAATTCACCGGTTTCTACCTCCCAGTCACGTATGGCAATATAATCCGGTATCACACCTTGAATGGATGTACTCCAGTTGTTGCCGCCGCCTATGACCTGGCCGCCCGTCCTGACTACCGGTGACACGGCAGTGCATAAAGATACTTCCATTCTCAGTTTATCCGCATCATCAAGAGTCAACCTGTTTGCGCTTCCCGCGCCGCGATGAACGCCGCCCATTCTACTCCAACTGGGTGAAACGATGATAACATTTGTCCCCAGGGAAGCTATCTGATTTTCGATGGCAGCCTGAGCACCCTCACCGATTGCTACCATGACAATCACGGCCCCAACACCGATAATGATGCCTAGAGATGTGAGCAGGCTGCGCATCCTGTTTTTAAAGAGGCTTCTAAATGATCCCTTTATCACATTCTTGAAGTTCATCGTTGAACCATTCCTTTTGTGGTTTCTCTGTGCTTGACTTCCTTGTCGCTGATAAGAAAACCGTCCCGCATTTCAATTATGCGCCTGGCATACTTTGCAAGGTGCGCTTCATGGGTCACCAGGAAGATCGTAATGCCTTGATCGTTCAATTCCCGGAATACGGAAAGCACATCGATAGACGTTTTGCTGTCCAGGTTCCCGGTGGGTTCATCAGCCAGGATGATAGATGGATTGTTTACCAGGGCTCTAGCGACCGCTACGCGTTGCTGTTCACCCCCGGAAAGTTGGTTCGGATCATGATCCATTCGATCGGCAAGGCCAACACGATCAAGTGCTTCTATGGCCCGTTTGCTAGTGTCCTTGACATGATTCGTGCGGTCATAAAAAAGGGGTAATTCAACATTTTCTAATGCGGTGGTCCGGGGTAATAAGTTAAATCCCTGAAAGACAAACCCGATTTTCTGGTTTCGTATGGTTGCATACTCATTTGTGGTCAGGTTGTTTACATTGTTGCCTTCCAGGTAATAATCCCCCGAAGTGGGTTGATCCAGACAGCCGATCAGGTTCATCAGGGTTGATTTCCCCGAGCCTGAAGCTCCCATGATCGCAAGGAATTCGCCCTTATCCGCACTGAAGGAAATCCCCCGCAGCGCTTCCACGGAAACATCTCCTACCTGGTAAGTCTTGGTCAGCTTTGATATCTCTATTACAGGCGTCATGATATCAATCCTAAAATATCCTTATCATTCTCATCGGGGGGCGCCCTTGATTCCGGGCAGGGGTAGTTTGGCTTCTATCCTGGTTATTAATTCCACTGATGACCTTCATCCCTACGATAATATCTCTACCCATCTTTATTTCGGTCAGCCTTCCATCGGAAACACCAGTACTAATACGCGTCATACTGAGGTTGCCATCCTCACCAAGGAACCATAAGATGGCAGCGTTTCTTGGTGACTGTCCGAGGTGAAATTGAGAGGCTTCTTCAGATGGTCCTCGACTCCCGGGCCCGCGATTGCCCATCACCATCACCCGCTGCATGTCCATCCCCCTCCCTCGCTGCATGCCCATCTCCATCCCATGCTGCCTCAGAGCCTCCATAGAATCGGGGGGGGCGCCCATGCTAGCCTGGTGGTTTTCGCGAAACTCCTCCAGCATCGCAATAGTCGGGGTAAATCGCAAGGCGGCGTTGGGTACCAGCAACGCATCTTCAACCTGCTCTACAATGAAATCAACAGTAGCAGTCATCCCCGGCAATAGAAGGCCATTATTGTCCGCATCGATTAGGACCGTATACATGACGACGTTCTGTATGGTCGCAGGCTGCAGCCAGATCTGTCGTACCGTCCCGTCGAAGATTTCATCCATATGCGCCTGTACGGTAAACCTCACCACTTGGCCTGGTTTGATCTGGCCTACGTCACTCTCATCGACCTGGGCATGGATTTCAACTCTGGACAGATCCTCGGCAATCACAAATAGCGTCGGTGTATTGAAACTGGCGGCTACCGTCTGGCCCGGTTCTATACTCCGGTACAGAACCTTGCCATCGATAGGTGAACGGATAATGGCATATTTCAGGTTGGTCCTGGCCCGTTCAAGAAAAGCCAGGGCGGATTGGTAATTGGCGCGGTTTACCTCGAATTCCGTTTTCTTTGAACGCAAATCCAACTCGGACACCAATTTCTTATCGAACAGGGTTCTGGTGTTGTTGTAGTCAAATTCCGCCTGGTCAAACTGGGCCTTGGTGCGGGTGATATTGGCTTCCGCATCCCGCACCTGCATCGCCAGGTTAGTCGTATCCAATACCACCAGCACCTGGTCTTTGGTCACATCATCATTAAAGTCCGCCAGTACCTTTTCCACTCTTCCCGACACCTGTGTCCCCACTTCTACAGTCCCCACGGCGCTGATAGTGCCGGTACTGGAAACAATGTTCTCCAGATCTCCTCCCTGAATCTCCACAAACCGGAAGAGCGATTCTGAATTGGCGTTCCTGCTTGCCTTTAAAACCAGGAGGCCTGATGCGGCCAGAATGACAACCACCGCTACTGCTATTATTTTTTTCATAGTCAATCTCGCTGAATTATGTTAAAAGTTAAATCCTTCATTATCCCGAATCCAGAGTTACCCTGATCCAATACCTGAACGGCTCAGGCATTTGCCGGCCCTGGCCGACACCAGGCATACCGCCGGGCCTCCTGCCGCCACGCATGCCACCACCTCTCATACCACTTCCTGCCCGCTGGCTTCTCATCGCGGCCAGGTCTATTTCACCGGTCTCAAACCCAATGCCAACGGTCTTGCCCGGTGAAGTGTTCACGGCATAAGGATTGTCCAGCGACGGACCCAGGGGAATTTTCAGCTCGTATACGAACCGGCCGTCGGTAGATAAGCCGGTTTTGACGCGGATTCCTGTGGTGTCCATTACAGAAAGCCATGCAACATCGTCTTTACCCGGCCCTAAGACTTCAATCCATAATTGGGACTTCTGCAGTGACCGTACCTGTTCTTCCATATCGGGCATATAATCTCGCGGCCGCTCACTTCTACCCGTCGAACGGGTGCCCATTCCTCGAATACCAAAGGGATACTTGATGCCAAAGACTTCTTTGGTCCCACCTTTAGGATCAAACCAGACGGTTAAGCCAAGTCTCATGATCTGCATTATATTATTCCGGTCTGATGTACTCAGCGTGAGGTACAGATTAGATTCATCATTCATGATTCCGATCGCAATATTCTCAGGCTCTGAAACCCACAACCTGCCGTGCCATTCGGTTTGTTCCCCATCGATAGTGATTTCACGATCACTCCAATGGCTGGCTACCTCGTCCTCCTGGCAGCCAATTGTAGAGAGTAGAGCTACACACAGACCACAGAAAAGAATCGTATTACTAATCTGGTTCAATGTTCAATTTCCTTTCGAAGAAGTGCCCATTTCAATCAGCACAATTTCGAATCGTTCATTCAGACTATTAGACGTGATAGAGTACTGAAGGTTAAGGGATAGGGGGGCAGACTCCATCCCCGCTGTCGCGGGTTAAATTCTCCGCCAACACGACTTGTGCCGATGCTTCGGGATGGATTATCCCCTGCCTTTGGCGGAGTTCAGTTCATGTACTTACCGCTGTAAAATACAAAACAAGGCAGGAAAATGAGGCAGGAATTCGAACGTTAAAGGAAATTCCTGTCTATTGAAATTCCACAAATTAACGCTTAGCTTGTGTCTGGTAATCCAATAGGATTTTCATAAGCAACCAATCATAGACAACTCTTCAGGAGACATTAGATGCGTATTATCAGTATAGCCATATTGGCTTTAGCAGGGTTAGGGCTGACCGCAACCATAAATTCGTGTGCCGTGAGTAAAGAAAAACCGGCTGATCCGACTCCCGTGGCTCAACCAATGAAAGATGCCCATGATGGCTGGCAGCTGGGGATCCAGGCCTATGCGCTCAGGGCCTATTCATTCTATGAGTCTGTCGACAAGGCGGCATCGCTGGGTCTGTGCTATATCGAGGCCTATCCCGGCCAGAAGCTCAGCAAGGAAAGACCGGATGTATCGATGGGCCACACCCTCCCCGCGGATATCCGCAAGGAGGTCAAGCAGAAACTTGCCGAGGCGGGCGTCAAGATGATCAATTACGGCGTGGTGGGCCTGCCAAACGATGAGGCTGAATGCCGCAAGGTCTTCGATTTCGCCAAGGATATGGGCATTGAAACTGTCGTTTCCGAGCCGCCGGAGGAGGCTTTCGACCTGATCGACCGGCTGTGCCAGGAGTACCAGATCAAGATGGCGATCCACAACCATCCGCAGCCGTCCCGCTACTGGAATCCGGAGACAGTGACGCAGGTTCTGGAGGGCCGCAGCCAATGGCTGGGTGCCGGCGGCGACATCGGCCACTGGGCACGCTCAGGCCTGGTTCCGGTGGAAGTAGTGAAGCAGCTGGCCGGTCGCCACCTCAGCTTCCATATCAAGGATGTGGTCGAGTTTGGAGTACCCGCGGCCGGCGATGCCCTGTTCGGCCAGGGGAAGGTTGGCATGCAGGATGTTCTGACCGAACTCCACCGCCAGAACTTCAAGGGGCCTCTGATCATTGAGTACGAAGATAACCCGGAGAACAATCTGACGGAAATCGGCAAAAGCATCGACTACTACAACCAGGTGGCCTCGCAGCTGCAGGCATCGATGTAACAACGGCTGATTCCCGCTGTCTCAAGGGCTTTAGTGCGCTCGATGATGCCGGGAGGAATAGATGGTTTTGAGGTCTGCGAGTTACTGAAGAAAGACCTCCCGACCAACGGATGGTGTCTTTAGATAGGAGAGAATGGATTCTATGGGAGTGAGTCTGTGACCCGGGGGGGAATCGAACCCCCGACCAACGGATTAAAAGTCCGCTGCTCTACCGACTGAGCTACCGGGCCTGGTAGCGGAGAGAGTGATCTACGGTCGCATCCCGTCCGTCGTGCGCCACGTAGGACTCGAACCTACAACCAACGGATTAAGAGTCCGCTGCTCTACCAATTTGAGCTAGTGGCGCGGCGGGCAAAGTTACCAACACCAGCGCCCTAAATCAAAAGGCCCCAAAGTACTCCTGGAGTCTTGCCACATCTACGATTTCGGCCGTCCCTACTTCAGCAGCACCAGTTTGCTAAGCCAGGTAGTTTGATAGTTCGAGGAGGAAACGAATATCCACATGCAATTTCGCCATGTAGCGTAAATCACAAAACGGGATTTGACTGTCCCGATAAGTGCTTCCCTAATCGTTTGCCAAGAGCTATCAAGGTAAGGGCCGGGGGCAGGCCCCAGGCCTCGGGGATCACTGAACAATCACAAACATACAAATTGTCGAGCCGATACGTTATTGACTGATTCTCCTGAAGTGAAAATGCCTTTTTTTACTAGATCGCACCACGTCCGGGTGGATGCTATGGTTCGGCGTCTTGTGCTTCCTCGATCAGATACAAGAACGCCTCGGCCGCGTGCCAGGTGTGCGGGGCACACACTTTCCTTCTAGTGTACTCTGCGCTGATTCGTTTGATTCCGTCGTACTTTGCCTGGCTGGCATGGGCCTCCCAGGTGAGCGGATAGTCGCGGTTACTCAACTTGCCGCTCTTCGAACTCGCATAGTGGCACGCCGCCCAGCCAAGATAGGGGTATCTGTCGTCCGCGATTATCTTTTGCCCAGGCATATCGTCAGTCTTGTACGCCCACCAAAACAGGGCCGCGTAAGAGTCTTTCTCTTTGGGCACGTTGTAGGGGTCTGCAAGTCCGAGAGAGCGCAGTCCAAACTTGGCCCATTTCGTCTGGTACACCGGGTGGAGCCCGAAATCACTACGGCCTACGATGTATTGGCCTTTCTCAAACCTGGAGAATTCCTTCAGCACGATTGGGACAAGCGGATGCGACTTGTCGGATACCAGGGAGACGAGGTAAAGGGCCTCTCCCAGGTTATCGGCTTCGGTCTCCCCCCTGTTATTCCTGTCATATGGCTCGCGGAGAGAGAGGATCCAGTCTTTGACGACGTGTAAGTTTCCGGTCTTCTGGAAAGCCATCGCCATCATGGCCCCGTCGCGGTACCACGGTTTCGAGTACACGAAGAAATTGGGGACGGGCTTGCCGTCTACAACGTTTACCAGCAATTCCTGGTGAAGCACGCGAAGGACGAGCTGGTATTTTCGGCCTTTGAAGTCGGGCAGTTTGACATTGCCTTTGGATAGGGCCTCCCTTTTTCCATCGGATTCGATCCACACTGCCGATTCGTCCTCGAAGAGGAAGACGGTTTTGCCGTCCTTGGTCTTCAGCGCAACCGTGTAAGACGATGGAGCGATCAATTCTTCCATAACCTCCCATGTCCGGATAACCCGCCCGGTCAGGGCGTCCTGGAGGTGCCCATTGGTGTAGAGATACTTGTCACGGCTCCCCATGCCGAAGAGGAAGAAGTCGATGGCAGGCAGCTTGTATGCCCCGCCGTGCTCTTTACGGACCTGAGTCAGGCTCTTGCGGTAAGCATCGCGGCCCACGCTCAAGTCTCGCCAACGTTTCGCGTCGTCGGCCGCGAACATGGGGCAACACAGTCTTGAAACCAATGCCACCGCCACGATAATCATACGCATCGCATCTCCTCGATCTTGCCGCCGAACTACAATTTATGAAGAAATATTCCAGGTCGTTGAAACGTGATATTTTGTCTCTACCCATGACATAATGTAATTCCCTCTTCTAACTAATCCAATAAATAACAATGAAATAAAATCACTTGGGTCGATAGTGTCCGCTTACTAGTATTCCCAATAACGTGAACAAGCAAAATTCGCAATATCAAACCAAGCCCTGGCACCCTGACTGTATTAGAATAGAACCTTTTAATCTTTTCACAATAAAATAAAGAGGATCATTCTGCGTTTCTAAGGTTTAATTCACGCCTCATCTGAAGCGCCTCCTGCTTGATCATTCCATGATCGTCATCACCCAAACTAGTCAGGATAGGTCACCATCGTTCATTTTACTGACTCAAAGTGTTATTTACCAAGGGGGAATACTACAATTCTGGGGACATCTACACTTTATTGCACAGGTGGGGGTTTTTCTCGAGGAAACGCAGCGTATTAAGAGTCCGCTGCTGAATCCCGCCGCAGGCGGGGCTACCAATTTGAGCTAGTGGCGCCTTTTAATTGGCGGGCAAAGTTACCAACGGCATTATCCTAAAGCAAAAGGCCCCGGCTGATCGGGGCCTTACAGTATCAAGTATCGAGCATCTAGTATCTAGATCACTTCAGCAGCAGCATCTTGATGGACTTGTTGTACACCGGTGTCACCCCCGCCGATGGCGGGATTATTGACAGCCGGGCGATGTAGATGCCGGAAGGCATAATGTGGCCAGACTGATCCTTAGCAGCCCACTGAGCATGACAGCACAATCTAAATCGAGGAATGCCTTTGCGCGACCGTAGCCGATACCACGAGTGCCGCCGGTGATGACAATGTTTTTCATTATGGTATCCTTGGTGATAGCGGTAGCCACTATCGAATCATCTCGATAACGGGCAGTGAAACTAAGCGGCGCCTTATGCAATTCCAAGAAATGTGGTAAATATGCGCCGAGTACAATAAACCATTGGGCACCGCGTGCACTGGAAGATTAACTTTTCGACCGAACGGTCATATCTCGACCATAAGTTTGAACGGTATGGGTATCGAAGAACGCCACCTAAGAGAAAAGCAGGAACGCATCGCTGCTATCCTCGCCGCCGCCAAACGGCTGTTCGCCCGCAGGGGGTTTCAGGAAACGAGCATGTCGGATATTGCCGAGGCTTGTGAACTGGGTAAGGCTACCCTGTATTATTACTTCCCGTCCAAGGAAGAAATCTATCAGGAAATAATCCTTTCGAGCATTCGGGAATACCACCGATCCCTGGAGGAGAGTATCATAGGACTTCAAACTCCGGTTGAACTGATCGAATATCTGGCGAGGGAACATCTAAGGCAGGCGTATCTCGACCTGGATTTCATCCGGCTGCTCTTCCCCGTCGGCAAAAGCGCCCCCGGCCATCTTCTCCAGCATGGATCTGTTGCCCGGGAGCTACAGGCCATGCGCACACCAATCCAGCAGAAGATGCAAGAGCTGCTGGTCAAAAGTGATACAGAAGTGGATACCGAAACGTTCTCCAGCCTGTTGTGGAGCTACATCTCCGGCCTGTGCCATAAGATTGTTCAGGGCTATCCCCCGGAAGACCTCCAGCAAGAGGTCCAACTATTCATTCACATTATCACAGCCTATCTAAAAAGGGAATAAGGAACATCATGATCAGGTTTACCCAACATGTGATCAAACATCCATGGCTGTATGTGGGATTGACGCTGGCAATTACCCTGGTGCTTGGATATCAGCTGCAGAATATGCGCATGGATCCGGACGTCACCGATGCGCTGCCGCAGAAGATTCCCGCCAAGCGCCTGTATGACAAGATGGGTGAGATCTTCCCCACCAAGGAGTTTATCTTCCTGGGGGTGGAAGGTGACGACATCTTTTCCAAGGAGCACATCAGGGAAGTTTGGGAGATCACTTCCCGGCTGGAAGCGCTCCCTGAAGTCTACGACGTGATGTCGCCCACCAATGTATCCCTCATTACCGGCACCGAGGAGGGCATGGACGTCAGGGACATCCTGGAAGCGCCTCCCCGAACGCCGGCGGAAATCGAAGCCTTCATGGAGAACCTGTTCAGCAGCGATCTGGCCCTGGGCAACCTGGTGTCAAAGGATTCCACCATGCTGGGCATCATGATCCTGCTGAAAAATACCGCCGATCCCAACGACTTCGTGGAGACCTTCATTCCCCAGCTGGAAACGATGGATGCCGGCACCGAGCTAAACCTGATCCTGGCCGGAAAATCTGTCGCCAGCCATTATGTAAGTGAAGGAATGCAACGGGACATGTCCACCTTTTTCATGGGTGGTCTCCTCCTGATCTTTGTCCTTCTGCTGGTGATCTTCCGCACCCTGCGAGGAATCCTCATCCCCCTGGGTGTGGTCATCATGTCTGTCATCTGGACCCTGGGGGCCATGGTGCTGCTGGGTTTTCCCATCTCCCACGCCACGGAAATCATGCCGATCCTGATCATGTCCATCGCCGTGGCCGACAGCATCCACATTATCGCTCACTATTATACTAACGCCCGCAAGGAGCAGGATCGGAAGAACTTGGTCCGGCAGACAATGAAGCACATGAACTCGCCGGTGATCATGACTTCCCTCACTACCATGGCGGGCTTTTCCGCCCTGGGAGTATCCGGTTTCGAGGAATCGGCTAAGCTGGGATTTTTCACTGCCCTGGGCGTGCTGTGTGCCATGGTCATCAGTATCAGTTTTGTCCCGGCGGTCCTGTCCATGCTCCGCATTCCCGGCATCCTTGTCAAGCGAACACTGCGCCAGCCTCTGGACGCCAGACTAGCCGTGGGCTGGGGCAACCTGTTGGTCAAATACAGCAAGGGGCTATACCCCCTGCTGGGTCTGGTGGTGGTGATGTCAGCCTGGGGTATCAGCCGGCTGGACCACTCCTACTCCGCCATTGAGAACTTCCCTGAGGATCACCCGGTACGGGTGGCGTACGACCTGGTGAACGCACATTTCGCCGGCACCACTGCTTTCCAGATCATGATAGAGGGTGATGCGCCCGACATGATCAAGGAACCCCGTCTCTTGAAGGACATGGATGACCTGAAGGCAGAAGCACTGACCTACGACTATGTTGGCGACGTGGTTTCCCTGGCCGATTTCGTGAAGCGCATCAACAAGGTGCTCAACGGTGACCGGGATGAGTATTATACCATTCCGCCGGATAGGGCCGTCGTGACGTACATGGATTGGGAGGAACGGAGTGGCCAATGGGTTGAAGTTGAAAAGACGGATACCGTCTCCGGAAAGGATCTGGTGGCACAGTATCTGGCGCTGTACGAGATGTCTGGAAGCCGGA
>Ga0209976_10001165_pt1 | contig 15782 bp, 12 predicted proteins | sample SumtaG_FD_182806 | JGI IMG/M metagenome (GOLD analysis project Ga0209976, IMG submission 182806) | Deep subsurface microbial communities from Indian Ocean to uncover new lineages of life (NeLLi) - Sumatra_00157 metaG (SPAdes) (version 2) | ecosystem: Environmental > Aquatic > Marine > Oceanic >...
CTGGGCATGCTCCTCGGCAACCAGTTTCGGGACCGGTCCATCGAGGTGGATCTGGATCTATATGTCCGGGGACTTCAAGACGGGTTTACCGGAGGCAAGACGCTCCTGACCCGAACAGAGGCCCAGACGGCCGTCAACGACCTGGAAAGAGAGCTTAGAAAGAAGCGGAACAGTCCACCGGCCGCCGCCACTCTCACCGACATAAACGTCTCCTTCAAGCTGGATCCCCGGCTTACCCGGGCTCAATACATGGGAGATCGCTGGGTTTCACCTTCCACCTTTACCAGCACCCTCCAACCGGGAAATGAGCTTACCGTGGAAGCCCGAGTCCAGGGACTTGATGACGGTGGAAGGCCGATGGCTATTACGCCTGAATGGGTGCCGTCGGACCCCGGGATGGTGACTGTGTCGCCCGACCGTGGCGGGGAGGTCAAGATAATCGTCAAGCGTGCCGGCGAGAGCAGCCTGAAAATAATTTCGCAGAATTTTACCAAAGAATTGCGAATCAAGGCGATGGACAGGGGCAACGCCATGCAGGTGGAGATATCACGATAATATAATTGAATATCCGGTCATCTGTCATAGCGCGGGCAGCGTGATGATCTTCAATCCGGTATAATTGCTTTGTGGCCCGTTTGTGGAAGGGAAATCGGGAATGAGAGTCTTCAGGAAATGCCGCAACCGTACTCTTTTCGCACATATCACAGCCGTGTCGATCTTCGCGGTATGTACGATATTTTCCGCCACCGGAAAAGCCGCGGAATATGACCTTTCATCCAGGTCCTATCTAAACTTATACGAGAGGGAAACTGTTGCCGGACAGACGGAACAGTTCGCCTCACTCTATGAATACCTGTCTCTGGATGTGTGGGAGATCGGTGAACGTGATCTATCCTTTCACCTCTACGGCTGGGGCCGGCTTGATCTCGGCGATGAGAGCAGGGGGGGCGATACCAACGGAGACCTGTCCAGTGCCTATCTCCAGTACCGGGATCCCTGGGGAAACAGGCATGGGAAGCTGGGGCGTTTTTTCCTGACGGAGGGAACGACAGCCGAGATGCTCGACGGTTTACTGTTTAAGGGTCTCTTGTGGCATAACTTCGGAGCTTCGGTCTACGGAGGGGCGCCGGTGGAGAACTCCATAATCGCCGCCGATGAGGGGGACGCTATTTTCGGAGGAAGGATATATTACGTCCTGCCGGGTGTTACAGAGTTTGGCCTGGGGTACTTTTTTGAAGAAGGTGATTTCCAGGGTGACAACAGAGAAGAGTTCGGTGGGGACCTGTGGATCAGGTTCGCCAGGTCGCTTGATCTGGCCGGTCGGGCAGTTTACAATATCGTCACCTCCGACTTCGCCAAACACCGTCTTACTCTACGCCTGGTACCTGTCCATACAGTAGACCTGGTAGTGGGCACCGAGGAATATCAGTACAAGGATTTGTTCCAGAAATCCCTCCATTCGGCCTTCCTGCCTCCGACGGTCAACCCCGACGACAAGGTGCAGAGCCTCTTTGCCAAGCTGGACTGGCAAACCAGTGAAAAACTGTCCCTTCAGGCCGGTGTAAAGAGTATCAGTCACGATGAGAGCGATCCCGGTGAGGCCACACGGGGAGATGTCGGGCTGCGTCTCAAGCTGGACGGAAGCGTTAATCTGCTCGGCCTGTCGGCAGCAGTCCAGACGGCAGATCTGAGTGAGAACGAGTATCAGACCTACCGGGGGTGGCTCATGGGTTCGGTGAACAGATTCAGCTACTCCTTGGACGCCCTGACCTATCTTTACGAAGAGAAGATCGACGGGGAGGATACGACTTACCAGGTTGTCGGTTCGGCAGGTTTCCGGTTCAGCCCCAAATTCGCGATTTCCGGAGATGTCAGATATACCCAAAGCCCCCGGTTCGATGAGGACCTGGCCGTCCTGCTCAGGGCTGATCTCAGCCTGGACAGTTCAGGAGGAGGAAATTGACCATGCGTAGCGTTTTAAGAACTATTCCATGGATCTTTCTTGTCCTGATGATTTCTTACGGTTGCGCAGCCATTTCCGACAGGGAATCGGTCCCTTCGCAGCATCCGATAAAATTCGACACGGGCAGACCCAACTGCCTCGAGTGTCACGATGATGAAGTATCGGGCGCTCTCAAACCTTACGGTTCATTCGCGCATACGGCCGTCTGGCTCCAGGAACACGGTACCTACGCCTCTCAAGGGCAGAATTTGTGCACCGCCTGCCACTCCCCCTCATGGTGTCAGACTTGCCACGCCAACGTGGAGGAGTTGCTGCCGAGCATCAGGTTCGGTAACCGTCCTGACCTAGAAGGCCCCCCCCATCGCGGCGATTACATAGTACAGCATCAGATAGAAGGAAGAGTAGACCCGGGGTCATGTGTAACGTGCCACGGGAACCGAAATAACGAGACTTGTTCACGCTGCCATCTATAGCGAGGCCAGGAAAATGATAAAGGAAAAAAACAGCACATTCTGGAACATATCAGCAATGGTCCTGTTAATGATACTTACCGCTGCAGCTTGCGATACAATGAATCCCGACTCTTCCCTTAGCCTGGTCGATGAGGACGGTAAACACCCCGTGGGATGGATCGATGCACACGGGTCCTTCGCCCAGCCGGATGGCTCCATATGCACCTCGTGCCATGGAGATGGCCTAAACGGCGGAATTACCAATATCTCGTGCTCATCCGCGTCTTATAATGGCCAATCATGTCACGTCGGTGGGCCGGCATTCCATCCTCCTGACTGGGTCAATAAAAGTGCTTTCGGCAACTCATGGCACGCAGACGCATTCAGAAGCGGGTTGCCGGTCAACGGCCTGGACTGCATTGACTGCCATACCCCACCTCCTCTGGATGATCCGGACGGAAAATGCACCATCTGTCACTTCGGTTCATCAGGTTCAAGATCGCCTGGTGGATGGACCCATGACTATGTCAATCATCAACAGTTCGCAGGGTCACCGGCAGAGGATGTGTGCATTAACTGTCACTTGACAAACAACAGTTTCGGGCACGAACCGTTCTGCCACAACTGCCACGGACAGGTACAGACACACAATGTCCCGTTCCTGGACCACAATCAGGTTGTCCCTGCCCGGAGTGACTTCGACGCCAATTGTTCCCTGTGCCACAGTGTCACAGGGACTCAGCCAAATCCGAGTGCAAGGCCATGCAATGATTGTCACACAAGTGGGAGCCCCTACACATTGACTAACTGCCAATCCTGTCACGGAAATCCGCCCAATGGAGCTAATTCCGGAGCTAACTTCCCCAACCGTGGGGGTGAACACAGTGAACACGTCGGAGACCAAGGTATCGCCTGTACGGAGTGCCACAACGCCCAGGGCAGCGGATCCGGGCTTGATCACTACGAACCCATCCAGGCTCACCTGGACCTGCCCCTGTCGTTTTCACGGACCGCATCGCAGGTCACCTGTAACGGTACCTGCCACGGGGAAGTCCACGACGACGATCGCCAGTGGTACTAGGAGTTTGTCGGAGAATCCCCTTTACATCCAAAGCCAGTACCTGGTTTTGGATGTAAAGAGACAATCTTGACAGGGTCGCAAAAAGTCCATTCGTGGCTTTTTGCTCCACTTAAAAACGAAAAGTATCATTTTCGCTTTCCTTACAGATCAATGACTTTTTGCGAAGTCATCAATCTTTCCCTCCAAAATTAAAATGCTCAATGAAACCTTGACCACTTATGCCGAATTTGCTCTTCTGATCGGCGATTTGGATAAGGTGCTACAGAGGGGTTACTGCACCCGAAATCCACCGAATTCCCTTCTGCTCGGATTTCGGGTTTACCTTAACTCTTGACAAGTATGCATATAGTCTGGTTTAGAAGCTTGGTTAAATTCAATTGAGAATTGAGAATTGCGAATTGAGAATTGAGGATTAAAACCGCGTTCAGGTAACCGTGTTCCTCAATTCTCAATCCGTAATCTTCAATCCATTGCCAACCTCTCTTCAGGGGCGAGGATATCTCATGAGCAAAGATCTTATCATCGTCGAATCACCCACCAAGGCAAAAACTATCGGAAAGATCCTGGGGAAGGGTTACGACGTTCTCTCCTCCAACGGTCATGTCATCGACCTGCCGACCAAGGAGCTTGCCGTAGACCCCGAAAAGAAGTTCAGCCTAAAAAACATTGTCATCCCCAGCAAGAAAAAGATCCTCAGTGAGATATCCAAGGCCGCCAGGGACGCCGGACGGGTCCTCCTCGCAACCGACCCGGACCGCGAGGGGGAGGCCATCGGCATCCTGATAACCGAGCACCTCAAACTACCCGAGGACAGGGTCTACAGGGTCCTTTTCCACGAGATCACCAAAAGCGGGATACTGGAGGCTCTGGAGACACCCGGAAAACCGGATGGCCGCAAATTCCACGCCCAGCAGGCACGGCGGGCCATTGACCGGCTTGTCGGTTACAAGCTAAGCCCTGTACTGTGGAAAAGGATACAGAGAGGCCTTTCGGCAGGACGTGTTCAATCGGTTGCCCTCCGACTCGTATGCGAGAGGGAGCGGGAGATCCAGGCCTTTATTCCTGAGGACTACTGGCTCGTTCACTCCATTCTGGAGGCCGGCCGGCCCCCCGTATTAAAGGCCAGGGTCGTATCTATGGACGATGGGGCAACCTCCCTGAAAAACGGCCGCATACCGGACGAAGCCACCGCAAACAGGATCCGGACCGTACTTGAGCAGGAGACCCATGTCGTCAGCAACCTGGAGGTCAAGGAGAGCAAAAAATCTCCACCCCCCCCATTCATCACCAGTACCCTGCAGCAGGAAGCAGCCCGAAAGCTGCGATTTACAGCCAAGAAAACCATGATGATAGCCCAGCAGCTTTACGAGGGTATCACCCTGGGTGACAGAGGCGCCATGGGACTCATTACCTACATGCGGACAGACTCCGTACGGGTATCCGGCCAGGCAGTGGAATCGGCACGGGAACAGATCGCACAACGCTTCGGCAAGGAATATGTCCCGGACTCTCCCCGCCGGTATCGCAACCGGAAGGGGGCACAGGATGCTCACGAAGCGGTCAGGCCGAGCCTGTCGGACCTGAGACCCGAGGAAGTTTCCTCCTACCTTGACAAGGACCAGGCCCGGCTTTACGAACTCATCTACAAACGTTTCCTGGCATCCCAGATGGAAAACGCACTGATCGAACGAACTAAGGTACAGATAACGGCGGGCTCCATCGGCCTGTCGGTGTCCGGACAGAGGGTTCTTTTCCCGGGCTTCACCGCACTTTACGAAGAGGGCCGGGACGACAACAACGAAGGGGAGGTCAGCCTGCCTGCGATGACAGTGGGACAGGATCTGAAACTGATCGAGGTGGATGCCGAAATGAAAACCACCCAACCTCCGCCGCGGTATACGGAAGCCACTCTGGTCAAAACCATGGAGGAAAATGGGATAGGACGGCCAAGCACCTATGCGGCCATTCTGGACACGATCAGGAAAAGAAAATATGTCGTCATGGAGGAAAAAAAGAAGTTTTTCCCAACCTCCCTGGGCATGGGCGTCAACGACTATCTTGTTTCCCGGTTCCCCAGATTGGTGGATGTCCAGTTCACTGCCCACCTGGAGGATGAACTGGATCTCATTGAGGAAGGAGACAAAACCTACCTCGACGTCTTACAGGCGTTCTACGACCCCTTCGCCACGGAACTTACATCGGTGGAGAAAAAAGACGAGGACTTCACGTGGGGCGAAACTGATCTCCAATGTCCGGATTGCGGACAACCGCTCATGGTTAAAGTTAGTGGACGCACCGGAGAATTTCTTGCCTGCAGCGGTTATCCGGAGTGCCGTTTCACTTCGGATTTTGAACGAACATCTGACGGTAAGTTCCACCTGGCTAAAAGCGAAGAACGCTCCGAAAAGTGCCCCGAATGCGACAGCCCTATGAATTTAAAGCAAGGACCCACAGGGCCTTTCCTGGGGTGCTCCCGCTACCCCGACTGCAAGGGAACGAGACCGCTTACAATAGGCGTTAGCTGCCCCCGAGAGGGATGCGACGGTCAAATGGTGGTTCGCAGGACTCGAAAAGGGAAAACTTTTTTCAGCTGCTCCGCCTATCCTAAATGTGATTTCGCCGTCTGGGACGAACCGGTTCAGACCCCATGTCCGGTCTGCGATTTCCCCATGATGACACGACGCTCCACCAAAAGAGGGGACGTTCTGATCTGTGCCGACAAAGAGTGCGGACATAAGGTACAGGGAGATGAATCCGGTTAAGGTGGTTAAAGTGATCGGAGGCGGCCTGGCCGGTTGCGAAGCCGCCTGGCAGATCGCCCGCAGGGGGTTCCCTGTCCAGCTTTTCGAAATGAGACCTCGAGTCAAATCGGCTGCCCACCGGACCGGTGACCTGGCTGAACTGGTCTGCAGCAACTCTCTCAAGTCTCAGAGATCGGACCGGGCCGGCGGCCTCCTGAAAGAGGAACTTCGTTTCGCCGGATCACTGCTCCTCGAGATCGCCGAGGAGGCATCGATCCCCGGTGGATCAGCCCTGTGTGTAGACCGTCGGGAATTCGCCCACATGGTAACCGAAACCCTTAGTGGATCGGCCCTTATAGAGGTTGTCCGGGAAGAGGTAACGACAATTCCCAGGGAAGGCATTGTCGTTATCGCGTCAGGCCCGCTGACTTCAGACCCTCTGGCTGAATCCATCAAGAATAACCTGGGCACTGAATCCCTCTTCTTCTACGACGCCATCGCCCCCACCGTCGAAGCCGACAGCATCTCATGGGATGAGGTGTTCATCCAGGACCGTTACCAGGACCCCGGTTCGGGGGCCTACGTCAACTGCCCCCTGGACAAGGATCAGTATCAGACCCTCGTATCGGCCCTGAGGTCAGCAGACCCGCTTAAACCCCACGAGTTCGAGGATAAACGTTATTTCGAAGCCTGCATGCCCATAGAGGAGTTGGCATCTCGCGGGGACAGGACACTGGCCTACGGATCCTGGAGACCCGTGGGGTTGACCAACCCGAAAACCGGCATGCGGCCCCATGCGGTGATCCAGCTGCGTCCCGAGAACAGGGCAGCCACCTCCTACAGCATGGTCGGGTTCCAGACCCGGCTGCTCTTCCCGGACCAGGAAAGGATATTCAGGACGATCCCCGGCCTGGGGAAGGCCAGTTTCGAGAGGCTGGGGACCATCCATCGCAACACATATATCAACGCTCCATCCCTTCTGGACCGGACTCAGAGGCTCATCAGGGACCCCAGACTATTCTTCTGCGGGCAGATCGCCGGCGTTGAGGGTTATGTTGAATCAATGGCCAGCGGCCTCATAACAGGTCTTAACGTTGCCACTTTTCTGGGAGACCGGCAGCCGGTTCCGCCACCTGTGACCACAATGACAGGAGCCATTCTAGGAAAACTAACTGATACACAAAGTACTCCCTTTACCCCCGTTAACGCCCAGTTCGGTCTGCTGCCGCCTCTACAGGACCTGAAGCTTAAGAAGGATGTGAAGCGCCAGATTTTGGCCGAGAGGGCATTGCAGGATATGAAAGGGTGGCTGGAAGAATACGGCAGGGTCTAGGAAAAGCAGAATTCAGGAGCCAGAATCCAGAAGTCAGAAGAAGATCAAAAATCTTAACGCAAAGTTACGCAGAAGCGGCTCACTGGCAGGCCGTATGGTCCGCAGGCTTACGCTGTTAAATCTGAAATAAATACAGGATCTAAGGATTTAATCCCGGCCCCTGCGACAGCGGCCGGGAAGCGGCACTATCCACGGCCCTTTGCGTTAAAGCTTTAATAGTAGCGACAGGAAATGAGATGGGTCGATAACTGGTCACCCAACACCGATTTCCCTTCTGGATTCTGGCTTCTGGCTTCTGGCTTCTTACCTGGTCAGCCGCCTCCTCGCCTATGGACAATACCCATTAAAAGAAATATCATCTCTGTTTGCAAACGAATGAGGGTGGGTGATATTCCATGATGGACAGTTCCGAATGTGGAGCCGTAACAACAGGACCGGTCAGGCGACAGCTGACGGATTTCCTTCTGTTCATGGAGAAGGTCAGAGGATCTTCGGTGCACACTTTGTCCGCCTACAGCCGGGACCTGGGAGAGTATCTGGATCATCTCGATGAGCGGCAGCTCTCACTCGACAGTTCCGAATCCGTAAGATCCTTCCTCGGCCACCTGTTTAGAAAAGGGTTCGCACGCTCCACGATGGCGAGAAAGATCTCGTCTGTAAAATCCTTTTGCCGGCATCTGGTCAGGGAAGGCATTCTCGAAACCAATCCCTGCGACTCGATCCCCACACCAAGGGCGCCGAAGACCAACCCGAGATTCCTGAGCCTGGAAGAGATAACGGCGCTTCTGGATAGTGCTGCCGGAGACCGTCCCATCGATCTGAGAGATATGGCCATTTGGGAGCTTTTATATTCATCGGGGGTCAGGGTCAGTGAACTGGCGGGTATGAATACGGGCGACTGGGACCAGGAAGGGCAACTTATCCGGATCCGGGGCAAAGGTAGCAAGACGAGGATCGTCCCGCTTGGGGAGAGGGCCTCGGCCCGTCTTCAGAAATATCTGAAAGCTTCCGAAAGATGGCCGACGACAGGAGTAAATGCACCTATTTTCCTTAACCGTCATGGAGAACGGCTGAGCGTCAGGGGGATCCAGAAGCGACTGGAGGGAAGACTACGGGACTGCGGCCTGGATACGAGGATCAGCCCCCATGTTATCAGGCACACGTTCGCTACACACCTTTTAGACAGCGGCGCCGATCTTCGATCCATCCAGGAAATGCTGGGCCACGAGAGCCTCCAGACTACGCAGCGATACACTCACGTCACTCTCGACAGGCTTCTGGAGGTCTACGACAGGTCTCACCCGAGGTCGGAGAGAAAGGGAGAAGGGCCATGAAAGGGACAACCGTGCTGGCGGTCAGACAAAACGGCAAGCTGGCCATGGGCGGCGACGGCCAGGTCACCATCGGCGACACGGTGATCAAACATACCGCCAAAAAGGTCCGGACGCTTTACCAGGGCAAAGTGCTTGCGGGGTTCGCCGGATCCACCGCAGATGCCTTCACCCTTTTTGAACGGTTTGAAAAGAAACTGGACCAGCATCAGGGGAACTTGTCCCGGGCCGCGGTGGAACTGGCCAAGGATTGGAGATCGGACCGTGTCCTTCGCAGACTGGAAGCACTAATGGCTGTTGCCGACCGTGACGGCCTCTTTCTTATCAGCGGGACAGGGGATGTCCTTGAGCCGGAGGGTGGGGTGCTGGCCATTGGCTCAGGAGGGCCTTACGCAAGCGCGGCTGCCCGGGCACTGATCGACCACACAGACCTGGGGCCGGCTGAAGTGGTCAAGGAGGCTCTGACCATAGCGGCCAGCATATGCATTTACACAAATGAAGAGATCACGATAGAGGAACTGGGATAACTGCCGTAACTCGTGACTCGTGACTCGTTATTGGTTTAAAACGGATCATAGATCACTGTTATCGAATCACGAATTACGAATTACGAATCACGGAATTTATTATGACTCAGAAAAACTTTACACCACGCGAGATCGTCGACAGTCTTGACCGTTTCATTATCGGTCAGGATCAGGCGAAACGATGTGTCGCTATCGCTCTGAGGAACAGATGGCGGCGCCAGCAGGTCCCGGAGGAGCTGAGGGACGAGATCGCACCGAAGAACATCATCATGATGGGGCCCACTGGCGTGGGGAAAACGGAGATCGCAAGGCGCCTTGCGTCCCTGGCCGAATCACCTTTCCTGAAGGTGGAGGCAACCAAATTCACGGAGGTGGGATACGTGGGCCGCGATGTGGAATCCATTGTCCGCGACCTCGTGGAACTGGCCATCAAGATGCTAAAAGAAGAAAAGATGGTGTCGGTCATGGAGAGGGCCGAACTACTGGCGGAGGAGAGGACCCTGGATCTGCTACTGCCGCGGAGTGCGATTCGCCCGCCCGAGCCTGATCCCGTCGTAGAATCCTCTCCCAGCGTGGAGACCAGGGAAAAGCTGCGCCGAATGCTGCGCAATGGCGATCTGGACGAAAAAGAAGTCGAGATCCAGGTGGAGGAGCGGGCCACGCCGTTCATAGAGATCTTCAACGCCCCGGGGATCGAGGGGATGGACGTAAACCTGAAAGACATGATGGGCAACCTGTTCCCCGGGAGGAAAAAGGAGCGTAAGGCGCGGATCCCTGAAGCCCTGGCCATCCTGGCACAGGAGGAGGCGGCCAAACTCATCGACATGGAAAATGTGACCACCGAGGCCGTTACGAGAGTGGAACAGAACGGGATCGTCTTTCTGGATGAGGTGGACAAGATCAGCGGGCGCAACGCGGCCCAGGGGCCGGATGTTTCCCGTGAGGGGGTGCAGAGAGATCTGCTCCCCATAATAGAGGGAACCACCGTGACGACCAAACACGGAATGGTAAAAACAGACCACATTCTTTTCATCGCCGCTGGAGCATTCCACGGGAGCAAACCATCGGATCTTCTGCCGGAATTGCAGGGCCGATTCCCCATCCGTGTCGAGCTCGACCCTCTGACACGGGACGATTTTGTCCGCATCCTGACAGAACCGGAGAATGCGCTTATCAGGCAGTACATTGAACTGCTGCAGACTGAGGGGCTGAAGCTGACCTTTACCCCGGATGCCGTAGAGGCCATCGCGTACATGGCTGAGGAAGTTAATACCAGGACCGAGAACATAGGGGCACGAAGGCTGCATACGATCATGGAAAAGCTCCTGGAGGATATTTCTTTCCAGGCTCCCGACCTTGCCGAAAAGGACATCGTCATTGATTCCGACACGGTCCAGCGCAAACTCGCGGACGTTGTCGGGGACGAGGATCTCAGCCGTTATATTCTGTAATGAAGGGAGAAAAGGATCATGAACCGGGCGATCATCATCGACAGTGAGGATTCGAGCCGGCAGCAAATAAAAGGAATCCTCGCCAACGAGGGTTACGAGGTTGTGGAAGCTGTTGACGGGCAAAAGGGGATCACAGCAGTTCGCAGCCACAAGGACGTCAGTGTCATTTTCCTGGCGGACAAACTTTCAGGGCTGTCCGGGCTCGACACTCTAATCGCCATCCGCAAATTTCAGCCGAAGATACCTGTCCTCATGGTCATAGAGAACGAGAACCGGCAGGCCGCCCAGAGAGCTTTAAGCAGGGGTGCGGCCTGGTTCCTGAACAAACCTGTCAGGGTCGAGGATGTCCTGGTCGTCATAAGACACCTCATGGAAAAAAGACACCTGCAGGAAACCGTTGACCACCAGGTCTCAAGGCTCCAACTACTGGAAAAACAGACCAGTGAACTTACGCACATTGAGGAGGACGACCTTCCCCCGGAGGAAGTTTTAAAGGAAAGTGCCTTCTTAAACAGGTCCATAGAGCTCATCTCCGAGGTGCTGGAGGCCAAGAAGGTCTCCCTGATGCTCATGAGCCGTGACGGCAAGGAGCTTGTCATGGCCAAGTCCAACTGGATCCTGCCGAGCAAGATCCCCAATATCAGGCAGCCCATAAGCCAGGGTATCGCCGGGCAGGTCGTCAGGGAAGGAGTACCGTTCCTGGTTGAGGACGCCGCCAAGGACACCAAGGTCTTGACCAATGAGTTCACGAGGCAATACGAGTCCTCGTCCTTTATCGTAACTCCTCTCCACTGCGGGAGGAAGGTGATCGGCGTTATCACAGCCAACGACAAGCATGACAAAAAACCGTTTACCCACGGCGACCTTGCCATACTCAACACTTTCGCCAACCAGATGTCCATGGCTGTCGCCAACGTGTTCATGATGAAGAGGATGGAAAGGGAAAAACTCAAGCTTCAGTTCATCAACGGTATCGTTGAGACCCTCGTCTCTTCCGTAGACCCGGGGCAGATCTACAAAGCACTTCTCAAAAAGGTAATGACCGGGCTTAGGGCCACATCCGGTATACTTGCCTTCTTCGATCCCGGCGGCAGGAAAATTGTCATCGAACATGTCGCCTCGGAGGACAAGGTGAGGAAATCCGATAGCCCGGTTCCTGTGGGAAGCGGCGTTTTCTCTACCGTCCTGCAGAAAGGACATGCCGTCATCAAAAACACTATTGGAGAAAACAGCGGTGTTGACACAACTGCCGATTTTCCCTCGGGGATCATCCCCAGGAACATCGCAGCGACACCCCTCCTGTCCGGCGACAAGGTCCTGGGTGTGCTCGCGGTTTACAACAAGGAGGATAACCTGTCTTTCGACGATTGGGACAGGGAGATTTTAGAGGCTGTCTCTCCCCCGGCCTCCATGGCCATCAAACAAGCCTGGCTCTATCAAAATCTGATCAAGAGTATCGATGAGGTCGTCGACACGAACAAGGAACTCGAAGAGGCAAACAAGGAGGTACGACAGAAAGTGAAAGAGCTTAACTGGTTAAAGAGCAAGGTGGCGAAATGAAGGAACTCATTAAAAAAGCGGACATCCTGTTAGAGTCCCTGCCCTACATCAAAAAGTTCGCGGGCAGGACCATCGTGATCAAATACGGCGGCAGCGCCATGGTCGGCGAAAACCTCCGTTCCAATTTCGCCCGGGACATCATCCTGCTCCGTTACGTCGGCATTAAACCTGTCGTGGTCCACGGAGGAGGCCCCCAGATCGGGAAAACCCTTGACAAAATGGGCATGGAGACCAGATTCGTGCGTGGGCACAGGGTTACGGATGATGAGACGATGGACGTTGTCGAGATGGTCCTGGGTGGAAAAGTGAATAAAGAGATCGTGGCTCTTATCCAGAAACATGGGGGAAAAGCCGTGGGACTTACCGGTAAGGACGGAGGCCTGTTCTTCGCCGAAAAGCTTCTCATCGAGGAACTCCCGGAGGGGGATGGGCCGCCCGAGATCATAGATCCCGGAAAAGTGGGACGGATAACCTCTGTCCATCCCGAGGTCATCCATCGTCTGGATGAAGGTAACTTCATCCCGGTCATCGCGCCGGTGGGCGTCGATGCCGACGGGAACACCTACAACATCAACGCTGACTCCGTGGCAGGAGCTCTTGCCGCTGCCCTGAAAGCGGAAAAACTGCTGCTTATGACCGATGTCCCAGGTATCACCGACGAGAATGGCGACCTGGTCTCATCCCTTGACAGGAAGACTCTCGACCGGCTGGTGACCACGGGAGTGGTTCACGGAGGCATGATCCCCAAGGTCGATGCCGCCACTTTTTCCCTTGAGGCAGGGGTGCCCAAAGTCCATATTGTGGACGGCAGGGTCGATCATGCCGTCCTTCTTGAGATCTTTACACAGACAGGCATTGGAACGGAGATAGTGTCATGAGGGGGGTTTACGGCAAGAGCAGCCAGGAATATATCGACGCGGCGAGTGGCTCCCTTTTTCCGAACTACCGGCAGTTCCCGGTCGTCTTCACAAGTGGGAGGGGCACCCGACTGCGCGACACGGACGGGAAAGAGTATATCGATTTCGTCGCCGGCATAGCGACCTGTAACCTGGGACATTGCCATCCCGGGGTGACCAGAGCCATCGTGAACCAGGTTGACCGCCTCGTCCATGTATCGAACTGGTACTACAGCGATGTCCAGGCGATCCTCTCCGAGCGGCTGACCTCTCTGACCTCCATGGACAGAGTCTTTTTCTGCAACAGCGGGGCGGAAGCATCCGAAACAGCGATCAAACTGGCCAGAAAGAGGTCTTTCGACAAGTATGGCGCCGGACGAAACTTGATCATCAGTTTTTACGGAGCCTTCCACGGCCGAACGATGAAAGCTCTCACCGCCACCGACCCCAAGCATCACATAGAGGCCTTCTCACCCTACCCTGAGGGTTTCGTGCACATAGCACCGGGGGACCTCGAAGCCCTCAAGGGCCACCTCCCAAAAGCAAGCGCACTGTTCATCGAACCGGTCCAGGGCGAAGGGGGTGTAATCCCCATGGACAGGAACTTCCTGCAGGAAGCCGCCAACCTCTGCCGGGAACACGACGTCCTCTTCATGCTGGACGAGGTTCAGACCGGGATGGGGAGGTGCGGCGCGCTCTTCGCCCACCAGGTCTTTGGGATTGAGCCCGATGTCATGACCCTTGCCAAGGGCCTTGCCAATGGATTCCCCATCGGCGCCGTTCTGGCTGCCGGCGATCTGGCCGCCTCTTTGGGTCCCGGGACCCATGGGAGCACCTTCGGCGGAAACCCCCTTGCCTGCTCTGCCGCACTGGCCACCCTCAACATCCTGGAGGCGGAGGACCTGCCGCGAAAAGCCGCCTCAGCCGGTGATCGATTGAAAGCAGGTCTGGAGAAACTGCGTGAAAAACACTCCCTGGTAACTGCTGTGAGGGGCCTGGGTCTCCTTCTGGGCATGGAGCTTTCAGAGCCTGCGACTCCCTTTGTGCAGGCTCTGATGAAGAGGGGTTTTCTTGTGACTACTGTAGCTGAAAGAACTCTGCGGTTCACCCCTCCCCTTAATGTCACCGAAGTCGAGGTGGACAGTATCCTCACCGCATTGGACGAGATTTTTGCAGAAAGCACAGGGTAACCCTTTGAAAAAGAGAAACTTTATCACCCTTCTGGACCTTGAGTCCGAGCAGTTGACGATGCTCCTTGATCGAGCCGTTGAGATGAAAAGTTCGGGCACGAGTATGACCGATTATCCACTCATGGGTAAAAGCGTGGGCATCCTGTTCGAGAAGGCGTCCACCCGGACCCGTGTTTCCTTCGAAGTGGGGATCTACCAGTTGGGCGGACAGGCCATCTTCCTCAGCCCCAGGGATGTCCACCTGTCCCGAGGGGAACCTCTAAGCGATACCGCCATGGTCCTCTCCCGGTATCTGTCCGCCCTTGTCGTTAGGACCTTTTCCCAGGAAACAGTCGAGAAACTGGCCGAATATTCCACCATCCCGGTCATCAACGCCCTGACCGACCTTACACATCCATGCCAGGCCCTTGCCGACCTGCAGACAATGAAGGAGAACCGTAACACTCTGGAGGGCGCCAGGGTCGCCTACCTCGGTGACGGGAACAACGTGGCCAACAGTCTGATCATCGGGTGTTCCATGTCCGGGATCGACCTGAAACTGGCATGTCCGGAAGGGTATGATCCCGACCCGCGTTTTCTCGCGGAGGGTATCAGGCGGTCCGGTAAAACGGGCGGATCGGTGGAGCTTGTGAGGAGTCCGGAAGAGGCGTGCCGGGGAGCCCATTTCCTGTATACCGATGTGTGGACCAGCATGGGGCAGGAGGAAGAATCCGAGAAACGATGCAAGGACCTGGCTGCCTACCAGTTGAACACCGACAGGCTTAACGATGCCGCCCCTGACGCCAGGATCCTTCATTGCCTTCCTGCACACCGGGGCGAGGAGATAACTGAAGAGTTGATGGATCACCCCCAAAGCGCCATTTTCGACCAGGCAGAGAACAGGCTGCATACGCAGAAGGCTTTATTAGAGTGGTTACTGGCGTAACCACGGTGAACGGTGAACAGTGAACAGTGAACGGTCAGATCGTTCACAAGCACTGTAACCGTAAAACATGAATTTTATTTAATAGGGCTACCAGCATTATCCCGGTTCACGATTCACGATTCACGGTCAGGTCACCTGCGATCACTGTAAACTGTAAACTCCATAAGGAGACGTAATGAGCACCAAACCCTCAGTAAACAAGGTAGTCCTCGCTTATTCGGGAGGTCTCGACACATCAGTCATCCTCACCTGGCTCAAGGAGGTCTACAAATGTGAAGTCATCGCCTTCGCCGCCGACCTGGGTCAGGGTAACGAGATGGACGGCATCCGTG
>Ga0209976_10001167_pt1 | contig 15781 bp, 15 predicted proteins | sample SumtaG_FD_182806 | JGI IMG/M metagenome (GOLD analysis project Ga0209976, IMG submission 182806) | Deep subsurface microbial communities from Indian Ocean to uncover new lineages of life (NeLLi) - Sumatra_00157 metaG (SPAdes) (version 2) | ecosystem: Environmental > Aquatic > Marine > Oceanic >...
TCGTATTTTTATCATAATAATTGTTTTAACAATTCTTGTGACAAGCTTTGTTTACACAAACTCTTGAAAAGAGGAGTGTGCAAGCTTTGCTTCTCATAAAAATTTGCAACCTTTTGAATTTTACCTAAAAATTACCCTTCTTACAAGAAAAGCTCGAGAGCCCTTTTGGCTGCTTCTTGCTCTGCCTCGCCTTTATTTTTCCCGATGCCCTTGGCGTATGGTTTGTTGTTTATGATCACTTGTATTAGGAAATTCTTATCATGGTCCGGACCTTCTTCACTTACTACTTCGTATTTCGGTGCCATTAAACCTTTGGCTTGAACAACTTCTTGAAGTCTGCTTTTTGAATCCTTAAGTGGCTCTTTGATTTTCTGCTCTAGGTCGTCGAGAATATACTCTTGGATAAAATTTTCTGCCTTTTTTATTCCCCCATCAATAAAAACTGCTCCAATTATTGCCTCAACAGTGTCTGCCAGTATCGAGAAGTTGTTTCTACCTCCACTTTCCTCTTCTCCTTTTGATAAATATAATACTTTGCCAATATTAAGCCGATTTGCTACTTTGGAAAGATTTACGGTATTTACGAGGTTTGCCCTAAGTGCAGTCAAGTAACCTTCTTCTTTCTTGGGAAGTTTGAGATAAAGTTCTTTTGAAACAACAAACTCCAAAACGGCATCACCCAAAAATTCGAGTCTTTCGTTGCTTTCTCGCAAATTTTTATGCTCGTTAACCCACGATTTATGTGTAAGAGCTTGTTTAAGTAAATCCTTATTCTTAAAGAATTTCTCAATTTTGTCGTTTTTCATAGTTGGTCTTCGACATCAAGTGCCTGAACTAGATCTCCAAAGGTTTGAATGTCGGGTAAATCCAGTTTGGAAATATCAATACCTTTTGAGTTGAGAACTTCTAGAAAGTCCGTAAAATCCGATGCTCTCATATGGAAATCTTCACTTAAGGAATCATCATAACCAATGTCATCGGGTTCGATACCCAAATGTTCGGCAAGTGCTTCCTTAACCTCGTTTAGCTTTGATTTTTCGACTGCATTATCTATTGTCATGTTTATTACGATTGATTTTCTTCATGATTTGTTCTCCGAACTGTCTATATTTTTGTATATTGTGCCCAAAACTCCGTTAACAAAGGAAGGTGAATTTTCAGATCCATATTCTTTTGCAAGTTCTACCGCCTCGTCTATTATAACTTTTGGTGGCGTGTTGGTATTATCAAGTTCGTATATTGCCAGTCTGAGTATTGCAAGGTCAACCCTATTAAGTTTTTCGACGGGCCACGTAGGAGCCGCTTTTTTTATTTTTTTATCTAAAGTTGCCTTTTGCTTAAGTACTTTCAAGGAAACTTTATTAATATCTTTTTGTTTTGTAAAGCTTTCGGCGAAAAGAATTTTAACAGTATCCCGTCTTAATTGGTGACGGGGGTCTTTTGCAGTTTTCATAGTATTAGTATCAGGTAACAAGTAAAAAGTGACAAGTAGGAAATTTAACCGGATTTATAGACTCCGCAGTGGGGACATGCTTTATGTGGTTCTTTAAGTTTTTTACATGATGGGCATTCTGAAAGTGACGGGATTGTCACGTGACGTCTCGCAGGCGAATTACGTCTTATATTGCTCCTTGAGCGTGTATGTTTTTTCTTTGGAACCGGTGGCATTTGACAATTTTAACTTAATAATGCTTCTTTGTAAATCTGGAAGCTTAATATAGAAGTTCAAGATGGTATAATTAATTCGGGATAATATCTTGGTATTTTAGTATTTTAACAACCTTTTTATATTTGGAAGGGTTTTTGATTATGTCCAGAGCGAGTGTTTTCGTTTGATTTATCAATAAGCTGTCATGCCAAGTAGCAATTTTTAGCTCCGGGAATCCGTGCTGCCTTTTCCCAAATAGCTCTCCGGGACCCCTCAATTTAAGATCGAGCTCAGCCAATTCGAATCCGGACAGTGTTTCTTTCAACGCATTTAATCTCGTTTGCGCCTTTTTGGACCTGATGTCGGTAAAGAGAAGACAATATGATTTTTCTTTTCCCCTTCCTACCCTACCGCGCAACTGGTGTAATTGTGCTAATCCGAATCTTTCGGCCGCCTCAATAACCATAATTGTCGCGTTTGGCACATCGATTCCCACTTCGACCACGGGAGTTGATACCAAAATATCGGTCTTTCCGTTTCTAAATGATTCGAGTATAAGATTTTTTTCTTGTGCTTTTAACCTACCGTGTAAAAGCCCGATTGTTAGCTTCGGTAGCAATTTCTTTATTTTTTCGAATTCCTGCGTTGCAGCTTTTACTTGTTTCATTGTTTCTTTTTCCGACTCCTCAATCAGGGGGCAAATTACAAAAGCTTGTACATGGGCTTTTATTATTTGGCTATTTATCCACGCGTATGCTCCCTCTCTTTTTTTAGGAGGCACAAGCCATGTTGTTATCGGTTTTCTTCCTTTTGGTAATTCTTCCAGGACGGATAGGTCAAGGTCACCATAAAAGGTTAATGCAATCGTTCTCGGAATTGGAGTTGCCGTCATGGTCAGTACGTGGGGGGAAATGGATTTATTACCGGACTTTTTTACTAAGTGTGCTCTTTGTTCTACGCCAAATCGGTGCTGTTCATCAATTGCGACGAACGCAACATTATCAAAATCAACTTTATTGTGAATTAGAGCATGTGTTCCAACAAAGATATCGGTTTTTCCTATATCGGCCTTAACTCCGGATGATGTAACCAATGCAACCCTTACCTTAAATGTTTTAAAGATTTCATTTAAAGTTGAAAAGTGCTGTTGTGCAAGAATTTGGGTTGGAGCCATGATTACGGACTGGTATCCGTTTATAAACGAAAGAAAAGCGGCAGCTGCAGCAACCACGGTTTTTCCAGAGCCCACATCACCTTCTAATAGTCTGTTCATTGGTGTTTCCTTTTTTAAATCGGTAAATATTTCTTTAATTGAACGCTCTTGCGACTTTGTGAGGGAAAATGGTAACAATTGTAAAAACTTTTTATAAGTTTTTCTATCAATAGAAAGTTTATGGATTGCCGAGTTTTTATTCCAATCGGATTTTCTGTAAAGATTTTTTAGGTGGATAAAAAGAAGTTCGTTAAAAGCAAGTCTTTTTTTTGAGTTTTTAGTGACATCAATGTTTACGGGAAAGTGCACATTTCTTATTGAACTTGGAAAATTATCCAATTGATGTTTTTGAAGGATATCAACAGGTAAGAATTCGTTGACTTCACTGCTAAAATTTTCCAAAAAGTAAGATATCCTGGCTCTAAGCCACTTGGAACTTACCCCGTATGTTTCGGGGTAAACCGGAACGAGCCTGCCTGTGTGAATAGTAGCTTTTTTTTCTTCAAAGCTTTCCCAATCGGGTGATGTAAATCCTTTCTGGTGATCAAAAAAACTAACTTTGCCTGAAAATGAGTATTTTTCACCTTTTTTTATGCTTCTTATCAAGAAGGGCTGGTTGAACCAAATGGCGGTAAATTTCCCCGTATTGTCCTCAATTTCTGCGATTTGAATTTTTTTGCCACGTTTTGTATAAATGTTTTTCATTGATATTAAAGTGCCCTTTACTGTAACGATATCGTCTATCTTGAGGTCTTTGATTTTTGAAACTTTGGAATAATCTACATATCTATGAGGGACGTGGTAGAGAAGATCCTCCACTGTGTAGATTTGTAATTTTTCAAGCCTTTTTTGGTAGACGCGACCGACTAAAGGAAGCGCTCCTACGGAAGATGTAAGCTCCATAATATGATAATAATATCACCAGTAGTTTGTTTTAAAAAGCGTAGAGAAGAAACGGAAGAAACGTAGCTAAGAGCAACCCAATTGCAGAGATGAGAAGAATAATTGAGAAAAATAACTTTTTCTTATTTTTGATTTTTATTTTTAGCATTTGAGAAAACCGTGGGCTCTTTAGTCAAAGACCAAGCTTTGCTTTAGTCAAAGACCAAGCTTTGCTTTAGTCAAAGACCAAGCTTTGCTTTAGTCAAAGACCAAGCTTTGCTTCTCCCTCGGTAGTTTATTTTCATTATTTAATTTTAACAAATTTCTTTTTACCTATCTTTAGCCTATCACCTTTTGCGGGGATATGGGTAGGGTCGGTTATTGTTTCATCATTTATATCCACTGAACCTTGAGAAATAAGTCTTTTAGCTTGAGTGAGACTGACCCCGCTTGCTTTTGCTACCGTTTCACTTAGATTTTTACCAGATTTGACGAAATCTTCGTATCCGGCAGCCCTTTTTTGAAAAGTATTTTCAAAATGTTCTTGGGCTTTTATGGCTCCCTTTTCCCCCCTAATTTGCTTTACTACCTCAAAAGCAATTCTTTTTTTAACATCAAGAGGGTTTTTGTCATTTGAATAGTCAAGCGGTAAATCTGTAAGTAGCACGATACCAGAGTCAATAAAGTTATCAGACAAAGCCATTATTTTTCCGAATATATTAATACCGGTGTCGTTTAGATTAATGGCTCCACTATTGGTCTTACTCATTTTTTTACCCATGGCTGTGCCAAGTAGTTTGGTCGTTAGTACGTATTTTTCCTTGTTTTTTAGTGATTTCAATAAAGTTCTTCCTGCAAGCATGTTAAACAATTGGTCGTTGCCTCCTATTTCAAGGTCAACCCCCATCGCCAAAGAATCGTACCCTTGCATTAGGGGATATAAAAATTCGTGGAGATATATAGGCTTTCTCTCTTTAAGTCGTTTCTGGAAAAAGTCTCTTTCTAACATTTGTTGGACTGTAAAATTTGTAGCTAATTCAATTACATCTTCAAAATCAAGCTTATCTAACCACTCAGAATTGAACTTAATCTCGGCAGGATTAGATCCTTTAAAATCTACAACTCTTTCTATTTGAACTTTGTAATCTTTAAGGTTTTTAAGAACCTGTTTCCGTGTAAGTTGCTTGCGTGCTGCTGTTTTATCGGTTGGGTCACCGATCCTGGCGGTGAAGTCTCCAATAAGAAATATTACTTTGTGACCCAACTTCTGAAATTGTGCTAGCTTTCTTGCACCTACAAAGTGGCCAATATGTAAGCTGGAGTTGGTTGGGTCAAATCCTTGATACGCCCTAATCTTTCTTTTTTTCATCAAACCAGCCAGACCCTCTTTTGAAGGTAATATACTTTCCACTCCCCTAGTAAGAGCATCATTTACTTTTTCGATATCCGACATTAGACTTATTTTAGTCTTTAATTAATTAATGGTCAAAAGTTTTTTTAAAATATGGAGTATTTTTGCTTTTAATACGGAGTATTTTTGTTGTGTAAATCAATATTTTGTTAGAATATAATATGGCCAAGTGGAGAGCAGTAAGAAGAAGGAAATTCAAAAGAAGGTTTAGAAGAACTTCGGTAAATGTTGTAAAAAGCAGGCGCATAGTGAAAATTGCCAAGTTTTCATTTATAGGAGTAATACTTGCGTTTATTGGCGCGTTCATTTTTTTGCCTTTTTTTGCTTTCAACCTCCCCTCACCCGATAAGGTGGTCAGGCACGAAGGATTTTCAACGAAGATAATGGATAGGAATGGAGAACTTCTATATGACATTTTTACCGACCAAAAAAGAACCCCTGTTGAACTTGATGACATACCAGACTATTTAAAACAGGCAACGATTGCAATTGAAGATAAGAATTTTTATGAACACCAGGGATTTGACCCTCTTGGAATGCTAAGAGGACTCTCAAGAATATTTACTCGTGGGTATGCCCAAGGTGGCTCCACTTTAACACAGCAATTGGTAAAGAACGTGTTGTTAACTCCTGAACGTACAATTTTCAGAAAAATTAAAGAGTTTATTATGGCGATACAGATTGAGAGGAAGTACGAAAAGGATGAAATTTTGAAAATGTATCTTAATGAGGTTCCCTATGGAGGAACTGCTTGGGGAGTTGGCGCGGCGTCGGAAACCTATTTTGGGAAAAATGTAAGTGATTTGAATCTTGTCGAGTCCTCTATGCTTGCCGGTTTGCCTCAAAGACCGTCAATTTATTCTCCTTACTCGGCATACCCCGATGCATATAAAGATAGAACAAAACAAGTACTTCGCAGAATGAGGGAGGATGGTTATATCAATGAAGAACAAGAAGAGGAAGCTGTAAAGCAACTTGAGGAAATTGAGTTCCTGGCGCGAGGTGCAAATTTCAAGGCACCACATTTTGTTCAATACGTACAAAGAATATTGGAAGAGAGATATGGAGAACGAGTAGTTGAACAGGGTGGCTTGAGGGTAATAACAACTCTTGATTTGGAATTGCAGGAAGCAGCTCAGGAAATTGTGACCGAAGAAATAGAAGAAGTAGAAAGTCTACATATAACAAACGGTGCGGCAGTGGTGGTGGACCCGGAAACCGGTGAGATTCTTGCGATGGTAGGTTCAAAGAATTTCAATGACCCTGATTACGACGGTCAGGTGAATGTTACTTTATCTTTAAGACAACCCGGTTCTGCAATAAAGCCTATTACTTATGTTACTGCATTAAAGAAAGGTTATACGGCTTCAACTTTGATAATAGACGTAGCGACGAAATTCCCGGGAGGTGAGGGACAACCGGATTACGAACCGGAGAACTATGATGGTAAATATCGAGGGCCAATGCATTTAAGATATGCACTGGCAAATTCTATAAACGTTGCTGCGGTAAAAACGCTAGCTTTGGTTGGGATAAAAGAAACTTTAAACACGGCTTATGACTTGGGAATTAGTTCATTGGAGCCTACCAGAGAAACTTTAAGCAGGGTTGGGTTATCTCTTACACTTGGTGGAGGAGAAGTTAGGCTCCTGGAGCTTACAGGTGCCTATAGCGCGTTTATGAATAAAGGTTTTAGAGTAGAACCGGTAGCAATATTGAAGGTCGAAGACCAAGAAGGTGAGATTCTTGAGGAAATAGAGCCGAAGAAGGGGCGCCGTGTGTTTACTCCTGAGCAAGCCTATATGATTGCCGATATCTTGTCGGATAACGAAGCACGAACTGAAATATTCGGACCGAACTCCCTTCTGAACATTCCCGGCCGTAACGTGGCTGTTAAGACGGGTACAACAAACGATAAAAGGGACAATTGGACAATTGGTGGCAACATGCAAGCAGTTGTGGGAGTATGGGTTGGAAATAATGACAATTCACCTATGCAGAAAGTTGCATCTGGAATTTCCGGAGCCTCTCCTATTTGGAGAAAAATAATATTAGAGGTGCTGTCAGGAAAACCCAATTTAAGTTTTGAAGTACCCGGAGGTATTGTGACTGCGGCAGTTGATAATGTTTCCGGATATGCGGCTCATGACGGTTACCCTTCAAGAATTGAAAAATTTATTGATGGTACGCAACCGAGTGAGGACCCTGTCCATAAAAAACTTAAGGTATGTAAAAGTGACGGAAAATTAGCAACCCCTGCGGATATAGCCTCCGGTAATTATGATGAAAAGGAGTATTTTATTTTTAAGGAAGAGGATCCAACGGCCGGTTCGGGAGAGCCGAACAGATGGCAAGAGGGTATTAACGCATGGCTTGCAACACAGGATGATTCGCGCTATCATCCGCCAAGTGAATATTGTGGTACTCAAAATCCGGTGGGTGTGAATTTTGTTAACCCGACTGACCAGACTTCTAATTTACCGAATAAATTCAACGTTGAGGTGAGAGCCGATTCTACGGGAGATATTGTGGAAGTTGAGCTGGAAGTTGATGGGACGAGAGTACGAACTTTCAATTCCAGGCCATTTAAGCATGATTTGAACTTAGTAAAGGGTGTACATACTCTAAAAGCAATAGCCAAAGACAATAATGGAAATGCAAGTGATAGAACAATAACCATTGGTGTTCAGCTTGCTTGGGATTACACACCCTCCCCCACTCCTACTCTGACATCTACGCCCACACCAACCCCAACTGCCACTATTACTCCTACACCTTGAAAACTGTGTTATAATCTTCCACTACCTGCTAATACTTATATGGTCATAGGCCGCGAAAGAGAACATACAAATATTGGTAGAAAGAATAATGTTGTAATAATTATTCAAGACGGTGAACTGAGTCCGGTTGAAGTAAGTGAGAATAGTGACAATTTAGTCTCAAGGTATTTGGCTTCGGAGATAAAACAACATAAAACTCGCCTCAGAAAGTACAAAAATGGATTGAAAAATGTGAGAAAGAAAGGAGCTAATATTCAACCCAGACGGAGAAGAGAACAGAGGAATGTTAGGAAACAGCTCAATCAAGTGATATTGGCTCGACAGAACAGCCTGGATGTTTTACAAGGAAAGTCTGAAAGTTTCAGCCCAATTAGGATACTATATAAGGAAGGTGAACCAACTGGTTGGTTGCGGGATGAGTTTTCAGACGCGAAGGAGCATAAATGGTGGAGGTTGGTGTCCAAAGATGTGGAAGGGCTATATGATGTTGTAGTTGGTAATCCGGAAGACACCGCCATTATAAGGAAAGGATTCGAGCTTAGATATCAAGAGAATTACGCATTAACGAGTGACGAAAGGGAGAAAGCCGTAAATGAATGGCAAGGAAGTTTCTCGGAAAAAATAAAGAGTATCAATGAAAAAAGAATTACAATAATCGGGCCACTACTTAGGAAAATTGGCGAGGAGCTAGTTAGGTCTAGACTTTATACTTCACACCAAACAAAACCTTAATTCTTTTTAGGATTTTGCTTCTGATATTTTTAACATCCTTATCTGTTAGTGTTTTCCTAGGATTTTGATACCAAACTCTGAATGTATAGGAATCTTTGTAGGTATCAACTAATTCAACATTGCTAATCAACCTGCTTACAGATTTGATAGATGAAATCAGCTTACCAATTCCTACTCCCTTAGGGATAACTAAAGACAGGTCCTCAATTTGTGCCGGGTATTTTGCTGGAGTATGGAAAGTAGCCGATCTAGAATGTTTACTAAGTGTATAAACATCCAGCTCAAGTGCAAAAAGTTTTTCTTTTATATCGAAATTTTGAAGTACCAAGGGGCTTAACTCTCCGACAGTACCCAAAATATCCTTCTTCATTTCAATAACACCACTTTTTTTTGGATGCCAAAGACCTTTTTTAGCGGCAGTCGGTTTCATATTAAATTTACCGATTTGCAGCTTTTCAAGAAGAGTATCAACAACACCTTTTATGTCAATGTACTTTCCTCCTTTAATAATTGCCGAAAGCATATAGGGTTCCTTGGATTTATCAAGCGGTCCGAAGTATATTTTGTTATATTCAAACAGTTGCAAGCGTTCTTCATCCGAGTTAATTTTAATTGCCTCTAACAATCGTGGAATAATTGATGTTCGCATATACTCATACTCAAGACTTACCGGGTTTGCGATTTTTACATGGTTGTCAAGATTAAGTTGCGATTTCTTTATAGTAACTTTTGACGTTAACGCTAAGGTATTTGTTTCATAATAACCTACTCCTTGCATAATATTTTTAAGCTTTATCTCAAAATTTCTATCGTAATAATAAGGCAGTTTTTCTGTCGCAACTGAACCTCGCGGGAGGGTTTTAGGAAAATTGTTGTAACCGTATATACGGGCTACTTCCTCAATTAGGTCCTCTTCAATATTTAAATCACTTCGGTATGACGGTATAAGACAGATAATCCTTCCAGCAGAGAGCGTTGGGGAAAGATTGAGTTGTTTTAAGATATTTATTATTTGTTTATTTTCTATATCGATTTCAAGTATGTCTTTAATCCTTGAAATAGAAACCGTTAGCTCTTTTGGTTTATAATCGCCCTGATTTCTTGTATCAATAACTTCGGAGGCGACTTTACCGCCGGCTAGTTTTAGCGTGAGTTCAACAACGCGTTTTAGGGAATCAAGTGCACCTCCCTCGTTTGCACCACGCTCATAAATATAAGAAGCATCGGATGATATTTTTAACCTTTGTGAGGTTTTTCTGATTAGAACAGGATTGTAAATAGGAACGTGGATAAAAATGTTTTTTGTAGAATTTGAAATCCCTGTATTATCTCCGCCCTTTATACCACAAAGATCAATTACCCTATTTTCATCCTCGATGATGATGCAATTTTTTGGAAGTGCATAAGAAAGTCCGTCAACGCTTGTGAACTTCTCTCCACCTTTGGAAAGTTTCATGGAAAGATTATTGCTGAGAAATTTGTCGTAATCGAACACATGAATTGGGACTCCAAGTTCTAACATTACATAATTAGTTATGTCGACGAGGTTGTTAATTGGTCTTAAACTTACAAGTTTAAGACGTTTCTGCATCCAAGCGGGAGAAGGTTTAGCACTTATTCCTTCAATGGTAACTCCTACATACCTGCCGCTTAAACCGCTATCAACTTTTATTTTAATCGGCAAATTTCCGGTTGGGCTTGGAATTTCTACATACTTAGGTAATTTTGCTGAAGAACCATGTAGAACTGCAACCTCTCGTGCAATACCGAAAATTGAAAGCCAGTCGGGCCTGTTCGGGGTAACTTCGGCATCAAGTACTACTTCGCCGTTAATTTTCTTACATGATTCGGTAGTAATACCAATTTCCGTCATTTTCCACATTAACTCGGATAACTTAAGTGTTACCGGTGTGAAATCTTTGAGCCAAGTGAAAGGTACTTTCATATTTGTTTTATCACCTTTCAAGGAGCCTCCTTGTAAGGTTGTCGCACAATAAGATGTTCAAAACTGTTTTAATATTCGAACATCAGGTGTATGTAGGATTCTCAAGTCGTCAATTTTATAGCGGAGGGTTACAACGCGGGATAATCCAATTGCAAATGCAAAACCGTTCCATTTATTTGGATCGATACCGGTTTTTTTCAAAACAGATGGATGTATCATCCCCGCGGGCATAATTTCACTCCACCCCGTTCTTTTGCAAAATGTGCACCCCTTACCGCTGCAAACAGTACACTGTAAATATGCGTCAAGCCCCGGTTCAACAAATGGGAAATAAGTTGTCGCGAAGCGTATTTTTGCATCGCTACCGAATAAACTTTTGAGGACGTACTCAATAGTTCCAAGAAGATCGGTAAATCGTACATTTTTATCTACTGTAAATCCTTCCACATGCCAAAATTCAATACCATGAGAAGCGTCAACTTGCTCATATCTGAAACATCTTCCAGGAACAATGACCTTAAAAGGTGGTTTTGTGCGCTCCATTACACGCCCCTGCATTGAAGAAGTGTGGGTTCTCGGAACCATTTCACCGGGTTTGTATTTTGTGCCACTTGTATCGAAAAACATTGTTTGTTGGGCATCACGTGCGGGGTGGTCTTTAGGGAAATTTAGTATTTCGAAATTGTAATAATCCGTTTCGATTTCCGGACCGTCTGCTACTTGATACCCAAGATACTTAAAGATATCCAAAATTTCGGTAAGAACTTGTGTTTGTGGGTGAAGATATCCGATACCGTTTTTCTTTCCCGGCATGCTTAAATCAAACCACTCTTTCAAGTTGAGAAGATCGGATGCAAGCTCGATCTTTTTTTCATCAATTGCATTTTCTATTGCTTTCTTTGCCCCGTTTGCCAGATTTCCAACATGTTTTCTTTCCTCAATCTTTATTTTTTTTAGTTTTTTAAATATTTCTTGTACTTTACCGTTTCTTCCAAGATAAGAGATCCGAAGTTTTTCCAGCTCAGAGCGGTTTTTTGCTTCCATAATCTGAGCTAAGGCTTCGTTTTTTATGTTTTGAATCTTTTCTTGCACAACAATATTCTACCCTATTTGTTACTAAGGTGTATTAATTAATTAAATACATATAAGAGTTTATTTGTCTAGTTTGATAATATTGCTATCAGGTTGTCCCATGCCAGCTTTAGGATATTTCAAGTGGTGAGTTTGGATGGCATTACCCGTAGGACATAGATTTGATTGTACATCTAATAATATTTTGTTTGAATTTTCCTCTCTATTCATTTTACTTACGGTGATATTTAGTACGTTACATCCCAGACAAGACCCTGTAATTTGTTGCAAACATTTCCTTTCCATAAGTTTCACCTCCTTCTGCCATAAAAAAACCCCGCTTTGCGGGGTTATAACCAAACAAGAATTCAACCCCGCTTTAGGTGAGGTTAAATCTAAAATACTTTACTATTTTTCTACATTTCATAAATGCCATTGTCATCCTGAACTTGGTTCAGGATCTGATTCTGGAATTAATTCAGAATAACAATTAGTATTTTGTTAATATACTGCTAATTTTTTATTTGGTCAACTATCTTCTTAAAAGTTTCGGAGTCATTTACGGCAATATCGGATAGAATTTTTCTGTCAATTTCAATGTTTTCTTTTTTGAGGCTTGCAATGAATTTACTGTATGGCAAGCCATGTTCTCGTGAAGCCGCATTAAGCCTGACTATCCAGAGCCTTCTTAGATCACGCTTCCTCAACTTTCTTCCGACATAGGCATATTGTCCAGCGTGCAGTAAAGCCTCTTTAGCGACCTTCACGCGGCGCCTGGCAGCATGTTTATAGCCTCTTGCTGCTTTCTTGACTTTTCGATGTCTTTTTGCTGATAGTGATTTAGTTCTTGGCATGATGTTTATTAAGCACACGGGACAAACGGGATGAAAACTGGATTGAACTGGCTTTTATCCTGTTTTTTCCTGCGATTATCTTGTTATTCCAGCGTGCTTTACTTACCTAATAGTTTCTTGATTTTTTTGGCAAAGGGTTTATTGGTTTCGACAACCCTCCTTAGCCTTCTTTTTTTACTGGAAGATTTTTTTACATTTAAATGGCGTTTAAAGGCCTGGCGTCTCATGACCTTGCCGGACTTTGTAACTTTAAATCTTCTTGTTATTGACTTTCGTGTTTTTTGTTTTGGCATTGTATTAGGTGAAAGTTAAAAGTAAAACGGTCTATCTCTTGCCTTTTACCTCTTGCCTTTTACCTTTAGTTGTTGGTGATATTACCATAGTTAAATGTCTTCCTAAAAATTTAGGTTCCATGTCTATGATAATGGTATCACCTAGTTCCGTATTAATTCTTCTTAATAAGTTGTACCCGAATTGCTTGCTGCCCATTTGTCGCCCCTTGAATTTTACGACCAATCTAATCTTATTTTTCTCTTCTAGAAATTCTTTTATCCTCTGCAAACGGGTGCGATAATCGGCTTCACCTATAAAGGGTGAAAATCTTACCTCTTTAATATCTCCCGATTTGGTACTTTTTTTCTGTGATTTTGATTTTTTCCTTTCTTGATATCGGAACTTTCCAAAATCAATAATTTTTGCAACTGGCGGTTTAGCGTTTGGTGCGATTTCAACCAAGTCCAGTTTGGCTTCTTCGGCCTTTTTCAATGCGTCGGAGAGGGCCAGTATGCCGATTTGTTTATCTTTTTCATCAATAACACGCACCTTAGGTGCGTGAATATTATGATTGATTCGCCAGTAAGTTTTACTCTTTTTCAAGTCAGGTTTAGATAGATTTTATCATTAAGCAGAGCATCAAGCAAGATTTACAAATTTAAACCCTTTTTATCTACTTTTTCGCGTATATTTTTTATGAATTTGTCTAAGCTCATTTGACCCAAATCTCTCTCTGTGCGAAGTCTTACAGCAACTTTATCTGCTTTTTCCTCTTTGTCTCCAACTACGAGCATATACGGAATTTTCTCCAGTTGGGCATCACGAATTTTTGCCGGTAATGTTTCATTTCTGTTATCAAGTTCTACTCTAAAACCGTCATTTCTTAGTTTATCTAAAACAGCATTTGCATATTTATAATTTCTTTCGGTAATGGGGAGAACTTTAACTTGTATTGGTGCAAGCCAGACAGGAAATGCTCCCCCAAAATGCTCTATTAAAAATCCAATAAATCTTTCGTGTGACCCAAGGGGTGCACGATGAATAACAACAACAAGTTTCTCTTTACCGTCTTTATCTGTATAAGTTAGGTTGAATCTTGTTGGCATATATAAATCAAGTTGGTTAGTGGATATACCAAATTCTCTACCGACGGAAGAAACAATATTAAAATCAATCTTCGGACCATAAAATGCGGCTCCTCCAACGTCATCAACAGATCGAATGTTCGACTTTTTTATAGCGTCGCGCATCATTTTCTCCGCTTTATCCCAAAGTTTTTTGTCACCATGATACTTATTTCTTTTCTTTTCATCTGGAAGTCCAATTACAATATGGTAGTCATTTTTGGTTAACCCCAGTTTATTGTAGTAATACTCGTGAAGCTTTAGAACATCCAGAAATTCTTTTACTGCATCTTTTTCAGCGCAATATATATGGGCATCATTTTGCTGGATAAATCTTGTTCTCATGAGACCAAACAAGGTTCCTGACTGCTCGTATCTATATACCTCACCATATTCGGCATATCTTAAAGGCAAGTTGCGGTATGATTTTGGGGAGGATTTATAAATCATATGATGGTGTGGGCAGTTCATGCCCTTTAAATAGTAATCTTCTCCGTCTATATCCATCGGAGAATACATGTTGTCTTTGTAGTATGGAAGATGACCAGAGATTTCATAAAGAGTGTGTTTAGCAATATGGGGTGTACGCACTCGTTTATAACCCCATTTATCTTCTGTCTCTTCAGCCCACCTTACAAGCTCGTGTTGAATAGTTGTTCCTTTAGGGGTCCACAGTGGTAAACCAGAACCCACTTCATCAGCAAATACAAATAAGTCAAGCTCTTTTCCGATTTTTCTGTGATCGCGTTTTTTTGCTTTCTCTAAGTTTTTTAGATATTTACCAAGTTCACCTTTTGTTGGGAAAACCGTTCCGTATATTCGGGTAAGCATCTTATTTTTCTCGTCTCCCCTCCAATAAGCACCCGCTACAGATAATAGTTTGAAGTGTTTCAATTCTTTCGATGGATTTTTAATATGACCTCCACGGCAAAGGTCAACATAACTTCCCGATTTATATAGAGTGATTTCTTGACCTTCTTTTGCGAATTCATTGATTAGCTCTTCTTTATATTGATTGCCCTTAAAAACTTTTTTTGCTTGTTCCGGGGAAACAATTTCTTTAACAAACTTATCCCACTTTTGTGCGATTTTTTGCATTTCGGCTTCAATTGCTGGAAAATCTTCCTCCGAGATTTTCAAATTATCAAAATCATAATAGAAGCCGTCCTCAATGGGAGGACCAAGAGTTGGTTTTGCTTTTGGGTAAAGCGATAGTATTGCCGCAGAAAGCAGGTGGCTTGCGGAGTGCCTAAGATTGTCTAAATTTTGTTCACTCATGTACCTATTATATTAAATTTCGGAAAAAATTACCGAAAGACTTATTAGTAACTGCGAATAAAAGGGGTGCGTCTTATCAATTGTTCTTGTGTTGCCTCGACAATACTGGCAATCCAACTTCCAATCAAAGGAAGTCCTCCAAGGAATTTTAAAAACATAACGAGAATAGTTGAGAGAATTACGAATCCGACGGTAACTCCAACTGCCCAGCCTAGGCCGGCAAAAAAACCTTCTTTTAAAAGTTCATTATAGGGAATGTAGGCAATTTTTAAGTTTTTAAGAGTGTCAAGTCTAACAAACTTTTTTGTTTTTTCAAGGTTTTCTTTGTGCTTTTTCGTTATTCTTTTTAGCATACTTAATAATAACAAAACCAGTTAACAGTAGTAAATGTGGAGTTTATAAGTAAGACTATTTTCTGTATAATGTACACACTCAAGACTTGCCATGGACGGTTAGCTCAGCTGGTGAAAAACCTGTGCCTTGCACAGAACCTTGGCCACCTTCACTAACCATCTTGAAAAATCAAATGGACGGTTAGCTCAGCTGGCTAGAGCGCTTCTTTGACGTAGA
>Ga0209976_10001168_pt1 | contig 15778 bp, 17 predicted proteins | sample SumtaG_FD_182806 | JGI IMG/M metagenome (GOLD analysis project Ga0209976, IMG submission 182806) | Deep subsurface microbial communities from Indian Ocean to uncover new lineages of life (NeLLi) - Sumatra_00157 metaG (SPAdes) (version 2) | ecosystem: Environmental > Aquatic > Marine > Oceanic >...
GCCAGCTGGCCGAAAACAGCAAGCTATTTGCCAGCCATCACATACTCCCGGAACAGAACCACAACGAAATCGTTGGACTAGCCGAACGCATTAAGGACCCAGGGGACGCGCTCGTCATCTGGTTGACCGACGCCGATGATCACCCCCGGATAAAGCTCCGCCAGGACCTTTCCGCCCGGCTCATGGGGACAAAGGTGCAACCACAATCATTGCCGCCCGTGGAATGTACCCTGGCCGGCAGCGGCGAGAGCCTCATCCAGCGGAACCTTACTCTGCTTCACAAAATCGATTGGTTGTCCTACTACGCGGCGCTGCTCCACGACTGCGATCCTTCGGCTATCGAAATCCTGACACGGCTGAAAAAAGAAATGAAGCCGGGGTAACACTTGCAGAGGGTTTCCTTGACAAGCTTTTAAGCAGAGGGTATATTGTCTATCGAAATGATCCAAGTTCAAGTAGAGAAGATATCCTTTTATCCTCCAAGTAAGGGATACGCGATCCTCCTTAAAGATGCAATAGGTGAGCGATTCCTTCCGGTGATTGTGGGTAGTTTCGAGGCCCAGTCTATCGCCCTGGCCCTGGAGGAGGTCCAGATGCCCCGCCCCATGACCCATGACCTTTTTTGTAGCTTTCTGGATGACCTCAGCGTGGAGGTCAGCGAAGTTGTGATCTCTGAACTCCTGGAAGGGACCTTTTACTCGAAAATCAGCCTGGTCAGCCAGCTGGGGACTACCGACATAGACGCACGTCCCAGTGATGCTATCGCAATTGCCCTCCGGGTCGGTGCTCCCATATATGCATCGGAATCGGTGATGGAGGAAGCCTCTGTCCGGGAAGTAGTAGAGCAGCCGGCCGCTCCGATAACCGCAGCCTCCCCCCGGGATGATGCCGCACAACAGGCCCGAATCGGTGATGGAGGAAGCCTCCGTCCGGGAAGTAGTAGAGCAGCCGGCCGCTCCGATAACTGCGGCCTCCCCCCGGGATGATGCCGCACAACAGGCCCCTGCGAAATATCTAAAGCGATTACAGGAGCAGCTGGATCGAGCCGTGACGGAGGAGAATTACGAGAAGGCGGCGGAAATCCGCGACAAGATCAGGAAGGTTCAAACCGAAACCAGCAGGCAGTGATCGGTTCTGTTACCGTGAACGACTGGGCTACTGGGCTAGGCTGCCAAGATTTTTCATATAATGAGACCATTGACAAGGAGTGGTCCCACACTTCAGAAAACAACGTTTATCGTACTGCTATTAGCCTCAGGCCTGCTGGGCCAGGGGCCGGCGATTGTTTCACTCACCCCCGACTGCAACGCCCAGAATGTTGCTCAGAATGCTACCATCTCCGTCACCTTCGACACGAATATAGACGGTACCACCATCGATAGTAGCACCTTCGTGGTTTACGGCAGCTTTACCGGCAAGCTCGGCGGCGCCTATGGCACCAGCAGGGGGCCTACGGTGATCTTTACGCCCACCGATCCCTATAAGGTAGGCGAACAGATCACTACCACCTTGACCACCGGTATCCAGACTACCGGCGGTGTGGCGTTGGCAGCGCCGGAGGTATGGTCTTTCACCGCAGAAGTGCTTGGGGGCAGCGGCGAATATGCCGCCGCCGTGAATTACGACGCGGGGGACGCCCCCCAAGTCGCCACCGCCGCCGACCTGGATGGGGACGGAAACAGCGACCTGGCCGTGGCGAATTATTTAAGCGACAACGTCTCGGTGCTGCTTGGCAATGGCGATGGAACTTACGCCGCCGCCGTGAATTATGGCGCGGGGGGCGGCTCCCAATCCGTCACCGCCGCCGACCTGGATGGGGACGGTGACAGCGACATGGCCGAGGCGAATTATAGTAGCAACAGCGTCTCGGTGCTGCTGAACAACGGCTCTGGAACTTACGCCGCCGCCGTGAATTATGGTGTGGGCAGTTACCCCTACTCTGTTTCTGCCGCCGACCTGGACCTGGCGGTAGCGAACTCTAGTTCAAACAGCGTCTCGGTGCTGCTGAACAACGGCTCTGGGACTTACGCCGCCACCGTGAATTATGGTGTGGGTAATAACCCCCGTTCCGTCACCGGCGCCGACCTGGATGGAGACGGTGACAGCGACCTGGCCGTAGCGAATACTTTTAGCGACAACGTCTCGGTGCTGCTGAACAACGGCTCTGGGACTTACGCCGCCGCCGTGAATTATGGTGTGGGTAGTAGCCCCCGTTCCGTCACCGCCGCCGACCTGGATGGGGACGGGGACGCCGACCTGGCCGTGGCGAATGCTTATAGCGACAACGTCTCGGTGCTGCTTGGCAATGGCGATGGCACCTACGCCGCCGCCGTGAATTATGGCGCGGGGATCGGCCCCGTTTCCGTCACCGCCGCCGACCTGGATGGAGACGGTGACAGCGACCTGGCCGTAGCGAATACTTTTAGCGACAACGTCTCGGTGCTGCTTGGCAATGGCGGTGGCACCTACGCCGCCGCCGTGAATTATGGCGTGGGGAGTTATCCCCGTTCCGTCACCGCCGCCGACCTGGATGGAGACGGTGACAGCGACCTGGCCGTGGCGAATTATGGAAGCGACAACGTCTCGGTGCTGCTGAATATTGGCGTGCCGGTTGATGTAATCCCCCCCCCCGCCGTGACCATACCAAGCGAATTCGCCCTGCACGCGGCCTACCCCAACCCCTTCAATCCCGGCACAACGGTCAGGTTCGACCTACCCGAGGCCGCGGAGGTTTACCTGGTGGTCTACGACCTGCTAGGCCGGGAGGTGGTGCGGCTGGTGGATGGTCGCCGGGAGGCGGGGTATTACCGGGTGATCTGGGATGGCAGAGACGCCCAGAGTCGGGAGGTGCCGACGGGCTTGTACATCGCTCGGATGATGACGCCGCAGTATACCCGCAGCATCAAGCTAATGCTTCTGAAATAGTATTAGCTGATACTCGATATTTATCCCGTCAACGACGCGGCTTGATGCAGGATGGTAGATGCCTGAACTTGGAACTTGGAACCAGAAACCAGGAACTTGAAACTAACCGGAAACCTGGCTTAAAGCCTCCAACGCCCGTTCAGCCGCTTCCTGCTCAGCGGCTTTTTTATTGTCGGCCTGAGCTCTTTCGAAGGTACGCTGACCAATCCGTACCCGGATCACGAATTCCTTATCGTGTTCCGGTCCCTTTGTTTTGAGGAGCTGGAACCGGGGATTACCGAGACCTCGCTGATGGCAAAACTCGATAAGGCGACCCTTATGATTAATGAACCCGGCCGCCACTTTCTCGCGTTTCAGTAGTGCCCGTCTGATAAACCGCTCCACCATTGCCATGCCGCCGTCCAGGTAAATAGCGCCGATCAGGGCCTCCATGGCATCACCGACCAGGTTTCGCCGCACTTTGGTGTCGCTCAGCCGCACGCCAGCGTCAACCTGCAGGAATCGGTGCACTTCCAGATCCTCCCCGACGCGCGATAGAAAGCTCTTACTCACCAGCTCCGAACGCCGCCGGGTGAGCTCCCCTTCGGATTCGTTTCCATAGTTGGCGTACAGGTAGGCAGATACCACCTGGCTGAGCACAGCGTCCCCCAGAAACTCGAGGCGTTCGAAGTTGTGGCTGGAGCTATCAGTGACACTGCGGTGGGTAAGGGCTTGCTCCAGGAGGTGGTTATATTTAAAGCGGTAACCCAGCCGCCGCTCCAGGTCACCGTTTTTATTTGCCCGGCGTCCTTTCATGGAATCGAGCAGACGGCGGAACGACGCCACGGTGCTAGGCGGGAAACCGCTTGAACAGAAGGACGGCGTTATGCCCTCCAAAGCCAAAGGTGCTGCTCATTCCATATTCAATGGCGTGTGGAGTCGGGCTGTTGGGAGAATAGTTAAGGTCACAATCGGGGTCCGGTGTATTGTAGTGAATAGTGGGAGGCGCTTCCTGCCGTCTAAGGGCAATAATAGTGGCGATAGCCTCTGCTCCCCCGGAAGCCCCCAGCATATGCCCCGTCATGGATTTAGTGGAGCTGACAATCAATCCGTTCTTGGCGTGGTCACCAAAAACGATCTTGATGGCTATAGTTTCGTTTTTGTCGTTCTGCGGCGTCGATGTGCCGTGGGCATTAATATAGCCCACCTCATCAGGTTGTATTGCGGCATCCTCGATGGCCCGTCTCATGGCCCGGACAGCCCCTTCCCCTCCCTCAGCTGGAGCGGTGATATGGTAGGCATCAGCAGTTGCGCCATAACCCACCAATTCAGCATATATGGTTGCCCCCCTTCGTTCGGCGTGGCTCAGTTCCTCCAGAACGAGGATACCGGCCCCTTCGCTCATGACGAAACCGTCACGATCAGCGTCGAAGGGGCGGCAGGCGGTCTCGGGGTCTGTGACTTTAGATAGAGCTTTCATGTTAGTGAACCCAGCCAGCGAGAGCCGTGTAATGGGGGCTTCGCAGCCACCAGCTACCATGACATCAGCGTCGCCGTACCTGAGCAAGCGAAAAGCATCGCCGAGCGCGTTGGAGGCCGTTGCACAGGCGGATATCACGCAGTAGTTCGGTCCCTTCAATCCATAGTGGATGGAGATCTGCCCCGCCGCGATGTCGGCGATCAGCATAGGAATAAAAAAGGGACTGATCCTGCGCGGGCCGCTCTCCATCAGTATCCGGTGGGAGTCCTCCAGCACCTTGATGCCGCCAATGCCCGAACCGACTATAACTCCGATCCGGTTCGGATTGACGTTCCCTATGACGCCAGATTCCGAGAGGGCCTGTTCCGACGCCGCCATGGCATAGATGGTAAAAAGGTCCATTTTGCGGATCTGTCGGGGTTCCAGATAAGCGGCGGCGTCAAAGTTCTTTAACTCGCCGGCCAGGTGAACCCTATATCCTTCGGTGTCGAAACGGGTGATGCGGCCAATGCCGTTCTTTCCAGAGTACAATCCCGCTTCGAATTCCTCAACCGTGTTACCGATGGGAGCCACGACCCCCATGCCGGTAATGACAACTCTGCGCATCAGGACCGGGTCTGTCCAGGTCTTACTTGATATGGCTGTTAATGTATTCGACGACGGCACCGACTGTGGTTAGCTTTTCGGCCTCTTCATCGGGGATCTCAAGATTGAACTCGTCCTCCAGCTGCATGACGAGTTCCACCGTATCCAGGGAATCGGCGCCGAGGTCTTCCACGAACTTGGCTTCAGGAATGATCTTGGATGGCTCAACTCCCAGCTTGTCCGCAATAACCTCGGAAATTTTCTCAAAAGTGTCTGACATTTTACTGCCTCCGTTAGATTACCATCCCACCATCAACAGGTAAGGTCTGTCCCGTAATGTATCCGGCCTCTTCACTGGCCAGGAAGACCACAGCCGGGGCTACATCCTCGGGTTTGCCCAGGCGACCGAGAGGGATGTGCTCGGTCAAATTTTTTCTGGCATTTGCAGGAAGATCGACGGTCATGGCGGTAGCGATGAACCCCGGGGCAATGGCGTTTGCCGTAATCTCCCTCGAAGCCAACTCCTTGGCCGTCGACTTGGTAAGGCCGATAACGCCGGCCTTGGAAGCAGCGTAGTTGGCCTGGCCCGCGTTACCGGAGATGCCTACCACCGAAGCGATGTTGATTATCCGTCCATAACGCTGCTTCATCATGAACCGCACAGCCGCCTTTGTACAGTAGAAAGTGCCGGTCAGGTTAATACGTATAGGCGCCTCCCAATCTTCCGGACTGAGGCGGATAAGCAGATTATCTCTGGTCATCCCGGCATTGTTCACCAGGATATGCAGCGCGCCGTGTTGTTCGGCTATATCATTGAAGGTCGCTGCCACTACCTCCGGGTCTGTGATATCACACTGGTGTATACTAGCCATACTGCCCTTGGCCTCGATTTCGTCGCGCACACCCTGGAGGTTATCAATCAACAGGTCAATTAACGCCAAATCGGCGCCCGCATCGGCCAGTGCCAGGCTGATTGAACGGCCGATACCGCGGGCGGCGCCGGTCACTACGGCGACTTTACCTTTAAGCGAAAACATGAACCTCTTCAATTCCTACGACGGTGCCAATACTTACTATAGTTGAATCGGGCAATATTCTGCGATTCAGTCCCTGCAGAACCCTTCCAGGGCCAACCTCCAAGAAGTGTGTAAACCCGTCAGCGCCCATCTGACGGATGATTTCCTCCCAACGAACGGGATTTTCCAGCTGGAGCAGGAGGTTCTTCCTGATCCTCGCCGCGGAATCCTCCGGCTGAGCGGTTACGTTCTGATAAACGGGCACCTTCGGCTCTCGAATCTCGACAGATTCCAGGGCCATTTGCAAGGCTTCTCTGGCCGGGGTCATCAGCGGTGAATGGAACGCACCGGAGACATTCAGTTTGATTGCCCGGCGCAGGCCTATTCCCCGGGCTACTTCCACCGCGAGGTCAATGGCCTCCCGGCTGCCGGAAAGGACCACCTGGCCGGGACTGTTGAGGTTGGCCGGCACGACCATTCCTGCTGAAGATGCGTTTTCGCAAATTATCCGCACTTGTTCGCTGGTGGCACCCATAACGGCTGCCATAGCTCCCGGAGCCCGCTCGCCGGCCCGGGCCGGGACTGTTGAGGTTGGCCGGCACGACTATTCCTGCTGAAGATGCGTTTTCGCAAATCATCCGCACTTGTTCGTTGGTGGCACCCATAACGGCTGCCATAGCTCCCGGAGCCCGCTCGCCGGCCCGGGACATTTCCTCGCCGCGTACCTTAACCACCCGCAAAGCGTCGGCAAAGTCCATGGCCCCCGCTGACACCGCCGCCGAATACTCCCCTAGACTGTGACCGGCCGTTGCCTCCGGGCAGGCACCCTGCTCCTTCAGCAGCAGATCCACGGCCAGGCTGTGTACGAACAGTGCCGGCTGAGTAATCCTGGTATCCCGCAATCGCTCTTCAGGCCCTTTAAAAGTGACCTGAGCCAGGTCGAATTCCAGGATGGTCCCCGCCGTGTCGTATAGCTCCCGGACCTCGGGATAGGCCTTATATAAATCATGACCCATGCCTACCTGCTGGCTACCCTGTCCCGGGAAGAGGAAAACGGCCATGTTCAGACCACCTCGCTCCAGCGCAGGTATATACCTCCCCAGGTGAAACCGGCGCCGAAGGCGGTCAGGATCACGTTGTCACCGGGTTTGATACGGCCCTGCTCAACCGCATCAGCTATGCCCAGGGGAATGGTAGCCGCGGTGGTGTTGGCATAGTAGTCGATATTGGACAGCACCTGGTCTTCCCTGAGCCCCAGTCGCTCGGCGCAGACCTCAATGATGCGCTGGTTGGCCTGGTGGGGAATAAACAGCCGGATATCTTTGATAGCAAGGCCGTTGCGTTGGGCCACATCGGCGGTGATGTCCGCCATGAATTTGATGGCATATTTGTATACGATTCTGCCATCTTGATAGAGGTAGTGCTTCTTCCCTGCCACGGTTTCCGCCGTAGGAGGGTGGAGACTCCCGCCGCCTTCCATGCATAGATATTCGGCCCCCGAACCGTCGCATCTCAAGATCGCATCCAGGAGGCCCTCATTTCCTGCTTCACAGGGCTCCAACAGAACGGCGCCGGCACCATCGCCAAATAGGATGCAGGTGGACCGGTCGGTGTAGTCGATGATGGAACTCATGGTATCGGCACCGATAACTAAAACCTTTGTGTATCTGCCCGATTCGATCATTCGGGCACCGGTGTCCAGCGCAAACAGAAAACCAGAGCAGGCTGCTGAGAGATCGTAGCCCCAGGCCCGGCTGGCGCCCAGGTTGTTCTGCACCAGACAGGCGGTGGCTGGAAATAACATATCCGGGGTTACAGTTGCCACAATGATACAGTCAATCTCCTCCGGATCAATCTGCCGTTTATTGAGGATATCTCGGGCGGCGGCGGTGGCCATATGCGAGGTGGCTTCACCATCAGCCACCTGGCGCCGTTCAATGATTCCGGTTCGGGAACGGATCCACTCGTCCGTGGTATCCACCAGCTTTTCAAGGTCGAAATTGGTAATGACTTTCTCGGGTAAATACTTGCCGACGGCGGTGATCTTGGCCGTTCTATGCGGTGGTAAAGGCATTTTGCTCCTCAAAAATGTCCATGTGGGCCTTGATGCCCTTCTGAATACTGGCGATCAGGTTCTCCGTGACACAACGGGTAGCGGTCCTCAGGGCATTCATAATAGCCTTGGCTTTGGACATGCCGTGGCATACAACTAAAATACCGTTAATCCCCAGGAGCGGCGAGCCGCCGTGTTCCTCGTAATTCAGCTCCCTGGCTATATCTTTCAGGGCGGGACGGAGGATCAACGACAGTGCCAGTTTCGATATCGGGTGCTGCTTCAGCTTGTCCTGCCCCCAATTGGTCACATGCAGAACCATCCCTTCTACGATCTTCAACACGGTATTGCCCACAAAGCCGTCGCAGATAACCACGTCCGCCACCCCGGCGAATAAGTCCTGGGCCTCAACATTACCGGCGAAGTTGTCTACGTGTTCCATGAACAGGTCGTGTGCCCTCATGGTCAGATCATTGCCCTTGCCCGCTTCGGCGCCGATGTTCAAAAGTCCAATGCGTGGTCTGGGATGATTGAAAATATGGACGGAGTTGGCCCTAGCCATAAGGGCGAATTGCACCAGGTCCCGGGCTCTCACGTCCACGTTGGCGCCGGCATCGCACAACAGGAATCCTCCGTAGGCCGTGGGGATCAGGGGACAGAGGGCCGGCCGGCGAACACCCGGAATGCGGTCCAACAGAAACAGCGATGCCGAAAGTAGCGCGCCAGTGCTTCCAGCGCTTACGGCCCCATCGACCTCTCCGCTCTTCACCAGCTCCACTATACGTACCAGGGAAGAATTCGGCTTGGTCTTGACAATCCGCGCTGGTTTATCGTGCATAGCCACCACCTCTGAGGCATGGACGATGTTGATACGGGCTTTATCAAAAGAGTACTTCTCTGCCTCGGCTCTGAGTACCTCCTCGTGGCCTATCAGAATGACGGTAACATTTTCATCAGGCCACCGGCATAGGTAGTCAACTGCACCCTTGACCGTCTGCTCCGGGGCATGATCCCCGCCCATGGCGTCAAGCGCGATGCGCATTGTAATCAGCAAGTCCCAGGATTATTTAGGTGAAATAACCGGTCGCCCACGATAATATCCGCAGTTGGCGCAGACGCGGTGGGGTAGTTTCGGCTGCCCGCATTGCGGACAGGTTGCGACCTGCGGTGCGGTCAACTTCCAATGAGTACGCCGCTTTGCAGAGCGGCTGCGCGAATGCTTTCGTTTCGGATGAGCCATGATGATTAACTCATTCCTCCAACTGTTGTTTAATAGCCAGGAGAGCCGACCAGCGTTCGTCGGTCTCTTCAATTACACATCTGCAAGGCTGTATATTAAGGCCGGCGCCACATGCGGGGCAGAGACCCTTGCAGTCTTCCCGGCACAGCGTCTTGCTGGGGAGTTCGGTGTAAATCGTTCCGGCGATAACACTGGACAGTTCCACCTCCTGCTTGCGAGGCGGAAAAACCAGGACCTCCTCCTCATCGGCATTCAGGGCCGATGGTATCTCGGAAACCAGCCACACCTTAAAAGCACCCTCCACGGGGCAGGGGGCATCACCAAGGCAGCGGTCACAGGTGAGCCTGAGATCGGTCCGCACCAAGCCGTTCAGAAGGAAATCTTCCCCCTGCTGGTAAACCGTGAGCTCCACCTCAACCGGCGTATCTGGATCCCCCAGATCATTGACGCCGATGTCAAAAAGAGTTACTCGAAATGATTGCGGCCCTTTGTAACGTTGAAGGTCGCTTCGAATAGTTATCATAAAGCATCGAAATTAAAAAATACACGACGTTATAACAATATACATTTGCCTTTCCCCTCTGCCTTTTGGCAAAAATAAATCAATCCCGGGGAATATCTGCTCGACGTAACCCTGTTCATTCCTACCGGTATACGGCCAGATTGTAGGTAGGCTGAGCTCTAGGTGTCAGCTTCTCCCTGCTTTTCATCGGTTTCCCCAGAGTTGGTTTCCTGCTCTGCTTCGGCGGTACTTTCTCCTTCATCTTCGATTTTTTCCGCCAGGTCTTCTTCGTCCTTGCGCTCCAAGAGGTTCTCATCATCGGTTTTGAATTTATAGATGAGGAATGAAAGGCACTGTCCTACGCTGATGACGGACAAGCCGTAGGCTAACACCGAGCCGTAGATAAACAGAAGCAGAATGGCCAGTATGCTCCCCATGAATGCCTCCCAGCCGCTTACAAATGCAAGATTGACGTCAGCCGTCAATGGTGACAGGGGTGCACCCTGACCGGGGATAAAGGAAAATAGATGGTTGTAACCCGAGAAGACAATCTGCTCGGCCCAGGCGAGAATCGGGCTCAGCTTACTCCCCATCAGCCAGGATGATCCAAAAACCCAGTTAATAAAGTGATATCCGGCGGTAATCACCCAGCCGTAGAGCGTAGCGCCCACTATCGCCAGGGCGCCTATCAGAGCGGAGTAGACCACTGCGCGCCAGGTCTGGTTCCAGGTGATGGCGTAGGCCTGGAAGGTGCAGCCCATGGCATCCTCCTCCCAGACACCAATAATGGCCGGCAGGTACAGGATTAACACGGCCAGTACTACCGCAGTGTAAAGCACGAATACCGCCCCCAGGAAGTAAAGGGGGTATAGACCCATGAAAATTACATCTCCCAGGAAGGGTATCTTCCCGACAAGGGCCATTATCACGGCCATTACCAGGAAGAACAGGATGATGAGGATAACGGCCAGGGGCGAGAAAATCATTGCGCGCCAGTGCCGCCTGGTAAAGGCGATCCCATTGGTGAAAGTGTAGAACTGATCACCTTTGAGTTCCTTATAGGTGATGCGGGCTACTACCGTAGAGGCCAGCAGGGTCGCCGTCAGCCAGACCAGGAGCGCCAGGATATAGATAATCCAGGCGGGGACGCTTATGAGTTGGCCATTAAACAGGGAAAAGAAGGGATAAATACCATATTGGTCCCAAGCGGCAGATAATGACTCGCCATCCGCCCAGAGAGCCAGATAGGTCAGGATAGCGTAGACCGGGTAGCCCACTACCAGGCCCATCAGATGGGCCCAGATTTTCTTCCCCTTAAGCGCTCTTCGGGGGGCTCCCAGAAGATCAATAAAGTTGAAGTGCAGCTTTTCAGGCTCAAACACGGCCAGGCGTCTCCTTGTGTTAATCAGTTGTTGAACGGGGCTCAGGCGCTACTGTTGTTGATCGATGTCCTCTTTACGCACATTGTCCACCCAGGCACCGGGGTAAATGGTGTTGATCTTCTTCTGCAGCGCTCTGGCGTCCTCAACGGCAGTGAAATCGCCGACGCGAACCCTCCACCACACTTCGTTCCGATCCTCCAGCCATACCCGCTGGATATAGGCATCGTATCCGGTTTCTGCCACCTGATGGAGAACCTTCTGGGCCTGCTTTGCGGTCTTCCAGCTGCTCACCTGAACGGTGAAATGGCCCTCAATGACGTCGCTGCGGTATTTTTTCCTGGCGGGTTTAGCCCTCGTCACGGTTTTAGCAGGAGTGGGTTTCGCCTTTGGTGGCGGCGGTGCCGCGGTAGTGGGTACGGTTGGCTTGGGTTGGGCTGGTACAAGGGTCTCAGGCCTTTTCTCCGGGGCAGTTGTCTCCGTCGTGGCAACCACGGCCGCGGGTTCTTTCCGGGGAACCACGGAAGTGTCTTCCATAGCGGTGAAGTAAAACTCATGATCAGACACTTCCTCTTCATAGGAAACAACCGTCACCGCGAAGGCATAGTCCCCCACGAAATCAGCAGTGAAGGTGAAAAGATTGGATTGAGACGAGAAGTCGGGAACCAGGAGGCTTTCATCGGGCAGTTCCAGGATGCTCCAGCGATAGTCGATGTCAAAGGCATCCTCCGGAGGTTCCACGATTATGGTTTCCGGTTCGCCGACGAAGATCGTTTTCGCTTCTTTTTTGCCCCATGGCAGGTACTGGCAGCCGTACCAGCCAAAGAGCAGGATGATAGACAGGATCTTAAGGTATCGTATCATAATAAGTCCCCTTCGGTTTAGAGGTTACTTAGAATATCCCCAGTTGTGAAAAAAAAAGCAACCTCTTTCTCAGCATTTTCATCAGAGTCCGAACCGTGAACGGCATTCTCCCCCACGCTGGCGGCGAAGTCCTTGCGGATAGTGCCGGGCGCGGCCTGGGCCGGGTCGGTGGCGCCAATGAGCTTCCGGAATTCTTCCACGGCGTCTTCCTTCTCCAGCACCATGGGCAGGCAGGGACCTGAGGACATGAAGGTAGTAAGTTCCTCATAGAAAGGCTGGCCCCGATGTACCTCGTAGAAGCCTTCCGCTTGAGATTTCGTCATTCTAATAATCCTCGCAGCCCGAATCTGAAACCCGGCCTGCAGGATACGGTCAATGATCTTTCCCTGTCGGCGGGCATTAATAGCATCCGGCTTAATTATGGCAAGTGTCCTGTTGCCCATCTATTTCTTGTATGAAAATCCTACCAATAAATTCAATCCAAACAATTTTCAATCGACAATTGTCAATTGTCAATAAAGTCACTAGGCCATTGCCTGCTTCACCGTTTCGCCGATCCTGGCCGGGCTGTCACACACCTGGATACCGGCGGCTTGCAGGGCTTCCATCTTGCTCTGGGCGGTACCCTGACCGCCGGATATGATTGCCCCTGCGTGTCCCATGCGCCGGCCTGGTGGCGCCGTACGCCCGGCCACAAAGGCCACTACCGGCTTGTCAAAGCCCGTCTCCTGAATCCAGGCCGCGGCCTCCTCCTCGGCAGTGCCGCCGATCTCACCGATAAGCACCACCGCATCGGTGCCATTGTCATCGGTGAACAGCTTGAGCAGGTCCAGGAAAGTAGAACCGATTATGGGATCACCACCTACTCCGATGCAAGTGGACTGGCCGATGTCCAGTTCGGTCAGTTGATAGACCGCTTCGTAGGTCAGGGTCCCGCTGCGGGAAATTACGCCTACCTTACCCGGTATATGGATAAATCCCGGCATAATACCGATCTTGCACTGGCCGGGAGTAATGACGCCGGGACAGTTGGGCCCGATAAGCCGGGTGCTGCTCTGTTCCAGGGCGGTCTTAACGCGTACCATATCGAAAGTGGGAATGCCCTCGGTGATGCAAACCACCACATCCAACCTAGCGGCTATAGCCTCGAGAATGGCGTCGGCGGCAAAGGACGGCGGGACAAAGATCACCGCGGCGTTGGCGCCGGTTTCCCCTTTCGCTGCTTCGACAGTATTAAAGACCGGGATGCCCTCAGGGCCCTTCTGCCCGCCTTTGCCGGGGGTAACCCCGGCCACTACGCGGGTACCATACTCCACCATCTGGGCGGTGTGAAAACTGCCCTCGCTGCCGGTAATACCCTGGACGATCAGCCGCGTATCGTTGTTGACAAGGATGCTCATGCCTGATTTCCCTGTCCGGTAAGGGATCCCTTGGACACGGCGCTGACGGCTGTCCGGGCGGCTTCTTCCAGAGTCTGAGCCACGAGAAACTCCAGGGGGGAATCCTCCAGCAGTTGCCGCGCCTCGGAGGCGTTAGTGCCTTCCATGCGCACCACCACCGGTAGGCTCACTTTCACTTCCTTCAGGGCGTCAACGATGCCCTGGGCGATACGGTCGCAGCGGACGATGCCGCCGAATATGTTGATAAGCACTCCCTTGACGTTGGTGTCACCGAGCAGGATGCGGAAACCGTTGGCCACCGTCTCGGAGCTGGCCACTCCCCCTACATCCAGGAAGTTGGCCGGCTCACCGCCATGGAGCTTGACAATGTCCATGGTGGCCATAGCCAGTCCCGCCCCATTGACCATACAACCCACGTTACCGCTTAATTTAATGTAGTTGAGGCTATATTTCGATGCCTCTACCTCCTGAGGGTCCTCCTCGCTTAAATCCCGCAGGCCAGCCAGGTCGGGCTGGCGGAAGAGGGCATTGTCGTCGAAGTTGATCTTGGCATCCAGGGCCAGGACATCGCCGTCCTCGGTCACCACCAGCGGGTTGATCTCAATGAGAGAGCAGTCGTTGGCTTCAAAGGCCTGCCAGAGGGCCCGCAGGCACCTGTCTCCCTGCTTGACCTGGGCTCCTTCCAATTGGAGCGCGTAGGCCAGTCTGCGCATCTGGTAGGGCTGCAGGCCGAGACCGGGATCGATCCATTCCTTGACGATAAGCTCCGGTGTTTCAGCGGCTACTTTTTCAATCTCCACTCCACCCTCGGTAGAAACCATCATCACGTATCGGCCGCTGGTGCGATCCAGTACGATGCCGGCATACAGCTCCCGGGCGATAGGCATAGCCTTTTCGATGAGCAGGCGCTGGACCTCTTTGCCATCGGGGCCGGTCTGGTGGGTTACCAGGCGCATGCCAAGCATATCCCCGGCGATCCGGCGCACCTCATCGGGGCTGTCGGCCAGCTTCACGCCACCCCCTTTGCCGCGGCCACCGGCGTGGATCTGGGCTTTCACCACCATCCGACCGCCTATCTTTCTAGCTGCCTCCTCGGCCTCATCCACGGAAAAGGCGGGATAACCCTCCGGAATGGACACCCCGAAGTCGCTGAAGATTGCCTTGCCCTGGTATTCGTGGATCTTCATAATTATACCCTTGGACTACAGATAAATAGTCGTGCCCCCCTCACCTGCCAGAGCCTGCTCGATAGTGTTGATGTTGGTCATGATCACCTTCTCACCGCCCTTATGGAGGAACTGTATCGCGGCTTCGATCTTGGGACCCATACTTCCGGGCGGGAAGTGGTCGTCGTCCAGGTATGCTTGAGCTTGCCGGAGTGACATCCGCCGGATAGGCTGCTGGCGATCGGTACAAAAGTGAAGATAAACCTCCGGCACATCGGTCAGAATATACATCTCCCGGGCCCCAATATCCGACCCCAGAACGGCCGCGGTCAAATCTTTATCGACCACCGCGTCCACCCCTTCATAGTGACCATTTTCCATAATGTAGGCGGGAATCCCTCCTCCTCCCGAGGCGATCACGATGGAACCCATATCCACCAGATGCCTGATGGACCGGCCATTGATAAGGCGTATCGGCACGGGGCTGGGTACCAGCCGGCGCCACATCCCCGCTTCCTGCTCAGCGATATTCCAGCCGAACCGCTCGGCCAGCCGCTGTCCCCTTTCCCTGGAGTAGCGGTCACCAATGAATTTCGTGGGGGACTTCAGTGCCGGGTCGTCAGCCTCCACCACCACCTGAGTAATAAGGGAGACTACGTCGCGCTGGATATCCTCGTCGATCAGCGCATTCTGCAGGGACTGCTCGATCATATAGCCCATACTGCCCTGGGTGGCGGCGACGCAGACGCCCAGCGGCAGTGGCGGAACCCGGTCAGCGGCCAGTTCCGCCCGGAGCAGCTCCTCGCCCACCTGGGGGCCGTTCCCATGGGTGATGGCCAGCCGGCAGCCCCGGCGGATAAAGGGCATGACCGTTCCCAGGGCGGCCCGGGTCAAAGCGAACTGTTCGTGGATGTCGCCGGTAGTCTCCCCGGGCGCCAGGGCGTTACCGCCAAGGGCGACGAGTACGGTGGTATCTGTAAGGACCGGCTCGGACATTTTCAGTTGGTTGTTAGTCCACTAATAAGATTGACAAGAACCCAAAAGGGACCTTTATGCGCATAATAGTAACAAAGTGTGGCTATTTTAGCGTCGATTAGGGTGGAAATACCAGAGAAAGTAGGCTATGATCAAAAGAGGGACGCAACAGATGAAGGGGTAGATAAACTTTGGTACTGCAAAATGTCTCTAT
>Ga0209976_10001169_pt1 | contig 15777 bp, 18 predicted proteins | sample SumtaG_FD_182806 | JGI IMG/M metagenome (GOLD analysis project Ga0209976, IMG submission 182806) | Deep subsurface microbial communities from Indian Ocean to uncover new lineages of life (NeLLi) - Sumatra_00157 metaG (SPAdes) (version 2) | ecosystem: Environmental > Aquatic > Marine > Oceanic >...
TCCACATCAAAAACTTCTGCTGGCAATTTAACCTTGCCAACCTCCTCGCCTTTTTGATTGTAAACTTTGACAAACATAATGTAATTCGGCGCTTTTTTATTTCGGATTTTCTTCCTTTTTTTCTTTTACTTCTTTCTTTTTATCCTCTTTTTCACTTTTCTTTGCCTCTTTTTTCTTTTCAACTTTCTCTTCTTTAACCAGTTCTGCTTCTTTTGTCGCGATTATCTCCAAAAGTGTTCCTTTTCTGCCGGGCACGGCTCCTTTTATTGCCAGTAAGTTATTTTCCTCATCAACCTGAACTATTTTCAATCCTTTAACTGTTATCCTTTCACTGCCCATTCGGCCAGCCATTTTCTTGCCTTTGAAAACTCTCTGCGGGAAAGCTGAACCGATTGAGCCAGGCGCCCGTTTTGTATGCTTGGTACCATGACTGGCTGGTCCGCCCTTAAAACCATAGCGTTTAACAACTCCCTGGAATCCTTTACCTTTGGAAATACCGCTTACTCTGACTGCATCTCCTACATTAAAAACAGAAACATCAATTTTATCGCCTGTTTTTAAATCGCTATTCTTAAATTCTCTTAAATAGCGAAAATATCTTTTTGAGTCTGCTTTGCTAAAATGGCCCTTTTGCGGTTTTTTTACTTTTTTAGACGATATTTTTTCAAAACCAACTTGAACTGCCTGATACCCGTCTTTATCTTTTGTTTTTGCCTGAATAACAGAACAAGGCCCGGCCTTAACCAATGTTACTGGAACAACACGACCCTCTTTATCAAAAACCTGACTCATACCTAATTTTTTTCCAAGTATAAATTTCATAGTGAACAAATTAAAACCGGGGAAGTCCCCGGTGTAAAGATGACTAAATCCCGCGCGCCTTTCTATTATATTCTGCTGTAAAGAAAAGTTTCTATCTTTATAAACATTATGTTATTCTTGTTACTATTTTTACAACAAAATGACCCTACATCATCTTTATTTCAATATCAACACCGGCCGGCAAACTTAACTCCGTTAACGCATCAATAACCTTAGAATCCGGATTAACAACATCAATCAGCCGTTTATGAACTCTCATTTCGTATTGCTCGCGTGAATCCTTATGAATAAAAGTAGAACGGTTAATAGTGTATTTATGAATCTCTGTTGGCAAAGGAACTGGTCCGCAAATCTTCACTCCATACCGTCCCACTGTTTCAATAATCTGCTTTACTGATTGATCAACAAGCTTATGATCATAGGCCTGTATCTTAATACGAATTTTCTGTTTAATCTCTTCTTCTTTTTTAGGTGCCATTATTTCAATATTTTCGTAACTACTCCGGCGCCGACTGTCTTGCCGCCTTCTCTAATAGCAAATCGCTGTTTCTCTTCTAAAGCAAGCGGCGACACTAAACTAATCTTCAAATTAACTGTATCACCCGGCATAACCATTTCTGTTCCTTCCGGCAGAATAACTTCACCCGTTGTATCGCTTGTTCTAATATAGAACTGCGGCTTATAACCCTTGAAAAAGGGAGTGTGGCGTCCGCCTTCCTCTTTGCTTAGGATATAAACTTCGCCTTCAAATTCTTGATGAGGCGTAACGCTGCCTGGCTTAACCAAAACCTGACCTCTTTCTATATCTTCCCTTTTAATGCCTCTTAAAAGAATTCCGGCATTATCTCCAGCCATGCCTTCATCAAGAGACTTATTAAACATCTCAATGCCGGTAACTGTCACTTTTTGAGTATCTTTTATGCCAACCACTTCAACTTCTTCGTTTAATTTAATCTTTCCTCGCTCAATTCTGCCAGTAGCCACTGTGCCGCGTCCCTCAATAGAAAAGACATCCTCAATAGGCATTAAAAACGGCTCATCAACTGCTCGGGTTGGCTCTGGGATATTTTCATCAACCGCTTTCATTAATTCCATGATCGGCCCGCACTTTGGACAATCCGGCTTGCTGCAATTGCATTCCAGCGCTTGAAGCGCAGAACCGCGGACAATTGAAATCTTATCGCCTTCAAATTCATACTTGCTTAAAAGTTCCCTGATTTCCTGCTCTACTAAATCAATCAATTCCGGATCATCAACTTGGTCAATTTTATTCAAAAAAACAACTATGGCAGGCAAGCCAACCTGGCGAGCTAAAAGAATATGCTCGCGCGTTTGCGGCATAGGGCCGTCCGGAGCTGAAACAACCAGAATAGCGCCGTCCATCTGGGCTGCGCCGGTAATCATATTTTTGACATAGTCAGCATGCCCAGGACAGTCAATGTGCGCGTAGTGGCGATTCGCTGTTTCATACTCAACATGAGACACAGCAATAGTCAGCCCGCGCGCTTTTTCTTCCGGAGCGTTATCAATATCCGCAACGTCTTTCTCCTGCGACTGAAAACCCGCTGTTTTTAAACACTTTAAAATAGCCGCTGTTAAAGTGGTTTTGCCATGGTCAACATGTCCAATTGTTCCCACATTAAGATGTGGCTTTGTTCGTTCAAATTTTTCAGCCATAATGGCAATCAACAAAGAACAATAAACAATGAACAATTAAAAATTGGCCACTATTCAAAATTCTCTGTTCACTTATATTAAATTAAATTTATCTTTTATTTCTAATCTAACTTTTACAAGTTTACTAAATTTTTTAAAAATAGTCAATACTAACACGAACAATTTTACTGTTCTTTGTTTGTTATTCGCTGTTCATTGACTCAAAATGGCAGATCTTCTACTTTAACTTCTGCTTGATTCTCTGGTCCAGTTATTTCGGTTTCTTTTGTTTCTTCTGCTTTCAAACTATCAATATCACGATTAACTTCCTCTGTTTTCAAAACTGAATTGTTGTCTGACATTTTTTCATACTCATCCAGCTTCATTACCACATAACTCGGCTGATTTTCCTCTACTATAATACACTTTCCGCCTTCTTTTGACAAGATTTTTTTGATTTTATTCCACATGATAGTCAATTTTGAATTTTGAATTCTGAATTTAAAATTAAATCATTAAAAATTTATTCGAAATTCGAAATTAAAAATTCGGAATTTTATTTCTCTCCTTCAATAATTTGTTCAGCTATATTAGCCGGCACTTCAGCATAATGCTCAAATTCCATAGTAAAAGTGGCTCTTCCTTGTGTCATTGACCGCAATTGGGTAGCGTATCCAAACATATTAGCCAAAGGAACCTGACTGTTAATAACTTTGACCCGGCTGACTCCTTGGCCACGCTCCTCCATTTCGCCAACCCTTCCCCGCTTAGAACTGATATCGCCAATAACATCTCCCATAAACTGTTCTGGTGTGGTTATTTGAAGTTTCATAATCGGTTCCAAAATAATTGGGCTGGCTCGCTTAACCGCTTCTTGTATAGCAATAGAGCCTGCAATCTTAAAGGCCGCTTCAGATGAATCAACATCATGATAAGAACCGTCATAGAGCGTTGTCTTAATATCTACTAAAGGATAACCCGCCAAAACGCCTTTGTCCATTGCTTCTTTAATTCCTTTTTCAACTGCTGGAATAAATTCTTGAGGAATAACACCTCCTTTGATCGCGTCAATAAATTCAAAACCTTTTCCTTGTTCTTGTGGTTCAATCCGCAACCAAACATGACCATACTGTCCTCGTCCGCCGGTTTGGCGAATATATTTCCCTTCGCTTTCAGCCGTTCCTTTGATTGTTTCCTTATAAGCAACCTGGGGCTGGCCAACATTGGCTTCCACTTTAAATTCTCTCAACATTCTATCAACAATTACCTCCAAATGCAATTCTCCCATACCAGAGATAATTGTCTGGCCGGTTTCTATATCGCCTTTAATTCGAAAAGTCGGGTCTTCTTCGGATAATTTCTTTAAAGCCAAACCCATTTTCTCTTGGTCAGCTTTTGTTTTTGGCTCAACCGCAATCGAAATAACCGGCTCTGGAAAACTTATTTTCTCCAAGACAATCGGCTTATTAGGATCAGCTAAAGTATCACCGGTAGTTGTATTCTTTAAACCAACAATAGCGACAATATCTCCAGCGTAAACTTTTTTGACCTCTTCCCGTTTATTAGAATGCATCCTTAAAATTCGTCCGACCCTCTCTTTGGCGCCAGTAACTGAATTTATAACATAGGAACCACTTGCCAAAACACCAGAATAAACCCTTAAATAAGCTAATTGACCGACAAAAGGATCTGTTGCTACTTTGAATACCAAACCAGACAATGGCTCTTTATCATTACTTTCTCTGGTTATGCGCTTTGTCTCATCCTTAGAATCAAAACCCTCCACTGGCGGCAAATCAATTGGCGACGGCAAATACTCAATAACAGCATCCAGCAAAAGCTGAACGCCTTTATTCTTCAAAGCAGACCCGCAAAAAACAGGTACTAATTTGTAATCTATAACTGCCTGTCGCAAAACCCGCTTAATTTCCTTTTCCTCAATTTCTTCTCCGTTCAAATATTTCTCTGTTAAAACATCGTCCTGTTCAACAACTTTTTCAATCAACTTGTTCCTATACTCCTCGCTCTGTTTCTTTAAGTCATCCGGAATTTCTTCTTCATTAACCTGTTCTCCGTACTGACTTTCAAATTTATAGGCCTTCATTTTAAGCAAATCAATCACTCCATTATGACCATCTTCCAAGCCAATAGGAATTTGCATAGCTATTGCGTTCGGTGTCAAACGCTCCCAAATAGAACGTAAACTTTTTTCAAAATTAGCCCCAATCCGGTCTAATTTATTAATAAAACAAATCCGCGGCACTTTGAATTTATCCGCTTGGCGCCAGACTGTTTCTGACTGCGGCTCTACTCCAGCCACGCCGTCAAAAACAACCACTGCTCCGTCAAGCACCCTTAAAGAACGCTGGACCTCAACTGTAAAATCAATGTGGCCGGGCGTATCAATAATATTAATCTTATACTGACCCTGCTTTTTTTCTTTACTCAAATAGTTGCCCGGCGTCCAAAAACAAGTTATGGCGGCTGAAGTAATAGTAATGCCCCTTTCTCTTTCCTGCTCCATCCAGTCCATAATTGCTTCGCCTTCATGAACCTCGCCAATCTTATGAGAAATACCAGTATAAAAAAGCACCCTTTCAGTAACGGTGGTCTTGCCAGCATCAATATGAGCAATGATGCCAATATCACGAGTTTTTTCAATAGAATATTCTCTAGCCATATATTTACCAAGCGAAGCGAGCAAAGGCCTTGTTAGCGTCGGCTATCTTATGCGTATCTTGTTTTTTCCCAACAGCCCTTCCTGTATTCTGCGATGCCTCAAGTAATTCTTCGGCTAATCTTTGCGCCATTGACTTGCCTTTTTTAGCGCGAGCCGCCTGAATAATCCAACGCATAGCCAAAGTAACTTTTCTCTCTCCACGCACTTCACGCGGTACTTGATAACGAGCCCCGCCAATCCTCCGCGATTTTACCTCAACCGAAGGAGAAGCGTTTTTAACTGCCTGATCAAATATTTCCAAAGCGTCTTTTCCTTTGGCCTTTTTTTCTACAATATCAAACGCGCCATAAAGCACCCGCTGAGCAGTTGACTTCTTGCCGTCTTTCATTAAATGGTTAGTGAATTTAGCCACTAAAGTGTTATTGTATTTGAAATCCGGCTCAATCTCTCTTTTTATTTTTCTTTTTCTACGCATATAAATTAATAAACAATAAATACTATTCAGCTGGTTTAGTTTCAACTGCTTCTGTTTCTGACGGAGTAGTTTTAACTTTCTCTTTGGCTGGCGCTCCGGCTTTAGGTTTTTTAGTGCCATAACGGCTTCTTTTCTGCCTGCGGCCTTCAACGCCCTCTGTATCCAATACGCCCCTGACTACGCGATAACGCACTCCAGGCAAGTCCTTTGCCCTGCCGCCGCGAATTAAAACTACTGAATGCTCCTGCAGATTATGGCCTTCGCCGGGAATATAGGCGGTTACTTCCATGCCGTTGGTCAGCCGAACTCTGGCAACTTTCCGCAAAGCAGAGTTTGGCTTTTTAGGCGTCACAGTGGTCACTTTTACGCAAACCCCGCGCTTAAACGGAGACGGAATCCTTCTTGGCTTATTTTTAAGCAAATTAAAACTTCGCCAAAGGGCAGGCGCCTTTGGCTTCTTCTTTGAAATCTTTCTTTGTTTTTTGACTAATTGCTGAATTGTAGGCATAAAATTAATGGTATAAAAAATAACCCGCTTCACTAAAATAGCAGATTATTAAACAGAAGTCAAACAAATAATCCCACTGTATTATTCCTTTGCCTGATGAATAACTCTCTGCGGAAAGGGAATTTCAATGCCTTCATTATCAAAAGCAATTTTGAGCCGTTTCCTTAATTCTCCGGTAACTCCCCACTGTTTTAACTGCTTGGTTTCTCCCATTATTTTTATAATCACCGCTGAATCAGCAAAATCATCCACTCTGACAAATTGAGGCGGCTCATTAATGCTGTCTTTCCATTGCGGGTCCTCGGCTATATCCCGACCAACCTGATTAACCACTTTAATAACTTTTTCCAAATCCGCATTGTAAGAAACGCCGACTTTCAGATTAACCCGAGCAAACTCCTTGGACAAATTAGAGGCGATTTTAATCTCGCCATTGGGAATATGATGAACTATTCCATTGTTATCCCGCAAAACAGTCATCCTTAAATTAATCGCTTCCACCATACCGGCAATATCCCCAACCCGAACCACATCGCCAACCCGGTATTGATTTTCTAAGATAATAAAAAGGCCGGTAAAAAAATCACGGACAATATATTGAGCGCCGAATCCGAGCGCAATGCCGATAATGCCGGCGCCGGCTAAAAGCGGCCCGATATTAATGTCCAATTCAGACAAAATCATCAGGATAACCACCAGCCAGATAATAACCCTTAAAGCCCCTTCAAAAACGCTGATTAGAGTATCCTCTCTTTTCTTTTCTGATTCAGGACTCAAAAAACCATCAGCCACCACTGCTTTTCTGATAATTTTATCGATAATAATTCCTGCAAATCTACGGATTAAACAAGCGCCAATTAAAATAGCCGCAATCTTAATACCATGAGAAAGCAGCCAAGGCATTAGGTCATCAAGAAATTTTTGGAAAATTTCCGGCATGAGTTTTAATTCATTTATCTTGGGCGGCTAGAGGGGATCGAACCCTCGATTTCTCCTCCACAAAGAGAAGTTTTACCACTAAACTATAGCCGCCATGGCGCGCCTGGCAGGAATCGAACCTACGACCTAAGGTTTAGAAAACCTTTGCTCTATCCGCTGAGCTACAGGCGCATTTTAAAACCTCCATACCATAACGCAAAATTGCTAAAAAGTCAAAATTAATTAAACGGGTCTGGATAACTGCTTGTTTTAACCCGGCGCAGGACATCTTCCCGCTCCTCTAAATCCGCTAAGACGTTTTCAAGAAGCCCTTGATCAATGCTAACCCTTTCAATATCTGGTTCTGGCTGGACTTTCATAGTCAAATAGACATATTTATAAGAAATAAAAACATTAAAGACAAGCAATAAAACAAAAATTACTCCCAAAATTACCCGGTAGTATTTGCTTAAAAAAACATATATGGTTTCTAATAAAAAAGTTTTTTTCATTATTGGGTGTAAATTTTAATCTGCAAAATAGCCTCAAGGTCGCCCTCTTCCAATCCTTCACCAAGAACAGCTAAACTCCTCCCTGTCAATCGTTTAATAGATAATGTATCTATCTCCATCAAACGATATGGTGGATAAGGATTATCTTCTAAACTTGCCATAAAACGGAGCACATTGGAAAAACTCCCCTGAATAGAAATCTGCAAGGAAAGAAATGGTTCTTCTGTTTGATCTTGAACCAATACCCCTGATGGAATAGCTGATTTAATCTCAAAAATATTGCCAAACTCTTGAGCAATATTTTCCAAAGTTAAAATTAAACCAACTATTTCTTCTTCTGTGTCTAAAAACGCTCCTTCAATGCTTATTATGTCATCCTCATATTCCAGAAAATGCTTCTCTAATTCTAAAGATAAAGATTCTCGCTGAGCTAATCTAATCAATGTTTCTTGATTGGCTAAATACTCTTGAGAAGCGTCTTTAATTTTATTAATTAGAGGCAAAACAACCACTCCGATAAAAAACAATAAAATAATCAAGGCGGAGCAAAAATAAAGAATGATTTTCTTTTCAATAGACATGTTCATTGTTGGACAGGTTTAAAATTAAAAACGAAATCTATATCCGTCTGCTTAAGCAAATTAGACAAAGGCGCTTCAATGTCTGTAAAACGGCTGCTCTGCTCTAAAAAACTCTGGAAGTTAAGCATAATATCACGTTTATTAGCCCAGCCGCTCAATCTGATTTGATTGTCAGTTGTCTGCGAAAGATTAGTTAAATAAATTCCGGATGGCGTAATTTCAGCCAATTCTTCTAAAATCGGCGTCCAAAGAATAAGTTCTTTCTGTTTAAGATGCATTTGACTAAGCCGCTGATTGGTCTGTTTGATTTTCTCTTCCATTTTTATCAACCGTTGGGCTTTTTCTTCTGTTTTTCTGGACTCAATTAATTTATACTGTGACTTGGAAAGGATAAACAGAGAAAAATAAGCGCTGGCTAAAAGCAAAGTAAAGACGACTAAAATTACGAAAAACCAGACACCTATAAATGCCGCTAAATGGCTAAAATTCATCAATTCTATTTTTCTTTTTTCTTCTGGAGGCAGAAGATTAAATTTCAACATACTTATTCAATTTCAATTTCTCTTAAAGCCAATCCTATGGCAATAGCATAGGTAAGCGACTCTCTTTTAGAAAAACCTAAACGTTTAAGCGTGGTTTGTTGTTTTCGCTTATCTGCTGAAACAACATTAACAAGAGAATTTCCAAGCCGAACTGGAAAATCCAATTTCTCACCAAGGAATTGAGGAAGATTTAATAAAAGTGAATCTCCTCCGCAAAGCAAAAGCTGGCTGATTGGGCTGCGTTTATCAGACGCGCGTTTATAAAAAGAAATATAGTTCTTAATCTGTCTGCTCATATCGTTAATAATCGGCTCCAATGCCTGATAAACCTTACTTTTCTTTCCGGCCTTATCCAGTCCGACTTTAATTTTCATCTTTTCAGCTTCTTTTGCGTCAACCTTTAATTTCTTCATAATCGCCTTGGTAAATAACTGACCAGAAACTTTAACATAAGAGGTAAATCTAATAGCTGAATCAGCGAAAATAACAAAATTGGTCCCAGTAGCGCCCAAATCAATGATAATGGTTGGCTTAGCATTTTCAAAAGAAACTAAACTCCTAACCACAGCGAGTGATTCTGGTTCAAGAGCAACTGGTTCAAGTCCGGTTGCCTTTAAAAAACTTAGATATTGTTTAACTATAACTCGCGGCGCAGCCGCAATTAAAATATCAAGGCGTTGAGCTGACGATCCAATAATTTGCCAATCTAAATATACTTCATCAATACTTAAAGGAATATGAGCTTCTGCTTCCCATTTTACTGCTTGAGCTATTTCTTCTTCTTTCATCTGCGGCAAATGAATAACCTGAATAAAAACTTTTTCCTTTGGCAAATTACACACAACGCGCCTGCTTTGAAGCGGCTCCCCTTTTATTCTGTCCAATGCCTTATTGAGAACACTAACCAACTCCTTCTTTTTTTTAATTTCTCCGTTCTGAACAATCCCATCAGGAATATTGCTGTCGCCAAAACTCACTAAATCAAACACTCCTTTCCGTTGTTTAAGCTGAACAATCTTAAGAGAACGGTCGCTTAGATCTAATCCAAAAGCCAATTTTTTAAAAAAATTAAAAGTCATATACTATTTGTTATTTTACCACTTTTATCTTTTTGAGCCAAGCAACTGAAAGAATGCCAAAACAATCTATTAAAACGTCTGAAACAGCGCCAACTCTTCCTAAGATAAAATACTGATGATATTCATCAGAAAAAGCATAAAAAACAGCCAAACTAACAGAAAAAACTAAAATCTTTCTCTCGCTCAATTGATACTCGCTTAATGCCCTGATAAGTAAAAAAGTAAGAATAGCGTATTCTGTAATGTGAGCCAGTTTCCGTAGAAAAAAATCCCACTCATTGGGCAATCCTGACTTAAGATCTGGCTGGCTGGAAAGGAAAAAAATAAAACCAGCCCAAAGAAAAACCAAAAACCAGCTTTTTATTTTTGTGTACATAAAACCAATACTATTTCTTAAAATAGTTCAAAAAATTATCTACAGAACGCGTATTTAAAATATCCTTTTTCTCTGCCCAGCCGCGGCGAGCCACAGCAATGCCAAACTCCATCATGGAAAGCTGGTCAGAGCTATGCGCGTCAGTGCCAATAACCATTTTAACGTCTTGTTCTACTACCTGACGAACCATTGTGTCCTTCAAATCTAGCCGCGAAGCATAAGCATTAATCTCCAAAGCGGTTTTTGCATGTTTGGCCGCCTTAAATATCTCTTTAAAATCTATTGGATAACTTTCCCTTTTGAAAATCACCCGGCCGGTCGGATGAACAATAACATCAACATTTGGATTTCTGATTGCCTTAATTAAACGTTTCGTCATCTCTTCTTTGCCAATCTTAAAACTAGAATGAACCCCGGCCAAAACCAAATCCAGCTTAGCCAAAACCTCATCTTTCACAGCCAGTCCTCCATTGACTCTAATATCAACCTCGCATCCTTTCAGAATTTTAATGCCGCGGACACGCTTGTTAACTCGATCTATTTCAACCATCTGCTTGAGGAGCTGTTTTTCATTCATACTTTGAGCTATCTTCAAAAACCCGGTATGATCAGTAATGACCAAATACTGATAGCCAATTTTCTTGGCTGTCCGGGCCATTTGTTCAATTGTTTCCGCGCCATCGCTCCAATCAGTATGGCAATGACACACCCCTTTAATATCGCTATATCCAATCAACTGAGGCAGCTTATCAGCCAAAGACGCTTCAATCTCGCCGGTATTAGTCCTTAATTCCGGCTCTATATACGACAAACCAATTGCCTGATAAACCTCTTTTTCTGTTCGGCCGGCTATTTGCCTTGTACCCTTAAAAACTCCATATTCATTTAATTTTAATCCCTTTGCCATGGCAATCCGCCGCGTCAGAATATTATGGTCTTTACTGCCGGTAAAATACTGCAATGCCGCTCCAAAACTTTGCTTTTTAATCACTCTTAAATCACAATCAAATCCGCCTTTCAGACGAACAGATGACTTGGTTGGGCCTTTAGCCCAAACCTTCACTACCTCAGGCATTTGAGTAAAAAAATCCATCACTTTGCTCGGTTTTGAAGATGTAATTAAAATATCAATATCGCCAATAGTTTCTTTCATTCGCCTGACAGAACCAGCAGGGCTGATTTTCTCTACTTCTGGCAATTCTTTAAGTTCAGTAATAATCTGTTTGACCATTGGCAATATATCCCCGAGCAAAAAGCGCCCTTTAGACGCCTTAACAAAAACAATCGCCTGTAAAATATTCTCCTCGCTCTTCTCGCCAAAACCGTCTAATTTTCTGATTTTTCCCGCTTTGGCTGCTTTTTCCAAATCAGCCAAATTCTTAATCTTCAGCTTTTTATAAAGAACCTTAATCTTTCGAGCGCCAAGCCCTTCAACCTTTAACAGTGATTCAATGTCAACCGGACACTGCTTTTTAAGTTTCTCATAACCTTTAATTCGGCCTGTCTTAATAAATTCTTCAATTTTTTGGGCAATGCTTTTGCCTACGCAGGGAATCTCCTCTAATACTTCCAATCCCCCCTCCTGATAAATCTCCTCAACATCTTTTTTAAGAAATTCCAAAACCCGGGCTACTTTTTCGTATGCCTGAGACCTAAAAGACGCTTCCTTCATCTCAAGCAAGTCAGCCATCTGATAAAAAATTCGCGATAATTCTAAATTTATCATTCTTTTGAATGCGGAGGCTGAATGCCTTTACTTAAAGGCACTCTAACCGCCTTTTTATCCTTGGGCATCATTTCTCTTGAAATTAAAAGAGGTAAAAAAGCACTCAAAAGAATAAAAATACCTACGCCAATAAAAAGCAAATTAAAACCAAAACGATTAGCGATTAATCCTCCTAAAGCCCCGGCCACTCCAGCGCCAATCCCAATTGAAGCGCTTCTAACGCTCCAATCAAACGCTTCCTTGCCTTTATCTATATGGCGCGTAAAAATCGCTGTGTATCCAGGGACATTCATACCCATGCCAACAGCGTAAACTACTTGCAAAAGATAAATATGCCATGGCAAGCTGGAAAAAATATAGCCGAAAACCGCTAAAGCGGCTAATATGTTGCCGATGATAATAAACCAAAGATCATCTTTTTCGCCATGATTCCTATCTAAATATCTGCCAAGGGGAATAACTACTAATGATTTGCCAATCCAATAAATAGCTGCTGCATAGCCAACTATTTCAAGATTGCCGCCCTCAATTCGGTCAGTTAAAAAAATAGCAAAAATTGGCGCAACAAAACCAAGTCCGGCAATTAAAGCAACATCTGAAAGAATTAAAAATTTAATAACTTTGTTAACTGTTTTCATAAAATTAAGCGCTTGACCAAGGATGACAAGTTGAAATTCTTTTCATTCCAAGCCAGATGCCTTTAAGAACACCATACCTTTCAATGGAATTATAAGCATACTGGGAGCAAGTTGGATAATGCCGGCATTGACCCAAAACGCGCAAAATCGGCACCCATCCATGGTCAGGCGAAATAGTTTTTTGATAAATTTTTATAAGAAACAAAACAATAAATTTAATAATGTTTTAGATTAAAGGTCTGACCTTTAATCCTTATTTTTATTATACTACCCTTTTAACAAAGAAAAAAGCCAATACTTGAAAAACTCTGGGAATGTGATAAATTAAGGGCATGCTTTTACAAATCAAAAACTTAAAAGCCAAAGGTGATGACAAAGAAATACTAAAAGGAATCAATCTGAATTTAAAACAAGGGGAACTTCAGGTTCTTTTAGGGCCCAATGCTTCTGGAAAAAGCACCTTTGCTAAAGTAATTTCTGGAAACCCTAAATACAAAATCACTCAAGGGGAAATTCTTTTTAATAAAAAGAAAATCACAAGATTAGCTCCGGAAAAAAGAACAAAACTGGGCATTGTTTTGGCATGGCAAAATCCTCCGGCAATAAAAGGAGTCAAACTTTCTTGTTTATTGGAAAAAATCTCAAAAACGAAACCAGAAAATAAAGTAGGAATTGAAGCCAATTTATTAGACCGCGAAATCAATGTAAATTTTTCAGGCGGAGAGAAAAAAATCTCTGAACTTCTTCAAGTTCTATCTCTGAACCCGAAACTGGCAATTTTAGATGAAATTGATTCTGGCCTGGATCTAAAAAAATTAGAAAAGGTCTCACAACTCATTAAAAACGAATTAGTTGATAAAAAGATTGCGGTCTTGCTAATTACTCACTCTGGAAGCATTCTGAAATTCCTTAAGCCTAAAATTACTAACATAATGCTTAATGGGAAAATTATTTGCAAATCAAAGGATTATCAAAAAACATTAAAAGTTATCAAAAAGTATGGCTATGAAAAATGTAAAAAATGCCAGCCCTGTTAAAAAAAATACTGGCAAGATTGCCTATTGGCAGATTGATTATAAAATAAAAAGTATTCTTAAAACAGAAAGCGCCGTAGTTCTGCCAAGCCCTGAAGCATGGAAAAAAATCAAATGGTCTCGCAGCTATTTTGAAAAAAAGCCCGAAAGCGGTTATTTTATCTGGATAAAAAAACAGCCAGACACGCCTTTACGCACCTGTATCAGTATTGCTAATAAAAATATCCATCAGAAACTCCAAAATCTTTTGATTGTGGAAAAGAATTTAAATGTTGATGTCCAAGGCCTTTGTAATGTTTTAGCAAAAAACTGCCAAGCAAAACATCAAGCAACAGGCAAAATTATCCTGAGAGCTGGCTCAACTTTAACATACGACCATACTCATCTATGGGATAAAAAAGATATTATTGAGCCATCGTATAATTTTATCTTGGAGAAAAACTCTAAATTAAATTATACTTACAAAAATCTTCTTCCGCCTAAAATTCTAAACATCAATACAACAATAAACCTCTCTGACAGAGCAAAAGCTAATCTGAAAATACTTGCTGACTGCATTGATACAACAATCAATATTACTGATACTTTAATTCTTAAAGGAAAAGAAAGCAGCGGCATAGTCTATCTAAGAATAGTCGGCAAAAAGAACAGCCAAATCAACAGCCGCAGCAGAATAATTGCTGAGGCAGCCGGTAAAGGACATCTGGATTGCCAAGGACTGCTGATTTCTCAAGATTCTGAAATTAAACTTTCACCGGAAATAATAGTCAAAAACAAAAATGCCGCTGTCACTCATGAAGCGGCTGTGGGCAAGATTTCAGAAAAGGAATTAAATTATCTAAGAACAAGGGGATTGTCTGAAACAGAAGCAATAAATTTAATCGTGGCTGGTTTTTTGGTAGAAATTTAGGGTTTCGGCGAACCGCTATTCCGTAGAACCGATTGCATTAGCCTACTCCCATATTTATCCTATTATATTTTAAAAAGAAAAACGAGACGCAACATTGTCACGCCTCGTGATTTTGAAAATTCGGCCGAGAACCAAGAACCAAAGTCCCTGATCCAAGAGCCAACGAGCAAAAGTCCAAATCCCGGCACTACCCGAGGAACAGCAAACCGCCAGAAGAGTAGACGTCGCGGGCGAAGGCCAAGTAAGCCGCGAAGTCGAATTCGAGCCTGACGTCAAAGGCCTTGAAGTTGAACGAAAAGTTGGCGGACTGCCAGGAAAGAGCGGCTAAGTCCAGACCTGGCGTATTCCAGTCACGCGCCAGAATGTCAGAATACATTATCATAGCAATGACGGTATCCAGGCCAGAAAGGATAAATCCTTCTGGCAGGGTTAACATTTGCTCTCTATCGGAGTGGATGGAAAATCCCCGTAAAGGATTCGGGAAATGAATCCCGATGATCGGCCCCTGCTTCATCTTCTGGATGAGCTGGTCATGTCTGCTTCCATCAATGATACTGACCTCATTAGCCAACGTTCCTTCGCGATGGTTAAACTTCCTATCACTAAAGGTTTTAGTATAACTCTTGCCAACTCCCTCAAGATACTGCTCAAGAGTAGTTCCGAGATCGTCGATCATGAGCTGTGGCAGAATCACCGGCAACCAGACACCATTGGCGATGTTGGCAATTTGGGAATTGTCCCGAATCAAAGCTAACAAACGCTCGGTTTCCGTCTTGAGCTGTTCGGCGGTAATTTCTGTGTCCACGTTCAGACATCCGTGCAATCGCGTGATGCGATTAGCGTAGTCAACCTCTGCCTCCAGTTTCGGTTGATTCAAATGAAAATCCCGATTAGCGTCGCAGACGCTGGCCGAAAGACCCTCGGGAATACGTCGGCCATGCTTGTCAAAGAGCACCTTCACAACTTCTTCAAATTTCACCGAAATCTCGCCATTAAGTAACCTCTTAGCTTTCTCCTCTCCAATGATGTTAATGAGCGCTTCAATCTGTCCTCTTGTCCAATCTGAATACTTGCATGTCGCTCGGTTCATGATTTTCCTCCTTTCAGACTAAAAGCCCGAATTTTGAGTTTTGCCTCTTTCCCGAGACATGAGATTCTTTCACTTTTTGAAAGAATGCTTTACCATATCACAATTAGGTTAAAAAGTCAAGGATATCTACGCTGAATTTAACTAATTTTAGCCAAAAACCTTATTTTTACATTTAATTCACACAGATTAAAACAAACTTGCCTGTTTTGAAAAACTGCCCCGCTCTTCGT
>Ga0209976_10001171_pt1 | contig 15766 bp, 13 predicted proteins | sample SumtaG_FD_182806 | JGI IMG/M metagenome (GOLD analysis project Ga0209976, IMG submission 182806) | Deep subsurface microbial communities from Indian Ocean to uncover new lineages of life (NeLLi) - Sumatra_00157 metaG (SPAdes) (version 2) | ecosystem: Environmental > Aquatic > Marine > Oceanic >...
TGGGCCGTGCTGGTTCAAATAGCAGGAATTGTGCTAGTTGCTGTGTTTGGTGAGAGTATTGTATCTTCACAGGGATACTATCAATATCCTAAGAAGCATGATAATGGCCCCTTCATTAGAAATGTTCCAATATGGATTCCTTTTCTCTGGATTTTTACAATTCAAACGTCATTTCTTACAGGTTTAGTCTTTGGACTATCTGGCATCCAAGCCTGTGTACTATCTGGGTTAATCACTGTCGCTTTCGATCTCATTTTCTTAGAACCATACTTCAGTCGACAGAAAGAACTCTGGATTTGGGATTCTGTCGAAGGTGGCTACTTCAAGTTTATACCTAAGCAACTGGATATGTTTACGGCTCCACCTGGCAACTACATTACTTGGGTGATTTTTCCAATAATCATGAACTATGGTACCATTCTGGTATCCCTGATATTACAATAAGGCAGAACGTGAGAAGCACACAATTACTCTTGCTTCTCTCTTTTATTCTTCCGCTTTGAATATGACTCGAAGGTTCTTCCTTGAGCGACAATTACACAGGTCTTTCCACCTCCAGGTGTTATTGTGATGATTGCACTCTCTATCACATCAATCGGAATTCCTTCTAACTCTAGCACATCATGAAACCATCTTGATATTGTGGTATAGTATTGTTCAACACTATCACCCTCCATATCTGGTGTCAAAGTTCCCGTCACTAGGTCCACTATTATTTCAAATGGAGGGTCATGGTACTTGAATGGATCATCACCATATGGCTTGTGTGACCAAATCGATCCTCGTACAGCATTATTTGCAACTGAGTTTAGTCGAGTTAGTTTCATGATCATCCTCTCTAATTGCAATCCAAATCTATCTTTTATTTTTTCTTAGAGTTTCACAATTCAATTGTATACTTCGATGGTGTTTCGTGATGATCGAAAAGTATCTGTTTCAGATCGAGTCTGATGAGAGTAAAGTTTGGATCCTCTGCTGATTCCCAATAGTTAGTGAACCAAGGAATTGCCGATGCAACATCCTTTCGTATATCTGGGTCTTCTACAATGATTGCATCTGCTGTTGCTCTCAGACATCCTGTTCTCTCTTTTCCTTGGACTGCGAGAGTAAATTCAGCATTAGAGTTCTTGCGAATCTGGTCTATCTTATCGTCACCAGTTCTAGTGACAATCCACAGCTTCTGATCAAACACCGTGAAAGCCACCATTCGTACGCGAGGTTGGTTTCCATCTGAGGTCGCAAGATGAAGCAATCCCCCTGCTTCGAAGTGGGGCCATACTTCGGATAGGGTCATTTTTTCTGGATATTCTTTTTTCATAATGCAAAGGGAGCGAACAGGGATAATAAGGAAAGACATCCAAGCAAGTTCACTATTCATTCAATTCGCTTTGCAGGGATAACTTGCATTGCGTCAATGTAAAGAAACTCTGATACAGGTCCTGAATCATCCTTTTTGAATTTCAAAGAAAATGAACCATCCTTTGCTGTAAACTTCATTCCCCTGACTGGCTCCATTTCTTTTGTATGCTGACCTGGTATTTTCAATACTAACGAGTCCTCTCCCTTGAACTCGATCGCCACGGTCATTCCCATTATCTCATACTCACCAATCAAAGGCTTGAGAAATTCCTTTTCCCTCATATGTTTATCCGGTAGATGAGTGAATGTAATAGGTGATGTCAGTTGTTCCAATTTTGATGAAAATTTTACAATTTCCCCACCATCATCTGCATGAAATGTTAGTAGACCCTTGATGTCAAAACGCTTGATGTCAAATTGAAATGTGTCATAGTGAAAGTGAGTCATGGGATAATCAACTGAGCCCATCTTGAAAATTAGATCTTCATCCTTAAGATAGAACTCAACTTCTCCATAACCCGGATGTGAATATCGACCGACGTATTCACTGATTGAGCGGGAAGGTTTTGTTTTTGCAATACGGATACCCTGTGACTTTTCACCTGATTGTTGAATGCTCTTGATAATCTCTGCATCGATTCTTAGGTATATCTCATTCCAGTCAACAGGTTCTATTCCTAGGAGTCTATCAAAAAGATGAAAGAATGCAACGCTTGATAGTACACAATCGCTTTTGTTAACAACAGCCATGACACCAACACCCTCATCAGGAATAAAGCCCATGAGGGATGTTGATCCATCAATGCCTCCACCATGTCTGACAAGACGATTACCTCTGAACATTATTCCTGCCCATCCAAGCGCATAGCTATCCATCCTGAACCATTTTTGATTTGGGACCCAGGCATCAAGTCCCATTGTCATTGAAGTGATGATTACAGAATCTTGAGTGCGTTGTAGATTATCTGCAGATACGAGCTGCTTCTTTCCCACCCTTCCCTTATTCAAGTGAAATCGCAGCCACTTTCCCATATCATCTATGCTTGAATTGATATCACCTGCACCAGCAGCATCATCATGCTCGATATAATCGCACTCAATGAATCCAGTTTTCTCATCTTTGAAGTCAACTTTGTAAGGAGTTGCATAATCTGGAGTCTGACGAAGGGATTGAATTGTAAGGTTTGAGTCTTTCATCTTTAATGGCTTGAAAATCCTCTTGACGATGAAGTCATTGTAGCTCATTCCTGATAGTTCCTCAATGATTACCGATGCTGCTAGATACATGAGGTTACAATACTGCATGTCAGTACGAATGTCCTTACTAAGATCGAGGTGAGGTAGCCGTTCAAGTATCTCGCGATATGAAAAGTCATCATTAACCCACACAAAGTCATGTCTTGGCAGTCCTGTTCTATGAGACAACATATCCACAATCGTTACTCTCTCTGTGGCAACAGGGTCCTTCATTTTGAACTGCGGAATGAACTCGCGGATTGGAGTGTCCCATTCAAGCTTCCCCTCATCTACAAGTAGTGCTATTGCAGTGCTAGTGAATGACTTTGTGCATGAGGCGATAGGGTGTGCTGTGTTTGGTGTCATCTCAAGCTCCTTGTCAACATCTCTGTAGCCAAATCCCTTGGAATAGACAATCTCATTGTTTCTTAGTGCAACTATTGCGAGACCCGGAGCATCGAATGCTTCCATTGAAGCTTCCAAGTGTTCATCCAGTCCTTCAAGTATATCATCTCCGCTCATGTCATAACCACCAACTAATGTTTCAAATATTCAAAAGAAATCTATGCAAACAACTAGCTAAAAAGTGATGTCTCTAATGTGACTAGTAGCTAAAAGTGAGTCGCCTATTTAACAGAGAAAACCGTGGTTACAAGTATGCCATCAACACTCTCACAGAAAGCAACCAAAATAATGGAAGACCAGAAAGGTTCCTGCTCACAAGCAGTTTTTGCCACCTACGGTGAACATCTGAGTTCAGGTGGAGTTGACTTCGAAACAGGTATGAAGATTGCTTCTGCATTCAGTGGTGGAATCGCTAGAACCGGAAGCATGTGCGGTGCTTTGACTGGTGCTCTAATGGCTCTCGGTCTGAAATTCAATGATGCTGAAAAGTACAATCAAATCAATGTAGTTGCGGTTAAGCTTCTGGATGAATTCGAATCAATCAATGAGTCAACAATCTGTAGACAGCTAATCAACCATGATTTGCTAACTGAAGAAGACCTGAAGCAGGCGTTCAAAACAGGTGCCTTCGATAACTGTACAAAATATGTTGAAGACGTTACGAAGATTCTAGACAAGTTGATAGCTAGTGATCTCTGAACCTAAGAGGATATTGTCCAAACATATCCCTTCTTCTCTTTTCAAATAGTTCGGAATTACGATTCTAGGATTTAGACCAGATTTATTATGATGTTGTGCCGTATTTCCCATTTTAGGGAATACCCAAAATGGACGGTGTAGAAGAAAATCTGAAGAACGAGGACCCCATCAATTTCGATGAACGTTTACCACTTAGATCGAAAATTGCTTTTGGTTTCTCTCAAGCCTCAATGAACCTTCTTGTTGGAATCGCTCTTAGGTCCGCAATCACGTTTTATTACAATGTGAAGCTGGGATTAAGCGAGGAATGGATTGCTCTTGCTTGGATTGTGTTTGCGGTCTGGAACTCTATTAACGATCCACTTTTTGGAATTTTACAGGAACGGGTAGATACAGACATAGGTAGGCGCATTCCAGTGCTACGCTATGGAGCACCATTCTACGCTCTTACATTCATCATCTGTTGGTTTCCATTCTTAGGCAGTACACAACTTGCCCTATTCTGGAACCTGCTACTTGCCCTCTTCCTCTTCGATACAATGTTTACCATTATTGGGTTAGTACAAACAGCATTACCTGCCGAAATGTGTATTACCCAAAAAGCACGATCCAATCTAGGTCTCTATAATGTAGTTCTAGGAGCTTTTGGTGGATTGTTTGCAATGATTCTCCCCTTGATTTTACTGACGGATGAAACTACAACTGAACTCAACCCGCTCTTCAGACCTGTGATGGTGATATTGGGGCTAATTGCAGGAATAATCATGTTCGTAGCAAGTTATGGACTGACTGAAAATGAGTATGCCAGAACAGAAGAAACTCTCGGTTTCTTGGATTCAATAAAAGCAACTCTCAAGAACAAAGCGTTTCTAGCATTTGAAGGTTTGACATTCTTCAGAGAAATGGGTTTCACGATTGTCACAGGGTCCATGCTTTATTTCGTTCAATACGTGATAAGATTCCAAGGCTCCATGGCTTCGATCCCAATACTTGTCATTTTTGTTGTAATGCTGAGTTTTAGTTTTCTAGCAGATAAATTGGTGAAAAAGCGAGGTTTGAAGATAGTCTATCTTATTGGGAACTTAGTAACAAGTTTTGGTCTTGCACTACTCTTCCTTTCTGGTAGCTGGATTATTGCGGCGTTATTGAGTCTTATAATAGTTGGAGTGGGATTAGCACCCCTTCTATTGACTTGGAACCCGATATTTGCTGATGTGATGGATTATGATGAGCTGCTTACTGGTAAGCGAAGAGAAACTACGTATGCAGGTGTGAACGCTCTATTTACGAAACCAGCGATTTCTATTGCGAATGCAATGTTCCTGTTAATCATTAGCAATTTTGGTTTTGATAATACACTGAGTGTGCAACCAGAAACAGCAATCTTAGGAATAAAACTAGCATATGCACTGATGCCTAGTATTGCATTCCTAATCAGTGGATTCGTACTATGGAGATGGTATAACTTGGATGGAAAAGACTGGATTGCAAAGAAAGTCGAGTTAGGCAAGATACGTCTTGAAAAGGAAAAGGAGTATATTGCACAGCTTCAGAGAGAAGGAAAGATTTCCAAGGTCTATCAAAAACTCTACAAAGATTCACAAGAAGAAACATAATGGATTATTGAAATGTAACTTAGGAGTGATTCGGATGGATTCCAAGAAGACAATCATCGTGCCCCATACGCATTGGGATAGAGAGTGGTATTTACCGTTTCAGAGATTCAGACACATGCTAGTTGAACTCGTGGACGATTTACTTGATATTCTGAAGAAACAAGATTACAAATTCATGTTGGATGGTCAGACGATTGTTTTGGAAGACTATTTCGAGATACGCCCGGAGCGGAGAGATGAATTACTTGAACATATTCGTAGCGGGAAAATAACTGTAGGACCCTGGTATTTACTTCCAGACCAATGGCTTGTAGGTGGGGAGAGTCTCATCCGTAACATTGAACTCAGTCACGATTTGGCTTCGGATCTTCGCATTCCACAGATGCCGATTGGTTATCTTCCTGATATGTTCGGTCACTCAAGCGCCATACCCCAAATATTGAGCGATCTAACTGACTTCAAAGCTGCTGTGCTCTGGCGCGGAATTCCTCCGGAAATTATGACAGTTCTCTTTAACTGGAAGTCTCATCCATCGTCGTCAGCAACGATTCCTGCTGTGTATCTACCTGGAGGATATGGGAACACCGCTCGTTTCGTAGAAGAGTACAAGGAATTCGTGGAAATGGTTGATGAGGGAATATCATTTCTTGAACCTTTTTCTCCTGTGCCTGTTTATCTGATGATGAATGGTTCAGACCATTTGTTCCCACAGGCATTCGTTCAACAGAACGTAACCCGATTGAACAATGAAGGGATTGACATTTCTTTAGGGTCTCTCACGGATTTTGTTGATCATCTGCAAATTGCAATTGGTGAATCTGATTTCAAACCTCCTTTGCAGAGTGGGGAGTTTCGTTCTCCCGCAAGAGCGCCTCTTCTCCAAGATACATATTCAGCTCGAATGTGGATTAAGATCTGGAATCAGAAAGTTGAAGATATGTTAGTGCGACAGGTTGAGCCTATCAGCGCATATCTATGGCATTTATTGAAACAAAAGTACCCTGACGTTTACTTGAAGACTGCTTGGAAATGGTTATTGAAAAACCATCCTCATGATTCGATATGTGGATGTTCTATTGATAGCACTCATGAAGAGATGAGGGCTCGTTTCTCATGGGCAGAAACTATTGGAGAAAGTATTCTTGAGAAGACAAACAAGATTCTAGATGAGATGGCTCAGGAAGCCAAATCGGAAATACCTACTGTTCTTGTTTTCAATTCCGGAGGAAGTAAACAGTTTCCTGTGTACATTGAATTTTCCGCACCGCGGGAGCAGAATATTAGAGGGCTTAAAGCTCCCAATGGATCTATCTATGATGTTCAGCGTCTCGAATCGAGAGATGATATCTTCTTTGAAACTACGGTTGGGATGAGGATGGCAAGGATGAGCATGGGTCTTCTACCAGGGCGGAAGCTCATGAACTTCTACATCAACGAAGTTGAGTTCTTTGATGGTGATAATCCGGAAGTCTTGGAGCTGCGATTCATATGCGATTATCATCCTGTAGGTGAACTTGATTGGGAAGAATTCAAGCGCAAAGGTCGCGAGCTCATTACTAGCAAGAAATACAAAAAGGTGCATCTCGTTGCTGCAAGACCAACTCAGAATATCTATGCTTCAGTGGTTCCCCTCCAGCCTTGGTCCTTTACGCAGCTGTTTCCAGTTGGTGAATCTCCAGATTCACGAGATGACAAACTCCAGGTAAATGGTGATCAAATCAGCAATCGTTTCTATTCAGTGTCATTCAACAAGAATGGGTCATTAAGAATCTTCAACAAGGATCTTGGTACATCATACGACTCACTCCATATCTTTGAAGATTATGGGGACCGTGGTGATGAGTACACATTTGGCAGAGTTGAGTCGGAGAAGGCTGATGTAAAGAAAGTGAAGCGCCAGGTGGTAACTTCTGGACCTCTCATTGTTGAGATTCAACAGAAGATGGAACTTGAAATATTTGAGAGCCTTGATGATTCGAGAGAGAAGCGAACTGGTAAGGTTAAACTGCCAATAGAATCCACATTCAGATTCTATCGCGATTCGCCAAGGATTGAAGTGACAACCAAGCTAACAAACAGGTCGAAAGATCATCGATTAAGAATTTGTTTTGACCTTCCCTATAGTTCAGAAAAATCTCAAACTGAAACGCACTTTGGTGTTGTCGAACGCTATGGTTCACCAGAAAGAATTCCAGAGGTAGAAGTGTTGGATAAGACCAGCTCTTCATACCCAGAAGTGCCTTCAGGAATACAGCCCCAAAAGCGATTCATTCGAGTTGATGATGAACAAGGAAATGGTTCAATCACTGTCTTCAACTCAGGTCTACCAGAGGTTGAATTGGTTAATGGTACCCGAATAGCGTTGACACTCGTCCGCTCGGTAGGATGGCTCTCACGATCTGATATCCCTGAGAGACCTGTGCATGCAGGCCCAGGTGAGGAAACTCCCGGTGCACAAGAAATAGGGACTGATTACGAATATCATTATGGTTTTGCAGTGCACTCGAAGGAAGAACCTCTGCATTTTAGTTCCAACATTGCCGATGCAGCCTCAGAAAAACCATTTACTGCTTATTTGAATCATTCAAATGAGTTCTCAAGACTCCTTACACCAATTGTCAAAATAGATGATCCCCGGGTAAGAATCTCTTCGATGCGAATGAGGGATGGTGCGATTCTTATGACGATGTACAATCTAGAGAATCTAGAAATTAATGCCATTTTGGAGTTTGAGAATTCTTTCAAGACCATCGCTGAAGTAAAGATTGATGGAACGAAAAAGAGTGAACAATCTGTGAGTGGGAATAGAATCAATCTATCCTTCAGCCCTCGGGAAATCAAGATGTGCGTTCTGAGCTAAGTATATTCTTCAATCAGTTTCTCAAGAATCATAGACACATCTTGCTCATCTTTACACAGGGATTTGACTTCTATAAAAAAAGCCACTACACAAGGGTTCGGGAGTGAGTGCTCTATTATTCCAAATTCATGAATCCCCAAAAACGAGAAAGATGCTTCCTATCAGTAAAGTTGTCGTGTCGGCACAGTAGATATTCAGAATCGATTTGGACTGAAGGTAGTTCAGCAATGCCCGAGCTCACCCCACAACTAGCTGGATTCCCAATCCAAAGAATGGGTGTCCCGGAATGAATCAGTTCGACACTTGTAGTAGAGTAGAATGGTTCCCACACCATAATGACCACAGATGGATCATACTTGGAGTGCGCTTCAATCGCATCAATCTCTTCCACCCATTTTGGATGCTCAATATTATCCCTGCCTGTTTTTGCATCAGTTGCAATTATGGTTCTATCTACAAGTGGTTTCAAAAACTCACCTAGTTTTCCATCCCCACTCATGATTTCAAGGACTGGTCCTGGATGTTTTGATCCTATCAATATCTTTCCAACAAGGGTTGCTATGAGTTCAATGAATTCTCTGCTGTAAATCTGAAAGATCCATCTTCCGCCAGCATTTGCTCCATTGCAGTACTCCTTTACTTCTCCTTCACTCTCTATGTGTTTAAAGAACTCGAGTACTTTGTCAAAAGGTAATAGTTCCTTGTGGATGTCTATGAATTCACCATTGCTTGAATACATCCACTCGGTGGTCATGTGTCGTTGAAAATCAGCGTAAGTAATAATACTTTAGTCACTTTCCAAACAGATATTCTGTGGGAGAAATAGCAATGAACAAACAAGTGTTGATAGAGAAACTCAACATGACCTATTCATGGATTGAGCGTATGATTTCTCAGATCAGTGAGGATGAAATGACTCAATCAATAGTCCATGGTGAGAGAACGTCAAAGGATATTCTTGCACACATTGCAGCATGGAATTGGAATGGTATTGAGTGGATTAAATCAGTAGGCAAGGGAGAGAAGCCACTTCTCCCAATGGAGGGTCACACCCTCGAAGAACGAGATTCTATATTCGCTCGTTTGAATGAAGAGATTCACAAGAGGGATCAGAACAAACATTTGAAGGATGTTCTTGAGGATTACTATCAATCTTGGAAAACTATGATGAATCTCGTAGAAACTCTGAAGCAAGAAGATTTTGACAGAACTATCCATCTTGATTGGGCCGCTAACCCAATTGAAGGATGGAACGTAGTTCATTGGCGAGTTTGGCATGCAGAAAACCATGGGAAACACATTGAAGCATGGTTAGAAACCAAATCTTGATTTGTGAACTATTGAGCATACTACTAATACCAAGAAATGTCCTCACGCGCCAGTTTATAATACTCGGAGTGGAGAATCTCCTGTGATTTTATGTCGTATCTTGTTACGTACTACTCCAGAACTGGAAACAATCGGACTATCGGAGAGGCTATAGCAAAAGGACTCTCTGCTGACATTGATGAGATTACCGAAAATAAAAAACGTTCTGGGAAGCTCGGTTATATTAAAGCTGGAGCTGACTCAAAGAGCGGGAAACTCGCAGAGATTAAGTTCGAGAAAAATCCCCAGGACTACGACACGATAATCATTGGTGCTCCGATTTGGGCAGGAAATCCTATTCCACCCATCCGTACATATCTCCAAGAAGTTGACCTGAAAGGCAAACGTGTTGCATTCTTCATCTGTTCACAAACTACTGGATACTCAGAGATGTTTCCCAAATTGGTCGCATTGATTCCCGATTCAGAGCATATAGGCAACTTCGGTATCACACAGAAACGTTTCAAAGAAGAGGACTATAGTTCTGATCTCGACGCGTTTGTTGCAATAATCAAATAGCATGCCAATAGCAAATTAGATAGGCCACAATAATTATAGAGAAAAGACTGCAAATCCGGTCTGGTCTTTTCTTGGCATTGATTCCCTCGTCTTGGATGTAACACAAAATACTGCGCCGATGTGTTGTATTATATTACATTCTGGATTTTCTTTTAGCGTTAATAAGGTGCCTTCTCATGATATGGTTCAGGAGAGAGTCTTGCAGTCAAAGGATACTCGGTATATACGTGCTATCACTACTGTGTCTGATACTTCTTTCACCAACACCCTCCGTTGCTCAGATTGAACACCAGGATTTGACAGGAGTTACAGTTGGTGTCTACAATGGAACTGGTGAGATGAATTCCAGTCGCATTGCACTTGTACGAATGTTTGAGTGGATGAGTGCAACAGTAGTAGAAGTTAATGCTTCGCAAATTCTTGGAGATTTTCTTGATGACTGTGATATACTTGTCTTTCCTGGTGGATCCGAATCCAGTTACATGATTGATCTCCACTTTATTACAGGAATTGAGAAGATACAGGATTTCATTGAAAATGGTGGCTCATATTTCGGTATCTGTGGCGGGTCAACCTTTGGGGCGAATACACTTGATCTATTTGATGGTAATATGTATCCTGTGAATGAACCCGGTGATATAATCCACATGACTACTATGAAAGTAAACCAATCCTCAAATGGACCTGATCTCTCTGATTACTCCGCGAATTTCACAACAATGTATTATGCTTCACAGTACTTTGTTCCAACAGTAAGGACCGATGTCCATGTCGTTGCTAAATACGATAGTAACAACCAACCCGGGATGATTGCATTCGAATATGGGGCTGGAACAGTTTTTCTCTCAAGCCCCCATCCTGAATACGAGGAAGATAGCGATAGAGATGATACCACATTTGGCGATGATCTTGAGGACCCTGAATCAGAATGGGACCTTCTCTTCAGGGTTTCAAAGTGGCTTGTCAAAGCTTCAATCGTTGAAACTGTGAGTACAACCACAGCGACAACTATCACATCTACTACCACCAACACTACAACTACAGCTGCCCCTCTTGATTTGCCTTTAATTGCAGTTGCTACAACTGGAGTTGCTGTCCTTGTGTTGGTAGTCGCTACCCTTTATCGGAGAAGATTTTGCTAACTACTGAGAAGTGACACTGAAAAAGATTTCATAGGATGAACGCATTGTACAATCACTGATGCTCTCTCAGAAATCTAATAATTTCCGAATTCATCTCAGGAACATGTTCTCCTAACCAGGCTATATGGCCTATGTTCTCAATACTGTATAATCTAGCATTCGGGATAGATGAAGCCGCAAATTCAGCGTTTGAGTATGACACATCCCCATCAACTGTTCCATGTATCACTAATGTTGGACAATTGATGGCTTCCAAACTTGTAAACGAAACCTGTTGAAGTAGCTTCAAGTCATTGTTAAAACCAATCATTCTTGGAGTCATCGGACATGTCGTCCTGACGAATCTCTTGACCCAATCTACTTGTTCAGGAATGGCCATAATCTGTTTTACAATCTCATCTCGTTCCTTTGATTCCAGGTTCACTGTTGTCTTGAAAGCTTCTTTCAACGACATGGAAGTCCAGCGTCTCGTTATGACGTCGTATAACCATGCCCCAAAGTCTGCTATGGATTCGGACAGGAATAATTTAGCAAGTGTAGATTCCATTGCTTCCTGATCAACAGTGTATTCATTGCTGACCGCTGCCATTAGAATTAGTGCAGATATCCGATCTGGATGACGTAAAGCAAAATGTAGAGCGATAGGACCTCCACCTGAAGCTCCAAGAATGGCTGCTTTTGAGATATCAAGTGTATCAAGTAATGCTTCTATTGCATCTGCTTGTTCTTCGAATGTTTCTCCAGTGCTCAATGGCGTACGCAGATATCCTGGTCTAGAGATTGATAGCAAGGAGAATCCTGCATCGGTCCACATCTCCATATCAAGAGTACCTTGATCATATCCTCCAGGAGATCCATGTAGAAAGAGAATCACAGGTCCACTTCCCTTCAGGATATATTCAATCTCGCCTCGTGATGTTTTTGCGACTTCGCTGTTTTCATTTAGAGCTCTGAGTAAGTTCCGTTTCCAACTCCGGTATGATATGAAGATCCAAATGAATAGCATTGCCAGAAAGACTAAGGATAGTTCAAGAAGCATAGCAAGTACCCACACTCTTTGTACCCTTCTGAAATCTATTCGCACTTAAAAGCGATTAGATTATCAATATAGTCTAGTTTCTTTGGGTTGATGAGCAAAGGAATTCTCAAGGTATTCTCAGAGGTTGCACACCACTATGAACTAGTCAACCATTGACGCGATATCGAAGATTGAGAATATTGGTTTCAGGAAATCACGCGAAACTATATCGATGACTAAAAGACTCTAGATAATCATTCAGAATCTGGGCTTTAGCTTCTTAGAGTTCCTCTATAGGTAAATCTCTTGACTTGAGTATTGGTAAGTATTCGGGATTCTTGATACCAACATCAACATATTCTCTTAATTCATCAATTCCCATCCCTGATAATCCAAGAGACTCAACACTTCGTCCAATTGAACGGAAATCCTGTTGGCATACCTGACTAGCCATTGAGATAATTGAATCAATAGCCGGAGTCTTGATGTCTACCAACCTTCCAATATCGGAGATTGGTACAAGTCCAGTTGGTATGTCTTCGTGGATGTACCTGTGGTTAAGATTGGTTGCACAGGTTACTGCATCATATGTGTCAATACTCTTCAGGCACTCACAGAGTGTGTTTCCTTTTGCATCGTAAACTTCTGTGAGCCATTCGAGCAATGTTGCTGAATCAAGTGAAAACTTACGCGCGATGTTAATTCGCTCTTCATCCATTCGTTCTATCAGGTTTCCTACTGATTCAGAAATAAGATCATGATAATGCAGGAAACCTCCACATTGGGATTCAATAAGACCCGCATTGAGAACCATTGGTGCTGGATGTAGCAATGCGTTGACGTTGCCCAAACTTGTTTCTAGTACATTCTCAACCAAGTCAAACGAAAGTGGAGTTCGATTTAAGCTTTCGATTAATTCATGGTTAGAGATTGCAGGTAAGGCACTAATTCGAACTGTATTCTTAATCTTGGATAGTAGCACTGTATGGGGGTCAACTGTTCTTGAAACAAATGAGAAGGTCTGAGCTTCTCCTAGGAGAATATCAGCTCGATTTGTATTTGCATCGAAGATATTGGAGAATTCAATTGCACCTCCAGTTGCACCAGGCATGATCAGTAGAGTCTGTCCATCTTCTAGCCATTGACTCATTTCTCTAGCATAGAATTTGTGTGCTTGCGCTGGAACAGTCACTAATAGAATATCTTGGCCTGGGACAATTTCGGCCATCCTATCTGATACTAAATCGATTGGAGCATACCCTTCAACTACTCCTTGGACATTGATACCCCCTGCATCTCTTATTGCAGCTACATTCTCAATCGTTCTGTTGTAGAGGGAAACAACATTTCCCTTGAGTGACAAATAACCAGCAAGAGCTCTTCCTGCATGTCCTCCGCCCAGTACTGCAACCTTCAGAGATGTCATAATGGGAAATAGATATATTATATTATATAATAATATGCCTGACGTAAATATGTGGTTTGGCTTTCGAATCGTTCATCAGCCTAGATACATATCATTTTTGTCGACATCCTTAAAATCCGCCTAATTTATTATCTTTCACAAACCATTCTGATTATTTTCAAATTCTACGAGAGTATCTAAATGACTATGAAATTTGCACAACCCGTTGAAATGAGAGATGGAAAAGAGCTATCTACAATCCTCTTCATCCCTACAGAGTCTGACAAGTTTTCCTCAGTTCTCATCCGCACCCCATATAGTGCAAAGGGTTACCTTGCTGCAGTTGACGCTCTGAGGCAGGCTGGTTCATTTGCGATTGTTCTACAGGACACTAGAGGTAGATACGATTCTGAAGGACAGTTCATTCCTTTCAAAGAAAAGGAAGACACTCTTGACACAATTGCTTGGATCAAGCAGCAGGACTGGAGTAACGGTCGTATCATTGTGATGGGACCTTCATATCTAGGGTATGTCGCACTTCAAGTCTTGGATGATGCAGGTGACTCCATAGACGCAATTTTTGCTCCGATGACTTTCTCTCGACCTTATGATGGATTGGTCTATAGGAACGGAGTCTTGCACCTTCATTGGGCTCTGCCATGGTCCATCATGACTTCGACTCGTGTCCAAACATCGCTCGCTCGAGTAAACGGTACATGGCCTGAGAACTACACAGGAGCCCTTCCTGATAAGGTAAGACTTCTGGGATGGCCGGATCACGTGTGGAAGCAATTTCTGGCTCCTAAAGATACTGATGAATGGTTGAGAGATGCTGCTGAAATTTCAAAACCGCTCAAGACCCGAGTTTGTCTAGTGGGTGGCTGGTTTGATTTCATGCTAGGAGCAACATTCAGTACCTTCAACGACCTCCAACGCGTTGGTGGGCAGCCACCAGATCTGATCTTGGGACCATGGGGTCATAATGGATATCTCCAGAGTTTGCCTGGTCTTGGAGATTTTGATTTCGGGAAAGAAGGAAAAGCAGAGCCTGCTGTAGATTTCATGGGAATGGTCACGCGCTCAATGACTGGAGCAAATCAATTTATCAAAGCCTACATTTTACGAAGAGATGAGTGGATAGCGCTAGACTCTTGGCCACCCAGTATGGAAATGGTTGAATCACGATTACTGCACCTAGACTCAGGTTTTACATTGAATCTGGAACCACCGAAAAATGAATCTGAGTATACAATTAACGTCGACCCATCAAATCCAGTCCCTACTATCGGTGGTACGGTCTGGGAATTCCCGCCTCATCTCGAACCAGGTCCTGCTGACCAATCCTCGTTGAGTGAAAGAGAAGATGTGCTACGTTTCTTTGGAGAACCTGCGACTCAACCTTATACTATTCTTGGACCAATCTCAGCCAAGCTGTGGGTGACGTCTGAAAGTTCTGAAACCCATTTTACGACAAAGATGCTATTGGTGGATGTGGATGGAAAACAGAGAGTCTTACAGGATGGAATTGTTAGAGTCAAGGGACCACGCGTTGACTATACACAGATTAGTGTGGACATGCTAGCAATTAGTATCCAAATAGAGAAGGCAGAACGTATTGGATTTGAAGTGTCTTGGTCTAACTTTCCAAAATATGAAGTGCCTATAATCGATGGTTCTTGGAGTCAAAGATTGAAGTCCACTGCTGATCAACCTTCACTTGTGGAGATATCAGTCATCAAATGATGCTAAATCAAAGACTGTCAAAAACGTCCTTCGAAACTGCTTGTCATTTATGCCGACATTATGTATTTATCAGTCACATTCACCTTTATTGTCCCATGAAAAAGGATCCTAAGGATATCGTACGAGAGGGATATGAAAGGATAGCTGAACACTATGACCAGTGGTGGCGTGATAGTAATCAAGCTGAGCTTGATGAGTTCATGAATCTCGTAAAACCAGGTGGTCATATCTTAGATGCCGGTTGTGGAACTGGCAATCGAGTTGCTCGAGCTCTTGTCGATGGTGGATTTCAACTAACGGGGATCGATATTTCTCAGAAGATGCTTGATCTAGCTAAACACAACGTGCCTGAAGCGACCTTTGAAGTTGGAGATATGACCGCATTAGGGTTTGAGG
>Ga0209976_10001172_pt1 | contig 15757 bp, 16 predicted proteins | sample SumtaG_FD_182806 | JGI IMG/M metagenome (GOLD analysis project Ga0209976, IMG submission 182806) | Deep subsurface microbial communities from Indian Ocean to uncover new lineages of life (NeLLi) - Sumatra_00157 metaG (SPAdes) (version 2) | ecosystem: Environmental > Aquatic > Marine > Oceanic >...
CAGAAAAGAGGGTATCAATGTAGCATTTGTAGAAACTGGTCTAGATGACCCGCATATCCCTGCAAGGAAGGCATACGAGAGTGTGGGTTTTGATAGAAGTGCTCCGGTTGTCTTCTATTGGCAAGACTTGAGAAAGGGCAATCCTGGCTCCACGCCTGAATAGCTAGATGTTAAACAATATGAGCAATATTGAGTGATTTCGAACTCACCTCGAAATGCGTATAAGGCTGTATAATGTGGTGTTCAATTGAGTTCAAAATGAGTAAACAATCCTCCTCAATTCTAGTATTTCTGAAACAAGGTGACACCGAAATAGATGCTTCAATTGCAATTGGAGAAGGTAAAATTCTCTGGTCTGGACAGAATGGACTTGAGTGGATAGGAAAAGATGAAGAACAATGGGATTCTGTGTATTTAATCAAATACGGTGATATTCACAAACTACAACAAGCTACTAAGAGGTTCAGAGAAAAGAACTTCGAACAAATCAAACTTCTTGCTGTCAAACCCACGTCAAAGAACCAGCTGCGATTCATCCGATTTCTAATGAAATACGTATTTTCCAGATTCTCAATTGAAATAGCTGAGAGAGAGATAGATTCTGATAGAATTCCTAAAAGTGATATTCTCCCTACAATGGAACAACATACTCAAGTTGCAGAAAAACACAAAGATCATCCAATCGTTATGGTTAACCTACTAGATTATTATGATGAACCGTTATATCCCAAAGAATACGATGGAAAGAAAGGAAAAGATGGGTTGGACGCATACAATCTGTACGGAAAACGTGTAATGAAGACCGTTGCAAAACTGGGTGGGATCATCGAATATATGGGTAAAGTTGAATCAGTTTTGATTGGAAATAAGGAGGAAAAATGGCATGAATTTGCTTTCATGAGATATCACACTCTTGATGCACTCGAATCAATGTTTAAGGTAAAGGAAAATGTTGATGTTGCCATTCATCGAGATGCTGGTTTGAAGAGTACCAAAGTGTTAGCGTTCACACCCATGTTAGACTAACTAGATGTCATATGATGTGACAAAATTCTGAATCAGATCTGCGACAATTGTTGCTCCCGCAGTATTGAGATGCAGATAGTCAATGTGTAACTGGAAACCTGTTTCTCTCCCAATCGAGTTCCAGTCTTTTCTCAGAAGATACTGCTTCACACATGCAATAAACATTGCTACCTTTGTTCTATCAAATGGATATGATCACAGCCACTGCAATCATGGCTGTGACTACGTCGGAAATGTATGGAATCTCTCTGACCATTGCACTATCTTTACAAGAGATTATGCAAGATGTGATTCCATGAAAGCTCCAATTCAAGATGATTGGCCAGAAGCTGCATCTTTCTGCTGGGGATGCGGTAAAAATAACACCCATGGGCTTAAACTGGGGAGCTACTGGGAAGATGAGGAAACCGTTGCTACATTTGTTCCTCAGGAGCATCATCTTGCATTCCCAGGGATTCTCAATGGCGGAATCATATCCACAATCATCGATTGTCACGGCACTGGAACCGCAAATGCTGGAGCGAAGAAGATGGCAGGCGCAGATGAGAATCTCATGTATGTTACTGCCTCACTATTTGTGAAATTCAAGAAACCTACCCCTTTAGACAAACCCGTTACACTAAGGGCTCGAGTGAAAGAGGTTGATGGAAATCGGATCACTGTTGATTGTGAACTATATTCAGGAGATACTATCTGCGCTACAGGAGAGATTGTCACAGTAGGTGTTGATCCAGATATTTTCATCAAATGATAGAATTCTAGGCGATATTTTCTCTGGTGAATTATAGCTTCTCAAGATTGCATTAGATAGCACATCTGATATTTACTCGTGGAAAAGAAATAATAATGGGAAAAACGACAACGGATTCAATGCCTAAACGTAAAAATCCCAAATACTTCAAGAATACAAGGATGCAACAATTATTCTCCGAACTTGAGATAGAAGTGACCAAGGAGAACACAGACAAAATAGACGAAGTAATTCATGATATGCTTAGTGTAGATTATCCAAATAGTGCAGCCGCTTGGAAGATGGTTCGTAAGAAACTTGATGGTGAAGATCCCGACGGATTCAAGCAGAGGCTCAAGACTGCACTAGATATGCTCGATTTGTAATATTATTTTTCAGATGTAGTTTGGAAGGGTTTCCAGCAGTTGTTCAACACTGTAGACTATCTTTCCTCGTGCTTCGATTGCTCCAAGGACGTATTGATTCTTGTACATCCTCCCTGCTCCCTTTCTTCTACTTCTGATATCCGTATAGAGTCCAATGACTGGAATATTGGAGCCGTAGGCAACTCCTATCTCACAAGCCACTCCACTGTCAATGGGAAATTGATCGAGACAAGCCACAATAGCATCACATGATTGAAGCTCCTCGGTGTCTACTCTGAATATTTCCTCGTTGGTTGGGTCTGCATCACCACTGAATGCTTCTTGTGGCAGGAAAATCGTGTAACCTGCAGCACGGACTCTGGCGACCTCTACTTCATTGAACTTCCTGTCTGCATCTGAGAAGAGGGCATTAGCCCAGTATAGTTTCTTTCCCATTGGAATGACATCCAATCACTAAGGTAGGAATGCTCCTCTTATTTTTGATGTGGTTGAGATCTGTTTGTACCATTATCCACCGTTCATTGTAAGATGCACAATCTTGGACACCAGAGTGAAGTGCTTCCAGAAACGGCACTGGAAATGACTCTGTGAGGTCTGGTTTGTGTAGAAACAACCTCAGACTTCAGTTATCTGATGCTAGTATTTAAGGACATCCAACATGCTCTCAAATGATTGTCTAATTGATGTCTAACTTTATCCAGACTCTATGCAGCTGTCAGCCACCCATGATCAAACGAGCAATCAAGTTGAATAGTGCAATATAGAAATTGCCTTCGGGGGGTGCAACGAACGTCAATGATGTATGGAAGTATGGACGCATAACCCACGCGAGTTGAGTCCCGACAAAGGCAAGTACTGCACTTCCAATCAGCATTGCTGGTACCCATTTCTTATTCTCTCCATGAATTTTGTTGAAACCGTTCATTAGATAGATTACAGCAGTTGCTCCTGAGATGGCGAAAAATAGGACATTCAGTAAGACTGTGAAACCGTAAGCGACGAATGTCCGCTCAGGGGTTGTTAACGTGAAAAAGAGGGTAACTGGAAGGAATGCTATCATCATTACTGACATGACCGTCACACTAATCATAAACAGGACGGACATCTGCTTGAAACTGAGCTCTCCACCAAGTATACCATTTAGTACAAAGAATGTGGGTAAGGATACAAAGAGGGATATCAAGAGAAGCATTGGAATCTTTGCAGCATCAAAAAGAATTTGAAAACCCCCTGCGTACAACCCCATTGTTGCCCCATAGAGTGCAGATGAAATTGTTGTTGCAAGAATTGCTGTGATTGCATACTCCCTTAGATTTGTTTCATTCTTGATATTTCCATATACCGTTTCGCGGTCCCTGATGAAGAGACTCAGAGTGTCAAAGAACACCTGTTGATCCAATTCAATTATCTCCTGCGAATAATTGCATGTTGGTTTCTTTATTAAATTCCTAAACTTCTGAAATTGTACTATAATCGAATCAAATGCGCAAAAATCAGCGTTGGTTACGAAAATCGTCATTGAAAATAAGCATGTAATGAATTCATTGAAATCTAACCTACGTTTCAACCAAATTGCTACGAGTTCAAATACGCTCATCAGTATGAATAACTATGAATGGATTAGGTATGTGGACTAGAACAGTCGTTCGTGCAACGACCAATCGACGTGCGCGACTGAAAGCCCGAAAGAAGATGTCTTCTTCTCAAGGGAAATCCATACTCTCCAAGAAAGAACTAGCATCCGGTTCTGGAGAGTCCGCGGCTGTTCACTTTGTCCAATCAGACCTTATCATTTTCAGTGATGAATCTTGTGAGAGTGATGACGATCCTGCCGTGGTAAGAACTGTGGAAACGCTCTCTGTTGCTGGAAGTGATGCACCGGTAATAAAACAGGAGAAAGAAGCCCGGACAATAGGAGGGATCCCATCCCGATGAACGTTGACAAAGCTCTTGCTAATTTTCGTATTTCTTTGAAATGCAAGGAGGTGGCGACACTGGCAGGAGAAGGGTGGAACACAGAAATGACCTGTAGTTGAAACTGCGCGTTATTGATTGTAAGCATTAATAAGATGGAAATTTGCATAATCAGCTTAGTTGCGAGAGTGAGAGAACTTGATATCACCCAGAATTAAGTTGCGGGATTAATTCGTGGTTATTATCATCGCAGCCGGGAGAGAGAGAATTCATGCTTATGCAGAAAAAGATGGGTCTTGTAGTGACTTCTGTCACTCTTATTCTCACAGTTATGACCTTTGCACCTTATTTAGTTCCTGTCGCAGTGATATCTGATGGGACCACACAAAGTGAAGGCTTTCTTGATACTGCTACTATTCTCGCTCTTCCTGGCACGTTGGCATATTGGGAATTAAATGAGAACGATGGTACCAGCGTTCATGATAGTGTTGACCCTTTTGTTGACGGTTTCACCACAGGCAGTCCTACGTGGGTACCTGGTATTGCAGGAAGTGGTTTAGAACTCCTATCGAACCAGTTCGTCGATTTTCTCTCTCCAACTTCTCTTTATGCAATGAATTATGTCACAATTGAAGCTTGGGTAAATCTCACGGACACATCCGGTCTACATACCATCCTCAGAAATTCATACAGTTCTACATATACTATGTATAGTTTCGCAATAGAAGATGGCCATCTCTATTTTGACAGACAATCTGGACTCCCTGGAAACGCTTTCACTTCTGATGCAACAATAACTGCTGATTCATGGCATCATGTAGCAGTTGTGGTGAACACCGGAGCCCGCACGATTGCATTCTATATTGATGGTGATGAACAACTTATACACGACTACGACGATCATTTCTCAGGACCTACAGGTCGGGTGATAATTGGAGCAGATGTAACGACTGGAACCCCCTCTTTTCTCCGAGGTATGATTGATGAAGTAGCAATCTACAACACTGTTTTGCAACATAGTGTAATTAGGGAACATTATGATAAGGGATTGCTAGGAGTGGGATATCTTGATGATTATCCAACAAACGTAGCACCAGTTTCAATTGATGACTCTTACACAATGGATCAAGACACAGCACTACTTGTGAGTGCACCTGGAGTCCTAGCAAACGACATTGATGATGATGGCGACTCTCTTGAAACCGATCTTATTACAGGTCCAAGTAATGGTGGTTTGGTGTTGTACCCTGATGGGAGTTTTGTCTACACTCCTGCAAGTGGATTTGTTGGATTCGATGCTTTCGAATATCGTGCCTTTGATGGAATCGACTACAGTAACGCTGCAATTGTAACGATAACTGTTGAAGCAGTGAATCATCCTCCTGTTGCGGTGGATGATGCATATGCCACGGATGAGGATGTTTCCCTATCCATTCCATCACCTGGTGTTCTTGCAAATGATTATGACCCTGAACCATTCGATACTATTTCTGCTGAACTTGTAACTGGGCCTCAACATGGTTCTCTTATGTTCCACTCAGAGGGTAATTTTGAATATATTCCTGGAACTGATTGGTTTGGAATTGACACATTCACATATCGTGTATTTGACGGTCAAGTCTATGGAAACGAAGCTACGGTGACGATTACTGTAAATGAAGTAAATGATGCCCCTGTTGCGGTGGATGATGCATATTCAGGTCTTGAAGACCTCGAAATGGCTCACAACGTTCTTGACAATGATTATGATTTAGAGGGAGATTCCCTTGAGGTCACTCTGGTATCCGGTCCCGCACACGGATCATTAGATATCTATCCTGATGGATCCTTTACCTATCTACCCGATTCAAACAGGTTCGGAATTGATTCATTCACCTATCAAGTGTACGATGGACAAGACTACAGTTCTGTGGCTACTGCGACACTAACCATTGAGGGAGTGAACGATGTTCCAGTGGCTGTAGATGATGCACAAAATGGAGTTGAAGACCTCCCCTTAACTTACAACACAATACTCGCAAACGATTATGATCTCGATGGAGATACTCTTCAAGCTTATCTTGTAACTGGGCCCTCACATGGAGTATTGGAGCTCCTTTCCACTGGGATGTTTACTTACACACCAAATCCAAACTGGTTTGGAGATGATTCCTTTACCTACTATGTATTCGATGGGCAAGAGTATAGCAATGTGGCAACTGTTACAATCACTATTATTGGTGTGAACGATGCTCCAGTTGCATCTGACCTCAATTACTATGCTGCTGAGAGTAGCACTCTGAGCATCTTATCTCCTGAGGATATCCTAACACTGGGAGTAATTGATATCGATACTGCAAGTGAACTACTGGAAGTGCATCTTGTTGATGGACCTGCAGCAGGCACTCTTACTTTGAATGCAGATGGTAGTTTCGACTATTCCGTTACTGGATGGTTTGGAACTGTTACATTCACATACAGAGTATTTGATGGGACTGATTACTCTAACACTGCCACTGTGACCATCTATGACGTTGGAGATGATGATACAACCGGACCTGAGATCTCAATCATATACTTTGGTGATGGAACTGATGGTAGTCCAGGAACTTGGGCAGTCACCGTTGTTGATCCAGAGAGTGATATTGATTGGATTACGGTCGAGATTGATGGTGTTGTTGTGGGTACTACTGCTGGAACCTATGCAGTTCCCAACTCTCTAGGTATACATTCAATCACGGTCACTGCTGCTAATGCAGATATGGACTTTGGACCTGATGATCAAGAAACCAGCACATTGTTAGATGCTGTCAATATCGTTGATGATGATGTGACAGCACCCATCATTTCCATTATATACACAGGAGATCTAACCGACATCAATCCTGGTTTCTGGACTGTCACCGCATCCGACTTGGAAAGTGGAATCTATTCGATATACGTAGCGATTGATGGAGTGTTTGTGGGTTCAGCTGAGGGTGACTATGCTGTTCCAAGCTCACTCGGTATCCATTTTCTCAACGTGACTGTGAGCAACAACGATATCGATCGACCATATGATCAAGAGAGACAAACTGATGTAGTAACTGCATTTATTGAGGAATCAATTTCCTATACAGAAATTACTTACACTGGTGATATTTCGGGAGTCTATTCTGATCCAGTATATCTTGAAGCACTGTTGCTAGATGCATCAGACCAGTCGCCTATTCCAGGCAAGACAATCATGTTCACTCTTGGAACTCGAACCGCATATGCTGTAACCAATGCAGATGGAGTTGCATCTGTTACTATCATTCTCGACCAAGAAGAAGGGTTCTACGAGTTAGTAGTATCCTTTGCTGAAGATGATGACTACCTAGGCTCAATGAGCACAACCGTGTTTGTGATACTTAGAGAATGTGCTTCTACAATCTACTCTGGTGTAACTATTGTTGAAGTATCTGAGGAATCAATCACACTGATGGCAACAGTATTTGATCATGCTGATGGATACTGGGGCGATGTCACTCATATATACGTGACATTCACATTCTATCTCTCTTCAGACCCTCTCACACCAGTTCATACCACATGTCCAGTCAGAGTTCAAGCAATTGATGTTGCTGGAGTAGGAGTGGCTACTCTTGAGATTCCTAATCTCCCTGAAGGCGACTACCTCGTAACGGTTAGTCTTCTTCCAGAGCATAACAGGTATTACTGCGCTCCTGATTCTCAAGCAGCAGCTATTACAATCTACGAACCTGAACGAGCATTTGTAAAGGGTGTAGGTGTAATCAAGGATGCAGAGGGACACAATGTATACTTTGCATTCAGGGTATACTACTCTTGCAAGGGGAATCTCAAAGGATTCTTTGTCTATTCGTACAGAGATGGTGATTGGATTCACTTCATGAGAAGCTGTGATATACTTGGCTTTTCAACCGATGATAATCATGGATTCTTTGAAGCTAATGGTACAATCAGTAGTTTCAACTTCAAGACCTATGAAATGAGATGTTCTGATGACAAGTATCGTATGCGAGTTGATGTATTCGATAACAGGAGAAATCGTGGGAAGGATGCCTTCCAATTTAGCATCTTTGACAACCTTGGTTTAGTAGAATACGAGGCTGGTTTCGATCCCTTTGGCTATCTCATGAAAGGATGCATTGTAGTCAAACATTACAAGAAATATTGAGTAATGATCGAGTGTTCTCACCATTACTCAATGCAGCTTGCTTTTGGGAGATCTACACCCAGACTTTTTTGAGTACCCTTAGTGCATTCTGTCCGATGATCTTAGCGATATCCTGATCAGAATATCCATTCTTGACCAACCATCTGACAACATTGTGCATTGCCTCAGTTGGATTCTCCAGTCCTTTCACATACTTTGGAAGTTCTGAAACGTCAAGATCTTCTTGCTGCCTTGGCCGTGGATAATGACCCATTCCAGCCGTGGTCATTCGTTCATCATAGAGTTCGTACAGTCCTACATGGTCTCCGTAGAGAGTATCAGGACCACATCCAACATGATCAATGCCCATGTGTTCTATGCAATATTCCATATGTGCCATATAGGTATCAATGGATGGAGTTGGCTCTTTGTTGGTTGCAGTGTATCCGGGTGCCGCCTCGATACCAATGAGACCTCCACATTCAGCTATCGACTTTAGGACATCATCAGGAACCATTCGTTTGATTGTGTGAACAGTCTGAGAACCTGCGTGAGAAATGATGACAGGTTTCTTACTCGATTCAATAGCATCTCTAGCTGTTTGATCACTCACATGACTGACATCAACCAGCATTCCAACCTTGTTCATTCTGACTACAGCATCATGACCAAAGTCTGTTAATCCTCCATCTCCCATCTCATCAAGTCCAGTACCAAGTCTGTTTGATTCACTGTAAACAAGACCCATCTGACGTATTCCAAGACCGTAGAGTATGTCAATTCTGTCTACTTCATTCTCGATACAGGATGATGACTCGAGGACCGCGACCCATGCTAGTTTTCCAGTTTCAAAGGCATGATGAATATCCTTCACAGTCTTACAATGAATGACATAATCAGAGTGTGTTATGTCACAAAGACGCATACCAAGATCATGAATTGTATCGTTCCACTTCCAGCCATGCTTTGATGTGGTGACAGCAGAACCATCCATCATGTTATCAAAAACACAATCAAGACCGGAGCGGCTAAGGGCCTCATAGGCAAGATAGTCCCTGCCCTCTTTGTTGAGTTCCAGGACTTCACTTGGGTCTTCAGTGTATCTCACCGGATGCTCATGTAGGTCGATGAGGATATTCTTCTCAATAATCTCCTCAACTCGTTCCTCTTCTGCTTTCGAGAGTGGGACTAAGTATACCCATTCTTTCTTTGTTGCCTCACGTAGCTTGAACGCTTTGTAGTCAACGCCTGGAGTCAGGTAGTCATATGCTTTGTAACCTGTGTATTTCTTTCCTTTTCCCATTTTGTTCGCCTCTTCTTATTCTTTGAATACTGTCCCTACTAGTTTATCAAAATCTGCTGCAGGGTAAGTAACACGACTCTGCATTATACCCATATCCACAAAACTCTCTGCAACTTTGATTGCTGCACTGAGTGGATTGATGACAGGAATCCCAACATCCCATTTGGTGTTTGCAGTTCGAAATGCCATAGACATACAACCGAGAACTACTGCACCTGCACCATTCTTTTTGGCTTTGTCAATAGCTGTCTTTGCTTGTTCTATCACTGTAGTTGGATCGTCACTCCACATATCGACAATTGGCATTTCAACAAACTCAACTGATGCTAGTCGACTGTTCAGCCCCATCTCTCGGGTGCGAGCGATAAGGTCGTCTGCGGCATCTACGCATCCTGCTTGCATGGGCGATATCACACTGAACCTATCTGCTACCATACATGCCATGTGATATGCAGATTCTGCGGGACCGATGACTGGAATATCCATCAGTTCTCTAGCAGCTCCGAGACCAGGGTCTCCTGCACATCCAATGATGATAGCATCAAACTTGTTGTCTTTTCGACGAGCAAAGAGCCATTCTAGGAGAGGACCAATCGACATGTACGCCTCAATTTCAGACTCGATGGAGAGGGGACCTTCCCCAACCTCTTCAACTATGACTTTGGTTCCTTGTCTGGCTAATGAGTTTGTAACTTTCTCACGCCGCTTAATCTCATCTTCCGGCATTCCATCACCGGGTATTAGGTAGAGTAGTTTCAACTGGTTCACCTTCACTCATATCGGATGCAATCAGCTATTATACAGTTTCGAGTGACGTAAGACTAATCAGTCCCGACTGGTAACTGAGCAATATGTCAAAAAATGAAATTCTACGTACTCCTGATTCTCGTTTTGATGACCTACCTGGTTATCCCTTCTCTCCGAACTATATTGAAATTAAAGGTTTGAGAGTACACTATGTTGATGAAGGACCTAAGGAAGCACCTCCGATACTCTTGATGCATGGTGAACCATCGTGGAGCTACCTGTATCGTAAGATGATTCCTCCTCTTGTAGATGCAGGATTTCGACCAATTGCTCCAGACTTGATTGGTTTTGGACGCTCTGACAAGCTCCCGGGAACAAAGAACTATTCCTATCAGATGCACGTGAATGTCATGCTTGAATTCGTCAGAGAATTGAACCTTGAAAATATCACTCTATTCTGCCAAGATTGGGGTGGTCTTATCGGTCTCCGCGTGGTAGGTGAAGAACCCGATAGATTCGCAAGAATTGTTGCTGCAAATACTGGATTACCCAGTGCAAAGGGAATCAAGGCAAAGATTGGATACCCCATCTTCAAGCTCCAAGTCAGACGTATAGGAACAGTAACACCAAAGCAACTCCAAGAGAATCCGAATTTCATAAGATGGGTTGCTCTCTCACAGACAATTCCCGAACTTCCTATTGGTGACCTTATTCAATCTTCAACACTGACTAACCTCTCCTCTGAGGTTGTGAGAGCTTATGATGCTCCTTTTCCAGACGCATCGTACAAAGCTGGCGCACGCATCTTTCCATATTTAGTTCCTTCACAGTTAACACAGAATCAAAAAGTCTGGGACAATGTGCTGACCAAATGGGAAAAGCCATTCTTGACAGCATTCAGTGATAGTGACCCTATCACACGAGGTGCCGAGAAATACTTCCAGAAGAAGATTCCAGGAGCTCAGGAACGGAATCATATCACAATAGAAGGTGCAGGCCATTTCCTACAAGAAGACAAAGGTGAGGAAATAGCCCAGGTGATCATTGACTTCATCAACAAAACATAGTTCTAAACTCGCATCAACCGTCAAGCATTTCTCCGAAGGTTCAACCACTTTTTGGTCTTTGCCAGAAACAGAGGAGGAGCACTGTCACAATGATGGCGAAACTGAGAATTGAGGAAGTACCAACACCACCAGGAAGTACCGCGATTACTTCTGGGTGAGATACTGCTCCCGATGCAATCAGTAGCGCAATGGTAACAATGCAGTAAATCATTGTCTTGTTGCAATCCGATCTTTGTTGGTATGGATCATATTGTGGTTCTTCGGTATCATTCTCCAAATATCATACACCTACTAAATTGGACGATTGTTATAGTATATGTCTTATCTTCAACGTAGGATATCTTCAATTCCGGACCATTTTGGAAAATTCTCAATAAATTTGTGTATCAAATCAACTTTCAGCTATACTTTTGTGCAAAAGATACTACTATAATTCATTGTATTCGCGAGGTTTCGACTATGGTGGTTGTTATTGTTCTGGTGAAAGTTCTAGCAAAGCAGTCTGGTCTTGCATTTGATGAAATTCAAAAAATCAAAGGGATCGAGCACGTGCATTTGGTGACTGGACCCTATGATATCATTGCGTATGCAGACATTCCTGAGAAATCCGGTTTCAGAAAACTGGTTGAAAGTATCCATGATGCTCCGGGTGTAGACAGAACCGAAACTTGTATGGCTATCTAATCTCTGTTGGAGAATAGCAGCATACATTGGTTTGTGTTTTAGCTTAGAGGGGACTATGTAAATTCACCTGAAAGCAGAAAGAACTCATTGATGAGATGCCCCGATTCCAGAATCCGAAAAATTATCTTGATACTTGCTTCGTTTCACAAGCAAGAAACCAAGGAACTCTGTACTATGTCGGAAAAAAAGAAAGAAGAATCCCGTCGTCGTGCAAAGTCGGTGCGCGATAATGCTCGCTGGGCTAGAAAGACAGGAACTTCTCGGCAGAGGACTCCAGGAGTGAAGGTCATAGGTGCTTCTCTATTCAGAAATGGATCTGAAGAATCCAAGAAAAAATCTGAAGAATCTATGGAGTCTATGGTACTTGAATACATCTTGAGGAAGAATGGTATAGAAATCACTGAGCAGACTACTATTCCCACCATCTATCGTAAGGTGAAAGATGCTGAAGTCGCAGATGTCATGATTGCCCGGATTCAAGGTCCCGATGAAAAGTTTGGACTTGATCGTAAGTTCTTCTTCAAGAGTAGACAGTCGTTTCATGCACATCGTTTCCCAGATGGGACCGTAATCGAAGTTGGGCTTCAGAGTTACTCGGGGTACGTAAGCCGAACCTACTATGTTGTTGATGGAACCGAGTTTCGGGCATTTGCTCAGGATAATTTTAGAAAGACCGATTGATTTTTTTTGCTAAATCTTAAATTCCATCAAATCATATCCACTTAAAGTACAGCGTGGTTATGATAATGAAGAAAGTACTAGTTGTTTTTGATTCAAATTATGGTAACACAGAGAAACTCGGAAGAGAGATAGCTGCTGGAATCGATGAAACTGGACTTGCTGAGTGCAAGGTCATCAATATCGATGATGTTGAAGCTGAAGACCTCTCTATCTTTGATGGTGCCCTTTTTGGAAGTCCAATTCATGCATTCCGAGCAACCCGTGGAATAAAGGGTGCAATAAAGAGGGCAGCAAAGAAAGGACTCAAAGCTATGCTTGTTGCATCTTTTGATACATATCAAGCTCTAGGTCATGAAGGAATGGCTGCTAAACAAATCGAAGATGAGTTGAGAAAGAAGATCTCAGGCGCGAAGATCATCTCTCCCGGCCTGAGTGCAATTGTATTGGACCGAAAAGGTCCCTTGGGGGACGATGAGCTTCCAAAGGCAAGAGTGTTTGGTAAGAAGTTCGCTCAAGAACTAGGTGCTTGACGCGCTAACCAAATAATTCATAGACTGTTTGGAGACCCTGCAACTGGGTCAAATTAGATGAAAGACTTGGATAAGTACTATGATGCAAATCGCAGCATGTGGGATAAATTCGCAAAGATCAACTACAGTTCACCAGATTACAGAACCAAGGATTTCCTCAATGGCGCATCTGTTCTAAACTCGATTGAACTCGAGGAATTGGGTGATGTCAAAGGCAAACGCTTGCTACATCTTCAATGTCATTTTGGACTTGATACATTATCTTGGGCACGTGAAGGTGCGTCAGTGACAGGTGTTGATTTTTCAGGTGAGGCAATCGCCCTGGCAAAGGACCTTGCTGAAAAAACTTCCATAGATGCTACCTTCATTCAAACAAACATTTACGACCTACCTGAAATTCTCAATGAGCAATTTGATATTGTCTACACCTCATATGGTGTTCTTTGTTGGCTTCCTGACCTGAAGCGCTGGGCTGAGATTATTGCCCACTTTCTAAGACCTGGTGGGACCTTCTATATTGCTGATGGTCATCCGTTCCTTTGGGTATTTGATAATGAAGATCCTGACGATTTCAAAATGGTGCGCAGCTACTTCTCCAGAGGTGAACCGTATTCGTTTGATGTGGATGGATCCTATGCTGCTTCAGATGTGAAATTTGAATCACAGAAAGATTTTGAATGGGCTCATGGAATGGGTGACATCATTTCATCCCTTGTGGACGCAGGACTCCAGATAAAATTCCTCCATGAACATGCAAAGTTTCCATTCCATCTATTCCCCTTTTTCAAGAAATCTGAGGATGGGTATTGGATTTATGACAACCCTGAAATTCAGATTCCACTGATGTTTTCAATCAAAGCAACTAAGGAATAGGGTACCTCTTGGGGACTCAATACGTAACTTTGGATATGTGAGTCGAACCTATTATGTTGTGGATGGGAATGAGTTCAGACCTTTCGCACAGGATAACTTCAGGAAGAAAGACTAACGAATTTTCAATGGTATTCCGCACGAAGCTCATTAAAATAAAACAAATCATCTAATATTTTGATAGTTTAAATCTGGATGTAAACCACACTTTGCTACTGTGTAAATGATGAGGGATGAAATTGGTCAAGATGAGAAAGTATCCTATCTCATTTCTGTTTGTAGTGAGCTTTCTATTCCTCAGTCTTCTCATGACCAATGATGATATAGTCAGTCCAATGTGGTCTGACGAATCCAGACCGGTCCAGAACTCGCCTTTCAGATATGCATCTGGTCCCACAAGGACCGGAACACTGGATACTATCAATTACACTCAGAGTGGAATCAACACTGACACAACTGGACTCATTTCTGCCAGAACAGACGAAACTCCCTCTGTCGTTTCCGACCTGACGCTGGACACGGCAAACGGATGGAAGAGTAATCAGATAGAGCTCAACATCTCTGAACTACGAAAGATTTTCGCATGGAACGGGACTTTCACGAGTGGATATCCCGGGACGAATGTGGCGCCCTCAGGGAGCGTGTCTTATTATCCTCTGGGCTGGGACGCAGACTCGACCAATCTTGAACCCACTAAACAGACATTTCGGGCAAGATATACAGATACCTCACCGAAGTACATAGAGCTCGAGTTAGAGGGAGAGGATGCTGGTTCAAACGAGTACAAAATCTACAAGGACTCTGAGGTCTACTGGTATCAGGATGCAACGCATCTAGCCACTGAAACTGCGATGCTGCTGGAGTTCGACCTTCTGTACGACAGTGGTCCAATTGGGACCAACTACCTTGGTGATTTTGAGATCAGGATTGAGGCTGGAAGTTCAACACTCTGGAGCATGGATCCCGTCACCATCACATCTAGAGACACATGGAACCACATAGGACCCCTCGCAGTTTCACTATCTGGTGTCCCAACATCCTTCGAGTTCAGGTTTGTCTTCGAGATCACAGAATCAGATTCGTTGCAAGGGAGCCATAGTGACATGGATGGTGATGTGAACAATGCTCGATACCAACGGTTCTTCATTGACGACCTCACTCTATCGTCTTCAGCCTACTATGACCCTGAGGATGTGAACCTAAGAGTTAACGTATCTCCAATAGGTACAACATCAATCACCGGTTCGAGTGGCTCTGCTCACGTTCTACTCAGCAACTCTTACTGGGAAACAAGTCCTGTCCCCATCACTATTCTCTCTGACGATTACGTTTCTTATGACTATGAGGCCAGGTTCAAACAACTGTACAAGTGTGGCAACACGAGTTGGACCACTAATCCATTGGAACCAGGAATCGATTACACAATCGACACTGGTGAGAGTCCGTCCCTTACTACTCATTTCTATGTCGCCACTCACAGCAACATGGAAGACTTCGCACTAGAACTCCCCCACCCTCCTGACTATGAGAATGTGACTGTATATGATGCCATATCGACAGACGTGACTTCCTCCTGTACACTGACTGCAGGTATGATTACCATCACTGGATCTACCCTTGACTCCATTGGTTGGTGGGAGGTGAACATGGACGCTCCCAACTATGCTAGTGACATCACGAC
>Ga0209976_10001173_pt1 | contig 15757 bp, 15 predicted proteins | sample SumtaG_FD_182806 | JGI IMG/M metagenome (GOLD analysis project Ga0209976, IMG submission 182806) | Deep subsurface microbial communities from Indian Ocean to uncover new lineages of life (NeLLi) - Sumatra_00157 metaG (SPAdes) (version 2) | ecosystem: Environmental > Aquatic > Marine > Oceanic >...
CTTTCTGGTCGCGATACTGGGCTCACTGATCCCTGCCTACATGGTAACGCGCCTGGATCCGGCCACAGCTTTTCATGTCTGAGGAGATCTTCATGACATCATCGATAATCAAGGCAAGAAACCTTTCCAAACACTACGGGAGCGGCCATACCGAGGTGAGGGCTGTGAGCAACGTGTCTCTTGATATCCTGCCCAGCGAGATCGCCCTCGTCATGGGACCTTCCGGCTCCGGAAAGACCACGCTGCTGTCGATGCTCGGCGGCCTGCTTCGCCCGACCGACGGACATATAGAGATCGACGGCGACGATATCACCCGGGTCAGGGAGTCGAGGCTGCCCGGGATCCGTGCTCTGAAGGTCGGATTCATATTCCAGGCCTTCAATCTCCTCAGCGCCCTGAACGTCGAGGAAAATATTCTGTTCCCGGCCCAGCTCCGCCAGGGTGGGATACGTGAGGCGCGACCCCGTGCCGACAGGTTGATCGAGCGGCTGGGCCTTGGGCAGCGACGCAGGGCCAAACCCCGAACGCTGTCTGGCGGAGAAAAGCAGCGTGTCGCCATTGCCCGAGCCCTGATCAATGAACCTAAAGTGATCCTTGCCGATGAGCCCACGGGGAATCTTGACTCACAGACAGGTCAGGAAGTGATGATGATCCTGCACGACATCGCGCGGGATGACGGGTGTTCGGTCGTCCTTGTGACACACGACCCTCGCGTGGAAGAGATCGCCGACCGCATCCTCTGGCTGGAAGACGGTGTACTTCACGATCGCAAGGACGAGGACCACTCATGGGTTCGCGATCCCGTTTGCGGGATGCGAGTGGACGAGTGGACCGCCGGGATTTTCAGCGAGCACCATAGCACGCGCTACGCCTTCTGCACGATTCGGTGCAAGGAGCGCTTTGACGAGAATCCGGAATCCTATCTGTAATAAACTGCGGTCAGAGCCGTACGGCAGCTTGCGGCAGCGGAAAAACTATTTTAAGGAAAGTCAGGGAATACGGGAGGTTAACGTGAACAGGATCCTTTTAACAGGTGCTTATTGGATAGCCCTGTTTATGATCATGTCGGTATCGATAGCGAGCGCGGCCGCTCAAGACCAGAGGGGTCTCGAGATAGCGCTTGAGTCCGACACACGGGATTCCGGCTTCGTCAACTACACTGTTGATCTGAAGATGCTCCTGAGAAGCCGCGGAGGAAAAGAAAGGGTGCGGGAACTGCGCCTCAAAATCCTGGAAGTTGAACAAGACGGCGACAAGAGTCTGGCTGTGTTCGAAACCCCAAGGGATGTGAAAGGCACAGCGTTCCTGAGCTATTCCCACAAAACTGAAGATGACGAACAGTGGCTTTATCTCCCAGCTCTCAAGAGGGTCAAACGCATCGCCTCGAGAAACAGGTCCAGCCCATTCATGGGGAGCGAATTTTCCTACGAGGACATGGCGAGCCAGGAGGTGGAAAAATTCACCTACAAATGGCTCAGGGATGAGGCCCTCAACGGAATGGACAGTTTCGTTATCGAACGTTATCCGGTCGACAAGAAGAACTCAGGATACGAGCGGCAGGTCGTTTGGATCGACAAAGACCAGTACAGGACACAGAAGATCGATTTCTACGGCCGGAAGAATTCTTCCCTTCTGAAAACGCTCACCATTGGACCATACAGGCAATTTGAGAAAAAATTCTGGAAGCCGCTTCAATTCAATATGGTTAACCACCAGACAGGTAAAAGCACAATCCTCAAGTTTGCTGATTACAGGTTTGGAGTTGACCTGGATGAACGTGATTTCACGAAAAACAGTCTTCTCAGGGCGCGCTGAGTCATGGACGGCTTCCTTCCTGGCGGCAGTCCTTCTGGTACTCCTTGGGCCGGGACTTTCCATCGCAGGTGAGCTGACAGGCTGGATTCTAACAGAATCGCGGTTTTTCCCGAGCGAACCCGCACACCAGGATCAGGCGAGGAATAGTACGTCCCTGGCCCTTCAACCGGATTTCTATAACCGGTTTGACGGAGGGTCGGGCATTACGCTCGTTCCTTTTTACAGATATGACAATGTGGATCCCGAGCGGACACATTTCGATATAAGGGAGATGAACTACAACCTGGTTCTGGACGATATAGAGTTCAGGATCGGTATCGGCAAAGTATTCTGGGGGGCGACGGAGTTCGTTCACCTCGTGGACGTCGTCAACCAGACAGATCTTGTAGAAAACCTCGACGGAGAGGACAAGCTCGGACAGCCGATGGTACAGCTGATCGTTCCCTTCTACTGGGGCACTTTAGATCTTTTCGTCCTTCCCTCTTTCAGGGAACGGACCTTTCCCGGAAAAGAAGGCCGATTCCGAGGCTCCATCCCGGTGGACACGGACGGGGCCCGTTATGAACACCCGGACGAGGAACGCCACGTGGACATTGCGGCCCGTTTGAGCGGCACTGTCGGCATCCTTGATCTTGGACTGTCCTGGTTCCGGGGAACGGGCCGAGAACCCACGTTTCTTCCCGGCAACGCCCCGGACGGTTCAGCAATCCTCATACCCTTTTATGAGCAGATCGAGCAAAGCTCCGTGGATCTGCAGGCGGTTGCGGGGGAGTGGCTCTGGAAACTTGAAACGCTTTGGAGAAGCGGGCAGGATGGTTCGTTTACAGCCCTTGCGGGCGGGGTGGAATACACTTTTTCAGGCGTTTTTGAGTCGCGCCTCGACCTCGGAATCATCACCGAATACACCTACGACAGCAGAGGGTCCGATTCTACCAGCGCCTTTCAGGACGATATAATGCTCGGGCTCAGGCTGGGTCTGAACGACTTTGCCGGCACGGAGTTGCTTTTCGGATATATCCATGATGCCGACCTTGGCTCCCGGGTAATCCGGCTGGAGGGGAGCCGACGGGTTGGTGACAGCATGAAATTGGCAATGGAAGCGGGCGTTTTCCTCGATATAGATCCAGCGGATGTTCTTTACGATCTGAGGAATGATGATTACCTGTCTGTCATGCTTTCCTACTTCATCTAGGAGCCTGTCGAAGAATCTCATACAGGCTCCTAGATATAGTTTTTAGAAATTCCATTTAACTTGAAACGAGAAATATATAGCATATTTGGTAGTTTACCACGGTAATTCACCAGTTAAATGCTCATGTTTTCAAGAAAAAACCAAAAAAAATGAGCATTTAGAAAAACTTTCGCAGCGTGTCGAGGTTTTCCGACACGCTGCCAGGAGTGTGTCGGAGAATACGCACAGACTCGTCACAATGAACAATCGTTGGTCCCTGTTTTCCTGGTGACTGCTGGTAGTAATCTGCACCCGTAACGGCAGCAGGCGCGCCTAAATTAAGCAGGAACGTAAAATCGTGAAGTGTGGGGAGGACACTGAGCATGAACACAGTGAAAATAATCGGCGCCGGTCCGGCCGGACTTGTTGCCGCTATCGTTCTTCGCCATCACGGGACCCCGGTGACGGTATTCGAAAAGTCCCCGGAGGTTGGCCACAGGTTGAGCGGTGACTTCCAGGGCCTCGAAAACTGGAGTTCGGATGTCGATATCACCGAAACACTGAAGGACATGGGTATCGACATGAATTTTTTATGTGAACCTTACAACGGCGGTGTCATCTATTCCCGCGGCATGAAGCCTGTTGCCGTAAAGTCTGAAAAACCCCTTTTCTATCTCGTTAAAAGGGGGCCCATGTCCGGTACCCTCGACACGGGCCTGAAGGAACAGGCCCTGGCGCTGGGCGCTGAGATACTATTCGAACAACGCATCGATCACCTGCCGGGGCCGGCCATAGTTGGAACAGGCCCAAAGGGGGCTGATTTGATCGCCGTCGGCATCACCTTTGACACCTCCATGGAGGATATGGCGGCCATTGTCCTCGATGATGACATCGCCCCTGGGGCCTATGCTTATCTTCTGGTGAACAATGGCCATGGGACCATGGCGACCGTCATTTTCAGGAATTACAGAATAGGTGAGGAGTACTTTGAAAGGATGGTGCGTTTTTTCAACTCCAATATGGAGACCGACATCAGAAACGAGAAGAAGTTCGGGGGCTTCGGTAACTTTTTCCTGAGGGACACACAGGTTCGCCACGGCAAGCTTTACATCGGTGAGACAGCCGGGTTCCAGGATTGCCTGTGGGGGTTTGGGATGAGGTATTCTATCTTATCAGGCTGGCTCGCCGCGAGAAGCCTTATTGAGGGGGCCAGCTACGATTCCCTGTGGAAAAAAGAGCTGGCGCCCATGCTCGAGACCTCTCTGATAAACAGGTTCCTGTTCGAAAAGTTCAGTCATGCGGGCTACAAGTTTCTGGCGAGAAAGTTTAGTAACAGTGATCCCAGAGACTTTCTCAGGCGACATTACAACCGTTCCGGGATAAAGCACCTGCTGCTGCCCTTGGCCAGGAAAAACTTTGTCAACAGGTTCAAGGATGAGAGCTGCAACCACACGAACTGTACGTGTGTCTGGTGCAGGTGTGAACGTCCCACCAGAACATTATAGAAACGCTTGTCTTCTCAAAGAGAACGGTTCCATAAGTAGTGGCTGTTTCAACTTCCCTTGCAGCAACCAGAGGGCTGCTAATCAGGACTATAACTCTTGGATTTAGCTCGACTTTTCATGGCAATGGAATAGTATCTTCCGATAAACTAGAGCTAGAAGTCTGCATGACATCCTCCGACAGGCTCCCAGATGAGCACGTTTGCAATAGAATGGTTATATTAAAAACGGAAAGGTTCTATGCGAGGCACAGGGCAGTTTTGCCTATCGGAGAACATTGTGTGAAACATGGTTTTAAGGGAGGACAGTTGTTATGAAACGCGCGTTTTTCATGTTGATGATTTTGCAATTGGTAATAGGGTCTTCGCAGGCTTTTGGTGATCATAAGAAGTTCACTAAGACGATTTTTGAAAAAAATTCCCTTTATCAATTTATTATGGTTGATGATGATCTGAAAAAGAATGAAAGATACGTTCTGGTTAACACCAAGAAGGATCGCCCTCAGGGAGGGATATCAATAAATGATCCCGATAAGCTCCTGTTCGAGTACACCCGATTGGCTTTTACTTCACTTGCAATGTTGGACAGGGAGCCCGAAGATGTGCTTTTCGTTGGCCTTGGTGCGGGTGTGATGCCGCGATACTTCAACAAATATTATCCCGATGCCAACGTTGACGCTGTCGAAATAGATCCTGTCATGGTGGAGGTAGCGAAAAAATTCTTTCATTTTCAGGAAAAAGCCAACCTGAAAGTTCACACTCTGGATGGGAGAGTGTATATTAAAAGAACAATAAACAAGTATGACATGATCTTTCTTGACGCCTACAGGGGCGAAAACATCCCATTTCATTTGACAACTGTGGAGTTTTTAAGGGAATTGAAAGGAAAATTAAAAGAGGGGGGTGTGGTGGCATCAAATGTCCTCTCAAAACCCAACAATAAATATTTCTGGTCCATGATAAAGACGTACAAAGAGGAATTCAAGTCCCTGTATCTTTTTAAAGGCAAAAAATCGGGCAATTTTATATTTGTCGCCACGGTAAACAAATTCCAAATGAAAAGGAATGCCTTTCTCGCCAGGGCAAGCAGGATTCAGTCTGCCAGGGGGATGGATATCAACTTGCGACGGCTGCCTTGGGATTATGAAAGTGGGGGCTTTGGATGGAATTCCAAAATCCTTTCGGACGATTTTGCTCCTGTGAACCTCTACAAACATATGAAAATCGACAATTAACCTTCCGCAAAGGGTGTCTCATGATATTAGTGATCGTTTTTCTATGTGGTGCCATGGTGATGTCTTTTGAGATCCTGGGGAGCAGGGTCCTGGCCCCGAACTTCGGGAATTCCATCTTTGTCTGGGGGAGTCTTATCAGTATTTTTCTGGCAGGGCTGTCGGCCGGTTATTTCTGGGGTGGAAAGGTCGCGGATATTCACCCATCAACCAAAAAACTCGCCTTCATAATAATTATTCCAGGGATTCTCTTCATTACGTTTCCTCTCTACAGTACCGGTATATCCGATTGGGTCTTCATGCAGGACATGGGCATAAGGCTTAGCCCTCTTATGGCATCATTATTTCTCTTTTTCATCCCTTCGGTCTTTCTCGGCGCGGTCAGCCCTTATACTGCAAAACTCATGATTTCCAGCCTCCACACCTCGGGGTCAACGATTGGCACCCTTTATGCTCTTTCCACCCTGGGAAGCATTGTTGGAACACTCCTCACCTCCTTTTATCTTATAACCGTAGCAGGTGTTAAATTTTTGATAATGGCGGAGGGGATCATATTGATCGTCATTGCAATACCGCTTCTCTTCATGGATTGGGAGCACCCAACGCAGGTCGCAGGGTAAATACAGTAATTGGTAAAAAGCCGTGACTCGTGATTCGTGACTGGTAACAATCTCAAATCTCAAAGGTTTATGATCCAAGGTCCATCCACCTTCGATAACGCCATCCGTTCAGTTACCGCGGACAAGAAATCCAAGACCCAAGATCCAAGATCCAAGATCCAAGAATCTAACCCTGCGTAACCCTGCGGTGCAGCCTGGGAATGGCTGTGCTGCGTTAAGATAGTTTTAACCGCTTTTAAAGGAACCGATTATCCCCCTGAACTTCGCCTTTATCAGTGTCCTCGGTGAACTGTGAGAGGCAGCATTTATCGCATTTAGGGTAACTACGCCTAAACCCAGATTAAAGTCTTTCTCCTTTTCCTCCGTGCCTCCGTGGTGAAAAACATCGCCTCTATAGCAACCGCGCCTTCTCCCCCCCAATTTCGCTTTCCTCTGCGTCCCTTAGCGCACTCTGCGTTAAAACAATGTCGTTTTTTGATGCCGGGTTTCATTCTGGCTACTGGATTCTGGTTTTTCCCCTACTCCCCCTCTCGCCCCCTCTCCCACTCGCCCCTCCGCCCTTCCCTCAGGAAGGCTGATCTACAGGATTTCCATGACTTTTCGGGTCGCAGAACGTCCTTCCTCAATGGCTGAGATCCAATTCATGTGTCCGTTCAGTTCCGACTGCCCGAAAGCAATACGGCCAAAGCGTTTCCTGATGATATCGCGCGGTGCTGGCTTGCCATCCCTGCCAAAGTAAAAGCCGGGCTGCGGGTTGAGGTAGGCGTTGACCCATCGGTTCAGTATTATGCCGGCGATATCCCTGCGTGGATCAAAACCGGCACTGCCGAAAAGCCTGCTCATCTGCTGTAATATCTGTTGTTCGTAATCGTAATAGCTGGTGGACAGAATTTCCTTTCGTCCTTTAGCCCCCTGATCCTGAATGGGAAGTCCCGGATAGTGAAGCGGTACGTAAAAGGTCAGGACTATCGGTTTATCCGGATGCAACGGCTGTTGATAGTCGCCGACGATCATGGGTTTACGTAAATTGCACGAAAATCCGAAACCATCGAACCAGCGGCAACCTGTCAAACCAAGCTTGTAGAGGAAACGCCAGTTGGTGAGTGCAACGTTAACGACCAGAACAGGAGAGTAGAAAAAATTTTCATACGCACTTCTGTACTCATCAGGTAGATCAGTGACAACCTGACGGTTGGTCCAGCCGGCAGAGGCCATTACTACTGTTCTGGCCTTTAACCGATATGCTTGTCCGTTCTTTACATAAGTAACCAGCACATGATCTGATCCTTCCGGTGACGGGGTGTGCTCAACCCTCACGGCCATAGCTTTTACCCTCATACTCACATCGTTTGAGGGACGATCCAGGGCCTTCAGGTTCACCGGGCGGTTAAGTATCTCATTAAAGGAATATCCGCCATCAATAGCACCAGGGATGAGCGCTTTAACAAGATACCGCGTGAACCCATCGTTTCCTCCCGGGAAGGAATGCCAGTTCGATTCATCCAGGCGTCTCGTCCCTGCCCACCTTCCGAAGCCCTTGAATCCCGGCATTCCGATCTGGTAGGCTCCATATGCAGAAATAGCATCAGAGCCAAGGCCGAGAGCACTTGCAAGGATCGGGTCCGCAAAAGCAGGGATCTCGGCACTCAGGCGAACGGTTTTTTGGAGGTATTCCTTGTAGGTTACTCCGTCAAGCCGCTTTCTGAAAGTTGAGCGGCGATAATATTCTTTTTCGGTATTTCTCCAGCTGAGAAAGTCTTTCTTTACTTTGCGGGAATACGGCGCTTTTTTCAGCTTTTCCCCCCATGGGTCGATCACCCAATCAGGTGTGTTTGCCTTATCAAAAAAGAACCCTACACTTGGTGAAATGTCCTGCCACAGCATGAAGCCGTAACTTGTTCGGTCAAATTGCAGCTGCTTTAGCTCAGGGCTTAGTTCCTGATAGTTAAATGTGCGCGGTATCTGCAGGTCGGAGAATATCTCGTCCTCAGGCACGCCCTCCCGGTTGATGACCGAGAACGCGTTGGAGGCCTGCGGACCCGTCAGTTTGTACCCGTTGACCATGAATTCATTCCTTTTGGCATGGCCGCCAAAAATAGGATGATTTTCGATGATGAGACATTTCTGATCGTCGCGTGCTGTTTTTTTAAACTCATAAGCGGAACCCAGACCGCTCAACCCGCCGCCCACCACGACCAGGTCGAAAGTTTCCCCTGTATCGATGACATTTTCAGGGTTGAGCTTGTATTTCCCACGCTGCAGCTTACTTAAAATACGAACGATCTCTTCGGTATTACCGTGCGAGGAGGCATAATCACCGACACCGCCGTAACCTTCCCATCCATGGTCCTGTGTTTGTTCCTGGGCCAACAGTTTCAATGGTGCGGGCCATTCCAGCAACAGAGCGCCTGAACCCAGGAGCATGCCATTGAGAAAATCCCTGCGTGTTATTTTCAGGTTGATCCCGTTCATGCTCTTCCTCCAGTGTGCCGGTATGAAGGTAAATTGTTATTCTTGAGGGCATACGTCGATCATACCGGTCAAGTTTACATCAACTATTTGACACTTGTTTCACGAATGAAAAAAATTGAGTTTTGCAGACCCCTGGCAGCGTGTCGAGGTTGTCCGACACCCTCCTAGAATCCGGTTCGGACACCCGCGTAAATGTTCGAAGCATCCTCGAACTGGCCGAAAAAGGTGTGGTCATTCACCCCATAGAAGTAGTTTCCTCCAAGCTCAAACCTCACGGCATCGGTCATCTTGTAATGAGCGCTCGCCCTCAGGTAGCCGTCCTCGTCGCTGGGGCTGTAAAAATTGAACAGGGACAACCTCAGGTTCTGGTTCATCGCCAGGCGAGTCAGCCGCAACGTCAGGATGTGGCGCTTTCGGTCCCTTGCGGGTGAGGCGGCGGGAAGCGTGCCACGGTATTCCCCGTAGTCGTCCATCTGTTCGAGGTAATACTGGACGCTTCCCGTAAGATCGGAGACAAGTTCCCTCTCGTACCCGAGCAGCAGCCGCCACTCGCCGTTGCGGACCTGAGGGTCGGTCCCGTCCTTGTCATCACGGCTGTTATAGTGTCCCACCTCGGCATTGGCGATCCCGCCGGAAACCGGACCTCTGACGCTCGCACCGAGTACCGTCAGGCGGGGGAAGGTGAAAAACCCGGTGGATCCATCGAAACCGTTGGGACTCTTCCAGTAGCCATCGTATCCGTACAGCGCCGTCTCGTAGGAGCCGAGGTTCCAGTAAAGCCGTGCGGCGAGCTCATCGTCACTGAACCAGTCGTCCGGCTTGTTCGCCGTCAGGGGTTCATTTCTCCCCACAACCTCACCGAGGGTAGGGTGGTAGTAGGAGATCCGACGGCCATCTATGAATCGGTCCGGGTCGAATCTAGGAGTGTACGCAACGTCGATATTTGCCGAAGCAGTGTAGAGGGAGACCTTGACTGCATCGGAAGGGGCCTTGAGGTATTCCAGGTCCCGGCCAATGAAAAAGGAGTTCCAGTCCTTGGGGAACAGATCGTTGATAAAAATGAGATCCCCTGTACCCCACGTCAGGATCTGACGCCCGGCCTTGACATCCACCCGTGAAGAGACCCGGTACAGAAAGTTGGCCTCCCTGAGGTCCAGAGCGCCGTCACCATTTTCCAGGTCCAGCCGGTCGTCATCCGCCACCGGGTCGAAAAGAAGATCCGCGACGGTCCTCAGAGAAACGACGTCCCAGTCCTTCTGCAGTTCCAGCTGGATCCTCGCCTCGCGAACGGTCGAGTCCGCCTGCCGGGGATCGTCCTCGAGGCGGAAACCGAGGCGCGCTTCGAAAAATCCGCCGAATTCAACCGGTGAAGAGTCGGCTGTTATCTCGGAATCCGTTCGAGTAAGGGATTTCTCTTTATCCGTCACCAGTCCGGGGGGCAGAACCGGCGCCGAAAGACCGGTACCCGATTCCGACGTACCAGGACCCAGCCCCTTCGGCAAGATCGGAGCTCCGGCGGAGGAAACTCCTGCCGCGGTCAAAAGGACAAGTCCGGCCACAAGGGATATGAGGAGCTTGTCAGCGCAGGTATTTGCGCGGCGCATTGCGGAGGTATCTTTCGGTGAACAGGTCATCGGGAAGCCCGGCGTCGTATTTCACGTCTGTGTACTCGATGGTCGTGTGCCCACCTGTGCGGATGTCGCTCATCCGGGCACGGGTGACCGTGGGAAACCCGTCGATGGTATCAACCCCCAGCGCTTCATAGGTGCGATAGAGGTTTCCGTCACCGTCGTAATACTCGGTCTTGATCGGGATGAAGGTTCCCCGGTGGATCCAGGTCCTGTAGGAAGCGAATTCGACTGGCGATTGGTCTTTGGGAGTGCTCTTGAGCACGTAGAAGTCTGACGTTCCCTCCTCCAGCACGTGACGGTCCTCGTCAGGGTTTCTCCCCGAAACATCCTCGTAAAAGAAGTGGGACCCGACGAAGCTTGTCCTTTCGTCGCTTGAAGCGATCCGTTTGACCAGGTCCAGTGCGGGAAGGTACATCCAGCGGTCATCGTCCGCACCGGTGCGCTTCCACACCAGGAAAGCGGTGCGGTTGACATCTGCGGGCCGGCGGAAGAAGACGTAGAACTTCTGGTCCGTATCCTGACCCTCGTCCGCGTCCTTCCTGAGGATAATGAACTGGCGTGTGCGCTCTCTGCCCTGCTTGTCTGTGATGGTCATGTCGACCTTCGCCCTTCCATCTTTTCCCTGGTAGTAGGCGGCGTGGTTGGCCCTGGAGACGACCTCATCGACTTCGGCAGCCGCTGCAGGGACCACCGCTGAAATTGCCAGGGCGACGGTTATTGTCCAAGTTAACCGGTTCATGTCGTTGCACCTTCCGTTTCAGAGGCCTTTTTAAAGTTATGGTCAGAGTCAGGGTCAGAGTTTTGGGTTAACGGGAAAAGCTTTTTCTCAAAGATCGTCAGCAGGGCGGGGAGGATGAAGAGGCTCGCGATCCCCGCAAGCAGCAGGATGGCCGAGATGAAGACACCGACCGTCCTGTATGGTAAGAGGGGAGCCGCCAGGAGGGGCAGGAAACCCGCGCCGATGACGATAACGTTTCTGGCTATGCAGCGGGCAGGTTCGCCGAATACAGTTGTTAGAGTGTCCTTCCAGGTTTCGTGCTCTGCCCTCAGGGCACGGCTCCTCGCCAGGAAGTGGATGGCGTAGTCGACGGCCAGCCCCAGGCTGAGGGAGGACAGGATAGCGACAGGCATGTCATAGTCCTTGCCTATGAGTCCGATAAGCCCGTAAATGGCTACTATGGTAAAGGTCAGGGGGACCATGGACAGCAGACCCCACCAGAACGAACGGAACAGGAACGCCATCATGGCCAGGACGACGAGGAAGCTGCCAAGGAACGCCCGGAGCATACCGGAGACCATCTTCTCCTGCCAGACGACGTTGATGTATGTGAGTCCGAACCATTCGTGATCCAGGGGAACCGGGGGCGGATTCTCGCTGATGAACCGGTCCACAGCCATCGTGACCGCCTTCATGTCCACGTTGTCGCCGCTTTTGAGCTGAAGCCAGAGATTTGTCCTACGATAATCGGGAGTGACGAAGTGCCAGAGGTCCTGGGGACGGTGGCTGCTCTGGAAGGTTATGAGGGTCTGGGCCACCGCAGCGGGTGTGTCCGGTATGCGGAACGCCTCGTCTTCACCCATGAGCAGTTCACGGTACACGGTCTTGACAATGTCGGGCAAGCTGTTGCTCTTGCCCACAAGCCCTGTCTGCCCCAGATCTGTTTGGAGGTTTTCGATGTAGCGCAGCACTTCGGGATCTTTGAAGATCTCATCTTCCTGCTCGATCCTTTCCAGGGCGAGCAGGGCCTCATCCCAGGCGTCCCACTCTTCATCTGCTATCGCCGCATCCTGAGCCTCCCGAGCCCGGGAATTAAGGATGTCGAGCAGGGCTGCCCTGTCCGGCGCGTTTTGCGCAGATTCCGACGACAGCAGCTCCCGCAGCCGCGAACGCACGGGCTCGGCAAGGGCAGCCAGCTTCCGGTCCAGCTCCGTCAACCCGTTGCCGGACATTTCCCCGGGTGTTGCTGCCGACAGGGTGAGATAGGCCATGTAGGTTCCCCCGAACCTCTCGTTCAAAGCGCGGTCGGCCACCCTGATCTCATGGTTGGGGGTGAACCACTTGACCGGGTTGTCGTTGATCTGGATCCTGGTGATCCCGAATACCGCTATAAGCCCGGTGACCAGAACTCCCAGCAATATGGTTCTGGACCTTCCGAAGGAAACCCGGCCCGTCCAGGAAAGCGCCGTGTCGAGAGGTGATCGGCCTTCCTCCTCGCGTACATCTTTCTTACCGAAACCTTCGAGCGCCTTGGTCGGCATGAGCATGATATAGGCCGGCACAAGGGTCACAGTGAGGAACCATGCCAGAAGGACGCCTGCGCCGACGAAAAGCCCGAAGACCTGAACGGGGGGGATGGGGGTTAGAGCCAGGGATCCGAAGCCCACGCCTGTAGTCAGGGAGGTATAGAGCATCGGTTTATGAAGGTCGGTCATGACGGCGCTGAGCGTCGCGCCGCGGTCACGGTAATTGGGGTACCTGTCGAAGAACTCCGATAGGATGTGGACGGCGTCGAGTACGGCAATGGGCATTATGAAGATGGGGATCATGGAACTCATGATGTGGATCGTGTTCCCGGAGACTACAAGCAGGCCCATAGTGTCGATAACTGCGAGCATGGCCACGATCATTGGCGAGATGATGAACCGGATATTTCGGAAGAAAAGCCACATCAAGGCAAAGATGAGCGCCATGGCCAGGGGAGCGGATATCGCCATCTGCTTGAACATTTCGATGCCGAACTGATCCTGGGCTATGGGGAGACCCGTGATATGGTACTCTTCCTGGGCATCGAAGGAGGAAATCTTCTGCCGCAGGCTTGAGGCGACTTTGTAGCTGATGTCCTTTCGACTGATGGGGAAGTAGAGTGCCAGTGCTTTTCCGTCCCTGGAGACCATGGTGTCGTCGAGGAACGGAATTCGCCTGGCTTTTGCGGCAACCTCCCTGGCCCCCTCGGCCGACTCGGGCGGCTCGGCCATGAGCCACTCGAAGCGGACCGTCCCGGGACCTGCCTGCTCGATATTGTCCACCGTCGAGGGTGTGATGAGGTCCACGCCGATAACGCCGTTCCGCTCCCCATCTTTTTCCCAGGACAGGGTTTTCGCATACCCCGCCAGTTCGTGAACGTTCCTCAAGGTCTGAACGTTAAACACCCCATCCGGATGGCTGGTGTTGACCACACCGACGACCACCATGTCGTAAAGGCCGAACTCCTTCTTCATGGTGTTGTGAAAGACACGGACCGGTTCATCGGGGTCGAGCATGTTCTCGGGATCGGTATCAATGGTCAACGGCTGGAGAAGGGGTACGACGCCCGGGGCCAGGGTCGCCACCAGGACAAGCAGGACAAGGATAAAACTGGTAAGGCCTGCGAACCAGAAAACCGATCCGGGCTTGCGAGCAGCGTATTCAGACAGAAAATACATCTATAGTTACCTCTATTTGAAAGCGCAGCCCGGCTCGGCGCCAATCTTCTTCAGTACGATGGCGAGGGGGCAAAACCGGGTGAACGCCGCCTGCAACATGTTCAGCCCCACGAAAGCGGCCATGAACAGCCAGTACGGGTGAACCATGGAACCCAAGATAAGGCTAATGGTGATCACGGTCCCTGCAAACGCTAATACGATCCTGTCAATATTCATTATATCACTCCTTTAAAAGTGTTTTTGACGCAACAGTTTATTATATAATCATTATAATCTAAAAAGCAAGTATAACCTGTGTGGTCTGATGTTCAGGTTCTAGAGCGCGTCCCGGGGTTCATACTGCCTCGTACTCAGTCCGGGATCGGTGTGCGGACAACACCGTTGGGACAAAGGCAGGCACGCGCCTGCGGTAATCCTGGTATTCGTCCTGGAATTTCTCCATGACGTCCCTCTCCTCCCTCATGGCCAGTTGGTAGTACATCCTGACGACGAAGGGGAAGATGATGAGGGTGAGCAGTGTCGGCCACTGGATGAGGAAGCACGTAGTGGCAAGGATGATCCCGCTGCGCTTTTCCAGCCTGGTCCTGACCGGGATGTGCCTTGAGACGAAAAAAAACACCAGCAGGACGCTCGCTATGATCAGGGACCAGTAGTGACCATATGCGTAATTTGTTGTCATCGCTGATCGCCTCTCGAGTATGGGTAGTCCATGATCGTTCTCTCAACGTATCATCCGGCTCCTTCAGCAATGCGGAAGGAGCCGGATGATATTTTATTCAACTATTGATAGGGTCGCAAAAAGTCCATTCGTGGCTTTTTGCTCAACGGAAAACGAAAAATGTCATTTTCGCTATCCTTACAAATCAATGACTAACTTTGCTGATCTTTGTTTTGGGCCGGTCATTGATCTGGGCACCCCGCCCGGGGCGCGCTGATGACTTTTTGCGAGGTTATCAACACTGATCCACAACGTGGCGGTTGCCTTAAACGAGGCCAGGCTCCTCCCGTAAGGGGAGGAGCCTGAATCTTCCTTATTCATGGATGGTGTAGGCGCGACCGGTATCTTTTTCGACCAACAGACGGCTGACCAGCTCACCGCCCTTTCTGGTGACGATCTCGGCCTCGAAGCCTTCGCCGCTCTCCGTAAGCTTGCCGATCTTGATATAAGGGTTTTCACCCATGTTGTGTTCGGCAATATTGCGGGCTTCCTCACGTGTGACGGGCCGGTTTAGCTGCCGCCGGCTGTCAGTGCGGTTGAAAAAAGAACCATCAAAGTTCCTCCCGAAATCACCCATGTGGCCCCAACCGGAGCCGCTCATGAACCCGCCTGAGCCCATGTGGCCCCAACCGGAACCACCCATGTGGCCCCAACCGGAACCGCCCATGTGATCTGATCCCATACCGAACCAGCCGTTGCTTGGTCCTCCTCTGGACTGGCCTACGTGGGCCTGGGCCAGACCAATTCCTCCGGTCACGATGGCCAGGCTCAGTACTGTTGTCATGATCGCTTTTCTTTTCATTTTTCTTTTCTCCCTAGCTGTCAGTGTGTCGTTTAATTCATCAGGGCCTCATTGCCCTTTGTCCGGATATGAGCATAACCCGTGCCAATTCACCTTCACGATGTGTATGATCTTGTAAGCGGTGGTAATTAAAGGATATATATGAGATTGCGCTTGGATGGCGGCGATGGAGTAGTGTTACATTATTCCACAGTTAACGCCGGCAGGGCGGGTAAGAATGACCCGGATTGGGACGGGGCTAAGATAAGTATGGGGGTATGGGGGCGGGAAACTGAAGATCACATGACACGGAGACGCGGCGACGCGGAGAGAAAACCGGAGGGGGCGAGGGGGAGAGTGGGCGCATGGGCCAAATGCTGAAAAACAGGAGCC
>Ga0209976_10001174_pt1 | contig 15751 bp, 23 predicted proteins | sample SumtaG_FD_182806 | JGI IMG/M metagenome (GOLD analysis project Ga0209976, IMG submission 182806) | Deep subsurface microbial communities from Indian Ocean to uncover new lineages of life (NeLLi) - Sumatra_00157 metaG (SPAdes) (version 2) | ecosystem: Environmental > Aquatic > Marine > Oceanic >...
CAACAACGTGATCTTGTAACTGAAATACCATTTTTCTATGCCCACAGCCCTATCGGTATTAAACAACCGAAAATGATGGCTTATCGTGATGGTATTTAACGGGAGAAATTATGAAATTAGTTAATAACTTAAAATCTAGGTATACATTTTCTAAAAATATTGTTTTGTTTCCTGAAGAAACTAGGCATATAACGCGCAATAAATTGGTAAAAGAAATTAAGAATCTATCAATTATTAGATGCTGTGTCGTTGCTGAAAGCAAATCAGAGCAAATATTTATTGATAAATTGTTGAATGCAAAGCCTAAATCTGCTTTTGAAATTAGTAAAGTTATTGAATATGATCCAAATGATTTTGTAAACCCTGAGCCGGCTGACCCGCCTGAGCCGGCTGACCCGTCTGAGCCAGTTGAGCCGCTTGAGCCTACAGACCCGTCCAAACCGGATTAGGTATTGACAATGGCATTAACACCGGTTATTCTATTGCCGTTGTTCCGAGTGCGTTTCCCTGAATTTGACGGCGAGGATGACGCATTCGTAACAACATTCATCGATGAAGCATTGAATATAAATTGCCAAAGTACAAATGGTGTTTTGTATTTGGCTGCTCATTTTGTATCAAGCGCATTAAGTTTGAATACAAATACAAGCGATTCTCCAACGACTACATCTAATTCAAACTGTGCGGTAGCGGCTAATACAATAAATATTGGCGGGATAAACAGAGGCTTTAAAGAAATTGTACGAAGACCACAAGATAATATGTACATTACAACCCCCTATGGTATAAAATATTTAGAATTTAGAGATGCAGCGCAAGGTTATGGCGCGGCTATGTTTACTGTTTAATAAGGGCTGTAATTATTGGCATTTGGAAAGTCACAACTACCGGTGGCGAAAAATTAAAACGGGTTTTAAAAAAGATAAAAACAACAAAGGGCGTTACTTACGATGCCGAAGTTGGTTTTTTTCCAAAAGACAAATACCTCGATGGGACACCTGTTGCTGAAGTTGCAAAAAAAAATAACTTTGGTCTTGGAGTTCCTCAGCGTCCTTTTTTTACTCAAGCACTAGCGCGTTTCAAAAAAGAGAAAATCAAACTTGAGAAAGAATTATTTGTTAAAAAATTGACGCGAGAAGAGCAATTAAAAGCAGTGACTAAATTGGCTATTATACTGCGCAATACAATTGTAAAACAAGTAACGGCGGGTGGTTTTAAACCAAATTCGCCAGCAACAATACGTGCTAAAACAAAAAAAGGCAGAAAGGATACCCCATTGATTGATACGGGCTTAATGAGGCGTAGTGTTGATTTTAAAGTTACGGATAAGAAAAAATGAGCTGTTGTTCTTCTTTATACCCCGCCCTTGCAGATTTGATACAAACTGTTATTACTCGGGATGATGATATTAGCGATCCCGATAATTATGGTTCGATATCTACAGTCGTTATAGAAAGTCAAATTAACGTAAACTTCCAGCCGATAGGCAGCGCAGCAGGGCGTACTGATACATTTGCAGCAGAACGGGAAGACGTTGACGCTGTTATATTTACAGATACTTTGCTTGATATAATGGCTACAAAATCAACTGTTCAGCAAGAACAACCCGATCAAATTAGATATAAAAATGTTTTATATTATGTGAAGCAAGTAGAAGACTGGCGTGATACTGTTCAGCCACAGCAAAAGGTATTTTTGAAACGAGTGGATAATCAATAATGGCAATTTTATCCACAAAAACTCTTACAAGCAGATTGATGGCGTTCATTGCAACGGCGACAGGTTTGCAAGTTATTAGAGCGAATGAAAAAGCAGGTGCGCCAGAAAATGATTATATTGCATTATTGCAAATATCAAGCGTAACAGAAGATTTTGCGCCAAGCAATACAAAAACACTTAATTCTGGTGATGATACTATTTTAGATATAGAAACAAACAGTACCTTTTTAGTAAATTTTCAAGCGCAAATATATCAACGAACAGACAATATAGATGCTTATGATATGGTTGTGGATTTGCGCAATTATATTGGCTCGCCCGCCGGTGTCTTAGATATGATAATTAAAGAATTTAGTATATTGTCCTTGACAAATATCAATCAATTTGACACGCTTGTGGATAGCACAATAGAAAAGCGTGTAATTGTTGATCTAGTGCTTGAGTTTGCTCAAAGCACAGATAGTCAAATAGATAGGGCGGCAATTACAAGCTTTGTACCTTTTATAGAAACCTAGGCGGTAAAAAAGATGGCATTATCAAATAGAGATTTTTTAGAACTTAATATATCGCTTTTCACACAAAATGTAAATGTGCAAGGCATAGGCGTTGGTTTGTTTACTTCGGTAGATGCAACGCTGGGGACTAATGCAAATAAATATGAAACTTTCGACACATTTGGTCAGGTAGAAGAAGTTTTTGACAGTTCATCTGCGCCATTTATTGCATTAGAAAAATGGTTTAACCAAAACCCTATACCTAAATCAATTATTGTTGCAAGGTTTTTACTAGCAAATGTAGCGGCGGTACTTGAAAGCGCTGTCAATACAAAAACAGTCAGTGAATTTGTCGCAATAACAGATACCGCTGCTTTTAATTTAGTTGTCGATTCTGTATTACAAGAAGATATACATCCTGATTTCACAACCGTTACAAGTTTCGCAGATGTAGCGACCGCTATAAATGCAGCTTCATTGGGCATTACAACAACATTCGATGCCACTTCGGGTCGTTTTAATATAGTTTCTGACACTACAGGCGCATCTTCTACATTAAGTTTTGGCCTACCGCCCACTACTATTGCGTTCGTTGATTTGTCTGCTTTTATGGGCTTGACAGAAGCAGATGGCGCAATCCTTAATCAAGGTGCAAATGCGGATACAAATGTTCAAGGCTCGCTTGATATTATAAATGGCGCTCCGCCAAGTGATTTAGTAATGTTTGATAATACGTTATTATTTTCAACATTTTCAAGACAAGATGAAATTGATATATCATCCGCGCTTGAAGCACAACGAGAAACAAATTTTAAAATGACTTTCTGGGGTGATGATGATTTGGCAAATCTCCTGCCTAACGAAACGGATGTTTTGGGTTTTGATTTAAAAACATTAGAATTACAAACACCGGCTGTTGTTTTTAGCGCATTACAAGACTATAAACATGTGGCAGCGCCCGCTTATTTAAGTTCCATCAATTTCGATGCTGATAATGGTTTGCGCGGCATGAAGTTTGCACGACTTGTTGATACAACACCAGATACGTTTGACCAAACCGGCAAACAAACGTTAGATACTAATAAAGTTAATTATTATGCTGAATTTGCAGCAGCGCCATTTTATGCGCAAGGTGTACAGCCAGCGCCTAATTTATTTAGCGATAGTGTTTTTGCTCTTTATGGTTGGTTTGTTCCGACTGTAAACGATGAAATATTTAATTTATTATCTAGTCGTCTTGTTGGTAATGATGTTAATGGTCAAGCGGCTGTTCAAGGCGTTATTGCTAATGTTGCAAATAGAGCTATAGCCAATGGTTTTATTATTGATGGCGCAACCGCAAGCGTAGTACCCGTTAGCGCTACAATGAAAGCTGACATTATTGCTACTACTGGCAATAGTAATTTTAGTGGTTTCTTGCCATCTATTGGTTATTTATTATTTGCAACACCATTAACCCAACAAACCCAACAGCAGCGTGATGAGCGCGAATTGCCGCCTTACTTTTTATGGGCTAAATTCAAAGGTTTTGTTGCGAAAGTTATTTTAAATGCTAATTTTGAGAATTAGGAGAATATATTATGCCTCGTGCAGTATCCCCAGTCGCTACCCAGATATTTGTTTTAGACTTGCCAGAGTTTTTCAACCCGACAGAACCAATGGCAGGGTTTGCTGAAGGCGATCCGTTAGTTTTTGAAGATGCTAAACAGGTTACGAGTACGCAAAAAGGTTCAAGCGGACAATATCAACGAGCATTATCCGGCGATAAAGGAACTTCGTTTACATTGAAATTTTTATCATCTTCTTTTGAAGCCGCGCAATGGACGGATGTTGTGTCGTTGCATGGGCAGGGGATTTTGCGAACTTTCGATATGCTTGTTAAATATGTTGAAACCGGATCAACGCATCAATTATTAAATTGTTCTGTTGATCAAGCTACAACAGGGCTATCCCCCGCCGCTGATGCGTCATCAGTGATGTCTTTCTTGTTTATGAGCGAAACATCATTGCCGGTATATGTTCAATTGCAGAGGTAATATATGGCTTTCAATTTAGATGAATTTAAAAAATTTGAAGCTACTAATTTTGAAATTGGTAAAGTAAAATTTTCATGTAAAAAATTAAATGCTTTTCAGGGTGCTAATTTTTTGAAAGTGCTTATTGGCAAAGAATTATTATCAGATGGATTGAAAGAAATAGAACATTATTTAAATTCAAATGATGGCGACCTAACCCCATTAATGCTCCTTGCATTGATATCAAATATCGATATTGCTTTTTTAGAAGATAGTATATTTCCTGTCATTTTTGAAAATACATTAGTTTCCTATTATAATAAATCAGGCGCTGAAATTAAACCACAGCCGTTAACGATTTGTAAAGAAGAAGTAGGGAGCATGATTGAAGCAATTGATATTTACGAACTGTGTATTAGATTTATTATCATAAATTTTTTTTCATCGTTGAACAAAAAGCTCTCAGATTTAAGTCAAAAATAAACGAGTTTTCAGTTGTAACTACAACAAATATAGAGCCAATGTTTGGCGCTGTTGTTGCGGCTGATGGTTGTCGTTATATTGATTTGTTTAATTTAACATTAAAAGATATTTTTTTAATCATTGAAATATTGCATGTTAAAAATGAAAATGATAATAGAGCTTATGCGCATGAACAATCTAAAAACAGGGATAAATAATGGCAACTAGTGTTATTACCACCCTTATAACTAAACTTAAATATACGGCTGATACTAAAGGCCTTAAAGATTCAGAAAAAGGGTTGTCAAAACTTGGGCGCTCTACTAATTTCTTAAATGCGCGATTGGGATCATTGAAAGGCGTATTGTTTGGGTTAGTAGGCGCTTTTGCAGTATTTAAATCTATTGACGCATTTACAGACGAACAAGAAGCCGTTGAAAACTTAACACAATCTTTAAAAAATGTAGGCAAAGCAGCTCCCGTTAGTTTGAAAGAATTACAAGCTTTCGCTGATAAACAAGAAGAATTAACAAAAGTTGGCGATGAACAAATATTGGGGGGAATTTCACAACCTTTAATTCTTTCTGGCGTAGCAAAAACGAAAGCGCAATTTTTTCAAATACAAAAGATTATTTTAAATTTATCAGCGGCGACAAAACAAAGCGCTGCTGGATCAGCAAAAGTAGTCATTTCCTCATTATCTAGAACCGGAGGAGAATTAGGGTTACTTTCGGCAGCCGGCATTAAAGTAACTGATTCATTTAAAGGACAATTAGCTGCTATGGATAAAACGGGCAATCAAGCACAAGCTGTTCAATTAGTTCTTGATCTATTAACCAAAAAATTAAAGGGCATTGCTGCCGCAAATGCAACCACAGTGTCGGGTTCGTTTATCACGCTTAAAGATCAAGTTGGTGATTTTTCCAAAACAATTGGTCAACTTATTTTAACTACTTTAAATCCGTTTGTAAAATTGTTAACCAAATTATTTATGCTTTTAAATTCAAGCAAGGCGTTACAGAATTCAATCGGCGTTGTTGCTGCATTGGGCGCAACTTTAATCGGTGTTACCCTTGCTGTTAAAGCATTTAAGTTAGCTTTGCTTTTGCTTAGTCCAATAATAAAGATTATAACTTTTTCAATTGAATTGATGCGAGCGGCTGTTCTTGGTCTTGAGATTATTTCAGCAATATTTAGCCCTGTTCTTCTTGTTTTCGCTGCAATAGTTGCAGTAATAGCTGCAATAATTTTAAATTTTAAATTTTTTAAAAAAATAGTGCTTGAAGTGGTTGATTTTATTGTTAAAGAATTTAACAAAGCGCTTAGTATTGTAAAGAAGTTTTTAAATCTTTTTGAAAAAACAAAAGGGTCTAAAAATGCAGGCATTGTAAATCCGACAGAAAAGAAACAATTTAAAAGTGAATTTAAACCAATTTTAAGCGATCCAACAGTATCAAGTTTTTCGAAATTAGTTAGTCCACAAGGAAACAAAACAGCGCAAACTAACAATATCACTATGACAATAAATTCAAATCAAGCTGACCCGTCTGCCGTTGCAGATCAGGTAAATAAAACGTTGAAACAACATATAAGAGGTGCTGCATTGACTTTAGATAGCAGTATAAAAAATTAGTTATGGGCTTGCAATCAACATTTAATGCTATATTTTACGGCAATAACAATGTTAGCATCATTGGCGTGAGCGGCGTTGATTTATATATTAACGAAAAACATCGCGCTGATTATAATATCACATCGTTTTCTGTTGAAAGCGGCGCTGATATTTCAGATCATTCTGTTAAGCAACCCGAAATATTAACTTTATCAGGTCACATTTCTAATTTAAATTCTATTCTTAATCGCATTTCAATAAAAGATCAAGCTAAAATACAAAATGGGTTTCAGCAATTAATTACGGCAGGTGATAATAAAACAATATTAAAAGTCATCACTAATGCGCGAATTTATGACAATATGCTTATTGAGAATATAGATAGCGACCCTTTAGATGTTGAAACGGGCGGGGCTGGGACATTTACTATATCATTGAAGCGAATTAATATCGTTTCCGTAGAAGATGATAAAATAACTCCCGCGCAAGTTTCTGGAGATGACAACCCCGCTAAAAATCAGTACAGTGTTCAAAAAAACGGATTGCAAAAAGCTCTTATACAGCAGTTTTCGTTGCCTGATTTAACTAAGTTGGGGTTCATAAGCTAATGCCAATAATTATCCCCTTGCTATCAACTGCTCATCAATCTTTAGATATATCGCTTTCAAATCAATTAGTAACAGTACAAGTAGATTGGGAAGATATCTCAAGTGCTTTTTATTTAACGTTGACTGATATTAATGTTGGAAATATTATTGTGCAAAACCAACGTATCAATACGGCTGTTAATGTATTGATCAATCAAACATTATTCACCGGAAATTTTGCAGCGTTGTCTACGACCGAACCAGACGAACCATTCACTATTGACAATCTTAATATTACACATAAATTCTATTTTTTATCGCCTGAAGATTTAGCAGGTGAATAATGGCTGATTTTTTTAATCGAAAAATTCAAGTTAAAGTTTTAAGCGGTAAAGAAGAAATTACAATACCGCAATCTATTGATGAAATAAAGCCGATTAGAATAACATTTAGCGTTGAAGTTACAAATAATTCTGCTCAACCTTTTAATTCCACTATTACTATTTACAATTTATCAAAATCAACAAGAAGTTTTATTAGAGACCAAGGGCAAAGCGTTGAATTATTTGCGGGTTATGCAGACAATGTGTCATTGATTTTTACTGGCAAAATTACTCGATTATTGGTTGATGAAAAGCAATCGTTGGTTGATAATCAGCGCGTTGCTACTGATATCACGACAAAAATAACGTTAGCAGATGCTATATTTGATATTCATCAAACGGTTTTCAAAAGGTTTTATTCTGGCGTGGCTTCTATTCGTTCAATTGTTAGCGATGTTCTTGACGGAGTAGGGTTGGCTGTTATTGGTTTGAATAACATACCAGATATTAATTTTTTGAATTTTGCATTTGACGGCCGGTCTAGCGATGCAATTGATCAAATTTTAACTAAAACCGGTGTTACTTGGGTAATTGATAGAACTGTAGTGATTTTTTCAAAAGCGGGTGGGCGAGTCAACTCCAACAAAGTGATTGTTAATGCGGGTACTGGGTTATTAACCGCTTCGAGGACAGAGGGCGGTGGTGTTAGATTTAAAACTCTTTTAAACATTAATTTATCTTTATCATCAACAATAAAAATAAAATCAGAAACAATTGAAGGTGAGTTTAAAGTAATTTCAATTTCTCATAGAGGCGATAATGAACAAGGTGAATTTTCAACAGAAGTTGAAGCTATTAATTTTGTGAGCGAATAATGAGCAATATTTCAAGAGATCAAAAAATAGAAACAATGCCCGAATTAATGTCATTTTTTGAAAACAGGCTAAAAGAAAAATTATATACCGCGCTTCCTGCTATTGTACAATCATTTGATTCGGCAAAGCGAAGGGTTACAATAATTTTAGCAATACAACGGGAAATAACAGACGGCACGACTAGGGAAATACAACAGCTTTTGAACGTGCCTGTTTTGTTTCCAGCGGCAGCCGGTTTTAGTATATTTTTGCCTTTAAAATCAGGCGACAGTGTTATGGTTGTTTTTTCACAGCGTGGAATTGAAAATTTTAAACAAAATTATAAAATAAATTTATCAAGCAATAATAGCGTTATGTCAATTGACAGTGCTGTAGCAATTGCAGGTTTTGGTCAATTAGAAATAACACCAGCTGATGATAATTCGGCATCGTTACAAACGAATGATGGTAAAAATGCTGTCATTGTTAGCGATAATCAAGTAAAATTATCTGTAGACGGCGCAACAGCTACATTAACAAATAATTTATTTGAAACTAATGTAACAATCAAAGCTCCTGATTTTATGAGTGATAGCGGTATATCTCTAACCGGACACGTTCATGGTGGCGTACAAACCGGCAGTAGCAATACGGGTGTTCCTGAATAATGATAACAATAAACACAACAGCAGACAAAAACGATATTTTTTTAGATAACCAAGGTAACCTTGCTACTGTTGTTGATTTGAATAGTTTAAGACTTCGTTTGCAACAACGTCTTGATACATTTCTTGGCGAATGGTTCCTTGATAGGACATTTGGAGTGCCGTATTTTCAAATTATTTTTAACAATCCAGAAGAAACATCTGTCATTACAAATATTATTAATAGTGAAATATTAAAAGAGACCGAAATAATCAGATTGGATGATGTCAATGCAGAATTTATTAGAGACACGCGCACTTATACTTACAATGCACAAATAGCTTCTGTTTTTAGTACGTTTGATTTTATTTTTATTAACGAGATATAAAATGGCAGTAATAACGCCGACAGGCATACAAACAACAACACTTGATGAATACGTAGCATTGCTTAATCAAGCGTTTATTAACGCATTGGGTGATAATGTTAATCTTGATCCGCAAACACCGCAAGGACAGCTTATTGGATTATTAGCAGAATCTTTCACAGAGTCAGATCAGGGCGTAGTTGATGTTGGTAATTCTTATTCATTCAAACAAGCAGTAGGCATTGCTTTGGATAGCGTTGTAGCTAACCTTAATTTAACAAGAAACCCAGAAATTAAAACAATTGTTGAATGTGATTTGACGGGCGTTGCATTTACTGTAATACCGGCGGGGTCAAAAGCAAAAGATAGTCAAAATAATGAATTTAGTTTATTGAGCACTGTGCAGCTTAATGTTTCAGGCACCGCTTCTGGTTCATTTGAGGCCGTTGACGAGGGTGAAATATTTATTGAAGCTGATACATTGAATCAAGTGGCAACGGCTGTTAATGGCTGGGAAACTGTCAATAATCCAGCAGATGGCGTAACGGGTCGGGACATTGAAGAAAATTTAACTTTAAGAACTCGTTATCAAAATTCTGTTACTGTTAATGCGTTGGGTTATAAATCCGCAATTGATGCGGCGTTAAAAGCTATCCCTGACGTTACTGATGCGCGTGTTTTTGATAACTTTACAAGTGTAGATAAGGTTGTTGAAGGCGTTACACTATTGCCGCATAGTATTGGCGCGTCTGTTTTGGGCGGTGATGTTAATGACATTGCTTTAACTTTAGCGCTTAAAAATTCAGAAGGCACTAATTTTACCGGTTCAACAGTAGTTCCCGTTGTTGATTTTACAAATGCAATTAATTTTGAAGTGCGATTTTTTGAAACGGCAGAAGTTGAAATTACTATTGAATTAAACATTACAACGGATAACACATACCCATCTGATGGCGATGCGCAAATTACACAAAATTTATTAGATTATTTTGAGGGAACGTTTGATACCAATAATTCAGGGTTTGATACAAGCGGAATAGGCATTGCTGAAAATGTAAGATTTAGCAGGTTATTCACGCCCATAAATCAAGTTGTAGGATTTGAAGTTAATAGTTTGTTAATTTCCCGAGGTGGTTTGCTTGAACCGCTTGATATTAATATTAATTTAGACGAAATTTCATTATTGCTTGAAAGCAATATTACTATTATAAAGACAATTGCGCCATGAGCAGTGTTCAAAATTTACAATTAACTGATTTAAATGCATTGCTTATTGGGCAATATAACGATGCCGAAAAGTTACAAACACTAATTGATGATATTTTTATAATTTTACAAACCGAGCAAATAAATGTTTTAAAAGAAATTCAAAATAGTATCAATTTGGATAATGCGGGGAGTTTCTTTTTAGATGTTCTTGGCGAAAACTTTGGTTATCCGCGTCCTTTGATTAGAGACGCAGACTTTGTTAATGATATACCTGATGATGTTTTTTATTTAAAATTGATTAAAGCATTTATTTTAGGATTGTTTTTTGACGATACGGCTATTTTTGTTAATAAAGTATTGCAAGCTGCTTATCAAAATGGTTTTATAATTGACCGTTTTGATATGACAGCTTCTATCGTTATTGATAGAGGCGGTTTAACAACACAGACAATATCTGATATAATAGCAACTGGTTTGCCTATAAGGCCGGCTGGTAAATTGTACAATGTAATTACTATACCAACTGATGGCGATTTATTTGGTTTTGACGGCATTGGCAAAGGGTTCGATCAAGCGCCCTTTGCAACTCAACTAGGAGACATTCAATGAGCAGAACACCTGAAGGCGTTATAACAACAATTGATGATGTATGGGCAAATAGCGGTGATAGAACAGCGCCGCCGTATGCTGTAGATGGCGGGTTCCCTCCATCAATGAGCGCCCCTGTCACTCATGCTTTTATTCTTGGCAATACACCGCTTGTAGCGACAGTTAATTCTTTCGCCGTGCTTACTGACACGTCTTTTGGAAAATGTACGATTGATGGCGTAACCGCTGAATTTAACCCTGATTTTACAGGTGTTACTACATTTGATGAAGTGGCCAGCGCCTTACAAGCTTCAATGCTTGCTGTAAATTTATTTGTTGTTGTTAAATATTTAAATGCAACAACTCAATTTAAGGTTGAAAGCGCAAGCACCGGTACAACGTCTACCGTTGATTTTTTCATTATCCCTGCCGGTTCGCCAAATATAGCAACGGAGCTTAGAACATCGGATGCCGAAGGTGCCACCCTAACACAAGGCTTGGGTGATTTTCCGCGCAGAACTACGTTTAATTTTTCATTAAATCAAGTATACGCTTTGAGTTTTGATGTTAATCGGTTTGGTGCAAATCTTTGCTGGGATGAAACTGTAACGTATGAAATAGGCGCGGTAGTCATTGCAGATGATGAAAATCGCTATCAAGCACTTGAACAGAATACTAATATTAATCCGGTTCAAGGACAATCAGTAAATACTGATCCTATTGGAGCAGCAAATTTTCAAGGTTTTCAAGTTTTTGGAAATGATTTTCTTGCGTTAGCAGATGATGGCAGTGTTTTTAAATCAACAGATGGCGGCGCGTCTTTTTCTCTTCAAAATTCAGGCGCATTTACTCCTGGTGCTGATGGTCGTGGAAATTTAGCCCATGTTTATAATGATTTCTTTATTGTACCCATTGGTTTTCCTACGACAAATTTTAGCGTTTCTAATAATGAGGGCGCAACTTATCTAACAGCGGATCAATTTTTTGGCAGCATAAGTACTGGTGCGCCACCTCCGTTTGCAGAACTTGCATCAATGGATGAAATGCGAATTATGGCAGCGCAAAGCGGTTCAAATGGACATCAAAATATGAGCAATTCATCGTTTCAAGCATCTGGCTTGGCAGTGAGGAATGGAATTGATATATATATCATGCTGTTCAATTTCGACACTGCAATGGCAAGGGTAATAAACACTAATCATACGTTAAACGATTTTGATTTAACTGACCTTTCATTAAGTATAACTTATTTTTTAGAAAATGATGATTTTTATCTTATTTATAGCCAAGAAACCCCGCCGGCCACAGTGGGGGTAAATGTTTTGCGTTATGATATTTCAAATACTTCTCTTGAAGGCGCAGGACCTTTGGAAACGTTTAATATAACACCACCTGTTAATAATGTATCTACAGAAGCTTCTTTGTTCAGTGAATTTTCTATGTTTTCTGAAAATGCACTGGGAACAAAGCATATATTTATTCGTGTGTTTACAAATGGAGCATCAGCTATTGGAAGAATTGACGTTACTAATGCTGCTGAAAGTTTATGGGATATGGATATTCTTACTACAACAAGTTCTAATCTTCCGCCAATAATTGATACTTCTGTAAACATTATTGATAGCCATATAAAAGTTGGTGATTTTATATATTTTATTCAAAATCTTCCGCCACCGCCTGTACCGCAGGGGGGCAGTCCTGTTGGCATATTAAGAACAAATGTAAATAGTCAAAATGGATTGAATTATGAATGGGAATATTTTAATGCTGATTTAGATGGATTTAAGGATAATGACGGGCGGACATTATTTGTAACTGAAGACAATAGTATATTTTATTTTTTAAATGGTGGGAATAACGATTCTTTTACAACGGATAGAGATGTGTTGTCTGTTTTCCAATCAAAATCACAAGTTTGGCGATTATTGAATTCTGAAAGTGTAAATTTAGAAAGCACAACACAATCATTAACCATAAATCAAGACAATCGCAACAATGCGCTTGATCTTAATGTCTCACCGGTTTTATTAGATGAATTAGAAGCATTGGGCAATTTGAGCACATCTATTACAGTACCAGAGACGAGTGATATGCTCATTGCTGAAATTGTGGCAGCCAATGATCCATTAGAAAAAATAGAATTGATTTATGATTTTACAGACAATCAATTGAAAATAACGAATACAGGCGCAAATGATGTGCAAATCTGGTATGAAATATCAGCGACTGTCAATGCTGTGCCAAATCCGTTTGTTATAATATTTGGGGCTAAAACAGACAAGCAAACTATTATACCGACCGCCACTGGATTTTTAACTGATGATGGCAATGTAGACAGTGATTTAGACCTTATTGCAATCAATGACCATTATAGTATCAAAGGGCATATTATATACGACAATGGCGATATAACACGTTTTGAGTTTGTCGAGTGTATTAAATTAACGGCTACATTTGTTAAATTAGCAGGGGGATTTATTAATGAGTAAATTACACATTGTTGGAACAAATATACCAATAATTATGAAAGCGTTTAGAACAACCAATCATTTTGCGGGAACCACCGATAAAGATATTTATGAAGATGACTGTTTGAGATTATTTTGGAACGGTTCATCCGGTACCCCCTGGTTTAAAATACAAGCAAAAGTGGCGGGTAATTTTTCATTTGGAAGTTTTTTGATTAAAAGTGCCGCAAATCAAGAATACCATGCAATTGTTGACCCTGTCGTGGTTGATGATGAATATTTTTTAAATAATACGCCCGTGAGCGTCCCTGCTACTATTTTTGATATCGTCCAATTCAATATATTTAGCGCAAATATTCATTACAAACCGGATGCTGGCGATTCTTGTACATATAATATTATTGCAAAATCGGCATCGGGCTTTGTATCATCAAGTGATGATGCGTTGGGCATTATTATCCAGTCTTTTGTTGGTGCTGATATACCATAATGGACGCTAAAAATGGCAATGGATCAAAAAATATAATAACTTATATAGGGTTATTTGTGGCCATTGGTGGACTTGTTGTTTCAATTATTATTAGCAATCATCGTATTGAAGCTACAAAGTCAGATGCAATAAGAGCGCAACAACAATCTGATAAGCAAATTTATATCCAAATTTCATTAAACAAAGCTGAAATCGCTGATAATAGTGCAAGTATAAAAAAACTTGATGGTTCAGACGATAAAAATAGCGTACAAATAAATAGAATCAAAGACGGTTTAATTATATTTGCTACAAAAGATGAAGTGAACTCAAAATTTGCCAATTTTAGTACAACAGTTAAAACGGATATATTGATTATTGATTCTCAAATGAACAATTTTAATCAGCGTATTTCATATTTAGAAGGCGCATGGCAGTTATGGCTAGTTAATTATTATCGCGCACCACCCGTTATATCGGTTCAAAAACTTAATAATTCAGACAGATCAAATGTTTATAATTCGGAGATGTATAAATAATGTTAGGCAATATTCCATTAGATATTTTAACGGGCGGTGGCAGCTTTGTATTGTCAGCCGTAATGAGCTTCATCGGCAAGGGTATTGGCGTTTCCGCCACAAAAAACGCGGGTTTGATGAGCGTTATTCAATCGCTTTCAGCCGCGCCAAAAACCGAACAAGATAAAAAACGAGATCATGACATTCGGTTACGTAATATTACTTTTAAAGATGCTCAAGAGAAAAGGGCGTTTGATGATGTAAAATCGGCGCGAGGGATGACGGGCAAGTTTGTCGGCATTACACGGCGCGTCCTTGCTTGGACAGTTCCTTTTATGATAATGGCATTATTTGTCGTTGCAATTATCTCTATTTACAAAAATGTACCAGCAGTTTCCATTCCTGTTATCACGCATCATAGCTTTTTGTTTGGGTTAGCGAGTTGGACGAGCAGTAAGATTCAAGAGTTGCGTGGTTTATATATGCCCGTTTGGTTTCCAACATGGGTATTTATGATAGGCGGGTTTTATTTTGGACGCGAAGCCGCAAAATAATTGAAATAAAAATTGACAAATAATTTTATTTAATTTAATATTATATTTGACGTTTAAAAATCAAACTTACAATGGGACAACCAAATGAAAAAAATAATAATTGGTCTAAGCCTTATGCTCGCGCTTGTTTTTATAACTATAAAATCTGTACAAGCTGCTGACATTCAATTTCAACCTTATAATATTATATTGAATAATACCGGAAACAAAGTAATTTTTGTTGCATTAGCAGTCGCGCAAGATCACTATAATAATATCTTGGGCATGACGGTAAATGGAAAAACGACAAAACAAGAAGTTTATTATCCCATTTTACCTGCTGGGGTGGTTGCATTAAAGCTACAGCCCTTGCAAAATTATTTTGATTATACAAGTAATTATTATATGCGGTACGATTTTGCTTTTGGTTTATCGCAACAATCTGCAACCTACAATTTAAATGATATTCTGTTTCAAATTTCATTTAATGCGCCGCCACTGCAATATAGTTTATCGCAAAGTAACAAAGCTATCATTAGATATGATGTTAACAACATCACTACCGAATATTATATAGACAGTGACAGTCAATATTTTGTATACTAGAGATCAACCTTGCTGAGTTTAGCGACTGTTTTTAATATATCACTATTTATATCATTCATTTTTTGAAAGTTATCTAATGTTTGAATTTTAAATTGATTATCAATTTGTTCTTGTTTCATAACACGTTCGGTTAATTCTTTTAATTTCATTTGCATTTCTTGCAACGTCAATTCATTTAACATCTTTGTTTGCCTCGTTTAAATTAAAATACTTTTAATGTCGTGCAATGTTTCTTTTTGCACTTGGTTATTACTGCCATCAATGTGTCGCCATGATTCTATA
>Ga0209976_10001175_pt1 | contig 15747 bp, 14 predicted proteins | sample SumtaG_FD_182806 | JGI IMG/M metagenome (GOLD analysis project Ga0209976, IMG submission 182806) | Deep subsurface microbial communities from Indian Ocean to uncover new lineages of life (NeLLi) - Sumatra_00157 metaG (SPAdes) (version 2) | ecosystem: Environmental > Aquatic > Marine > Oceanic >...
GGATATTTACCAGGTCCCCAACCTCAAAAACTTTCTCCCCCCGGGCGTACCCGGCGGACAGAACACCATAATGCTCACCAGCAGGGAGTGGAGGAGAGTGTATTAGAGACAGTCCAAAGTCCAATGTCCAAAGTCCAAAGTGAGGGCACAGACTGGAGAACTGTTCAACTCGAAACATGAAGCTTGAAACCTGAGTCCAGAAATCAAAGAAAACCGAGGATCTTGTTTGTCCCTGACTCGAATAAAGGATCTGATACATATGTAAAAACCACCGTATGGTGGTTTTTACATTTCCACTAAATCTTGTGCTCAAACGGGGGGTTAAATACCAAGTCTTGTGGATTTTGTTTAAGTTTCTACTGCAACTTATTAAAAAATAACATTTTTTATTTTTTATCCTTGACAAATGTTGTTTAATTTTTCATTATTTGTATAAACTTTGCGAAATTTAGTAAAACTTAGCAAAAATTGTCTTCAATGTTCACTTGAGGAAGACTTCGGAAAAGGGGAAAAAGGTGCAGCTCAAACCCGGCCTCAAACCTAATAACGTCCGGAACATCAGGGAGTCTAAACTGATGTCCAAGTCAGAGCTGGCCAAGGCGGCCGATCTGTCCATCCCTACCATCGACAGGGTGGAGAAGGGTTACTCGTGCCGCATGGAGACCAAGAGGAAGATCATCAAGGCCCTGGGCCTGACCCTGGACGAGCGTAACAGGGTATTCCTCGAATAGGGGAGGAGATAGATGGCACTGATTGGCGGTTCGAAAGCTTTAGCCGGTCTCGACATAGGCTCCAGCTCCATCAAGATCGTCGTGCTCAAGGAGACGGGCAAGGGATACCGTCTCCTGAATATGGGCATGCGGCCTCTCCCTCAGGAGGTCATCGTTGACGGCGCCATCATGGATGCCGGTGTTATCAGCGATACACTCAAGGACATGATCCGTGAGATGAAACTCAAGGTGAAGGATGTAGCGGTATCCGTGTCCGGCCACTCGGTCATCATCAAGAAGATCAAGGTCCAGGAGATGACCGAAGAGGAGTTGGAGAAGAACATCCAGTTCGAGGCGGAGCAGTACGTTCCCTTCGACGCCTCCGAGGTCAACATGGACTTCGTCATCATGGGAACGGTGGAGGGCGAAGGTAAGATGGAGGTCCTTCTGGTGGTGGTGAAGAAAGACGTCATCAACGACATCACCACGGTCGTATCGGAAGCCGGCCTCAACCCCGTAGTGGTGGATGTGGATGCCTTCGCCCTGCAGAATATGTACGAGACTAACTACATCATGAACCCCGAGGACGTGGTGGCCCTGGTGAACGTCGGTGCTTCGACAACTAACATCAACATCATCAGGGACGGGGTCTCCATATTCACACGGGACCTCTCGGTAGGGGGCAACCAGTACACCGAGTCTATCCAGAAACAGCTGCAGGTGAGCTACGACGAGGCGGAACTCCTCAAAAAAGGGGAGTCGGTGGGAGAGAAAGGGCCTGATGATGTTCAGCAGATCATGGGCGTCATCTCCGACAACCTGGGGCAGGAGATCCAGCGATCCCTGGACTTCTTCAACTCCTCCAATCCCGACATTCAGATCAACCGCGTATCCCTGTGCGGCGGTGGTGCGAAGGTCGGCAGTGTGATCAAGGCTGTGGAGCAGCGGCTGGGAATCCAGGTGGAGATGGTAAACCCCCTGGAGGCCATTATCGTCAACAAAAAGAAGTTCGATCCGGACCAGATCGAGGATATGGCCCCGATGCTGGGTATCGGTGTAGGACTGGCCATAAGAAAGGCGCATGACCGATGATAAAGATCAATCTTTTACCGGTCCGTGAAGAGCGCCGCCGTCTGGGCGCCCGGCAGGAGCAGATGTTCTTCGCCCTCATAATGGTCCTGACCCTCATCGGGGTCTACTACTGGCACTCCACGACCAATCGCAAAATCAAGGATCTGCGGTTTCAGATCACCCAGGCGGAGCAGGACATCACCCGGCTAAGCAAGATCGTCAAGGAAGTGGCAAAGTTCAAGACCGATAAAAAAGTCCTCGAGGGTAAGATCGCCGTTATCGATCAGCTCAAGACGTTCCGGCAGGTACAGGTCCATTACATGGATGAGCTCAACAAGGCGTTGCCGGGTCAGGTCTGGCTCGAATTTTACCAGCAGAAAGGTAATGCCCTGGTATTGCGGGGCAAGTCCCTGTCCACCGATGATATAGCCGGCTTCATGAGGAACCTTGAGAATTCCCCCTATTTTGATGACATCAGACTCAACCAGACGAGCCAGCAGGAACTCTCGGTGGGTGACAGGAAGATGAGGGTGAACGATTTCAGCCTCAAGCTGATGGTCGTTCCCGCAGGTGGGAAGGGGTAATCCAATATTGATGACTTCGTAAAAAGTCATCAATGCGCCCTGTGTGGGGCGCCCAAATCAATGACCGTTAATTAAAGTCATTGATTTGTAAGGAAAGCGAAAATGACACTTTTCGCTTTCTGCGGAGCAAAAAGCCGCGAATGGACTTTTTACGACCCTATCAATATTGATGACTTCGTAAAAAGTCATCATCCGACAATTTTTTAGCTACGTGCCGAGGTATTTGGACACGTAGCTAAGGAGGGTTCAGTAAATGGCTATCGACGCTCAAACAATCGCCAACCTTTCCCCGGCCAGAAAGATCATTCTGGTGCTGGTGATGGTAGTCCTGATATTCGGGCTTTACTGGCAATTCGCCTACAAGGGCAAGGCGAGAACGATCAACAGGCTCAGGAGCGACCTGAGCAATAAGCAGGCCAAGCTGAACGAGAATGAAGCCATCGCGAGAAACCTCCCCAGATTCAAGGAAGAGGTGAAGAAACTGAACCAGCAGCTGGGCAAGGTCGTTCAGGAGCTGCCTAACAGCAGGGAGATCCCCAACCTGCTGGAGACAGTCAGCAATCTGGGCGCCCTCAACGGCCTCGAGGTTATCTATCTCAAGCCACGTAACGACGTGGATAAGGGGTTTTATGCCGAAGTCCCCATTGCGATCAAGGTTAGAGGCGGCTATCACGAGATGGGACTCTTCCTTGACGCTCTAAGTCGGCTTCCGAGGATCATCAACGTCAGTGATATCACCATGGGCAACGCCCGGGAAGATGAACGTAGCGGAGTTATCGTCCTGGACATCAGTGCTCTTGCCACGACCTACCGGTACATTGAGAAGGGGGGTTGATCAATGAGCCTTAAGAGATACTCACTCCCGATCCTCCTGCTTGTACCGGCAGTAGTCCTGGCTGTAGGCTCGGCCTGTAAAAAGGCTCCCCTGCCCGCTCCCTTGGCTCCGGTAGTTGTGACGCCCCAAAAGGAGGCGCCTGCGACTCCCGCGCCGGCCGAAGTTGAGGACCAGGTTGCGGTATTTGGCTACAAAGCGTCGGAAAGAAACCCCTTCGGTTCCCTTCTGAGGGTCAAGAAGATGGTGGAGGAAGGTGTGGACCCGAAACTATTGACGCCGCTGCAGAGGATACCGGTCACCGATATGACGGTGGAGAGTATTATTATCAGCCGCAAGAGATCGGTCGCCCATGTGATAACTCCCGACGGGAAAGCCCACATAATTGCTGTCGGAACGCTTTTGGGCCGACATAAGGGTAAAGTGGTCAGAATGAACTCGGACGAAATTATTATAGAGGAACAGTTTGAGGATTACCTGGGAAGAGCGTTCAAACAGGAAACGGCTCTCAGGTTACGCGAAATAGAAGGGGAGAATCTGTGATGAAGCGTGTTACCGCAAAACTGCCGTGGTTTCTGGTGGTATTCGCCCTGGTCGCAAGCGGATGTGCGGCTCCCAAGAGCCAAATGCGCTCGTCTGTGGAGGAGGCGGCCCTGGTCAGTGTCACATCGGTGACAGGTGAGGAACTGCCGGACAGGGTTCGATTGAAAATCGAAGGTACGACCACCCTCGCCTATACGGTGTTCAGACTTTCAGAACCGCTCCGGCTGATCGTCGATCTGGCCGATACCGATGTAACTGGACTCGGTGATCAGGTCGCCGTGAATCTGGGGAACGTTTCCACGGTCAGCCCCATCCAGTTCGATGAGGATGCCGGGCGTATTGGCCGGCTTGAGGTTTCCCTGGTAGAGCTGTGGGACTATGAAACCTCCAGGACCGATAACACCATAATCATCGATTTTCTCAGGCCTGTGACGGTTTCGGAGGAGACGCTCGCGACGGATGAAATGCCCGCGGCCGAACTCGCGTCCGTGGAGCAGCCTGTCGAAGAGGTGGAGGTGGTGGAGCTCGAGCTGCCCACTGAAATGGCAGCTGCCGGCGCCCAGGCTGAAACCATGGTATCAGCGCCTGTTGCCGAAGTCAGGGAGGATCTGCCACCCGCCGGGTTCATCAACAGTGTCCTTTTCGAGGAAACCGGCGACGTGCTGACCATTGAATTTGTGGCCGACGGTAATGTGGCCGAGTACTTGACCATGGACCTTTCAGGCCCCACCCGCCTTGTGCTTGATGTTCAGAATGTTGCAAAGGGTTTCGCGCCCGGCAGGATTCCGGTGGAGATGGGCGGTGTAAGCAGGATCCGCGTGGGTGAGCATTACGATCAGAACAAGCTGCGTTTCGTTCTCGACATGGAGGGCGACCAGATACCGCCCTACGCAGTCGAGTCTGTGGGATCCAGCCTGGTGCTGCGACTTGGCGAGGGAGTTGAACCTGTCACCCAGATTCAGCAGATAGAGGCGGCTGCTGTAGAGCCTGCCCCAACTGCCCCGAGCCCGGTCGAAGGGAGCGAAGTCGAGGAGCCGGAACCTGAGCTGGTAACAGCTCCCGAACCAGAGCTTGAGATAGCTCCCGAACCAGAGCCCGCGCCCGAATCTTCCGTGGCCCAGGCGGTTGCGCTGCCTGAAGGCGGCGTGTCAGACATAAGGTATCGAGCCGAGATCTCCGGAGGCGCCATCCTGATCATTTCCGATTTCATCATCGAATACGAGATCTCCCAGCCGGATACAAGCCATCTTCTCATCGATCTCAGGGGAGTCAATCTTCCGAGAGCACTGGTTCGCAGTCAGGATACGCGGGATATGGATGGAGCTCTGCGGGCCATCAGTTCCTACAATCCGAGAGATGGCGGTGGAGGCAGAATAAGCCTGACCTTTGCCGCCGGTACCGCATATGAGGTGGATCAGATCGGCGGTACCCTAACTGTATCCCTGACAGCTCCAGTTGCCGAACAGATGGTCCAGGCGGTGCAGCCGGAACCTGTCGCTGTTACTCAGACTCTCGTGGCGCCGGCTCCAGTTGCACCGGCTCCTCTACCTGCCCCTGCTCCGGAGAAGGTGATGGCGGAAGAAAAGCCGGTTCGGGGTTTGGAAAAAGAAGGTCCGAAGTACACCGGTGAGCGGATCACGCTTGATTTCCAGAACGCCGACCTCCTCAATGTGCTGAGACTCATAGCGGAGGTCAGCGGACTTAATATTATCACTGCTGAAGGAGTGGGCGGAAAGATCAGCATGCGCATGCAGGACGTCCCCTGGGACCAGACCTTGGATATAATCCTCAAGACAAAGGGCCTGGGGCAGGTCCGGGAGGGGAACGTGGTGCGCATAGCTCCGCGGGCGGTCCTTGCAGGTGAAAGACTGGCCGCCCTCAGAGCCAAGGAGGCCGAGATCAAGGTAGAGGACATGTTCCTCGAGATCGTGCCGATAAGCTACTCCAAGGCCGAGGACCTTGTCAGCCAGCTAAGCTCCTTCCTCAGCTCCAGGGGAACTATTACAACCGACAAGAGAACAAATTCTCTCATCGTAAAGGACATCGAGGAGAATATTGTAAAGATCAGGGAGCTGGTTTCCGACCTGGATATCCCCACACCTCAGGTGAGGATCGAAGCGAGGATCGTCATCGTAGACGAGGGTTACGTGAAGAACCTTGGTATTCAGTGGGGCGGTGTTTATGACGACGGGAAGGGTACCCAGATCTTCGGTCAATCCTCTACTGCCGGAGTCACTTTCGCAGGTGCTCTCGTCAACATGCCCGCCTCCAACGCAGACACGGTCCTCGGGTTTACCTTCGGCAACGTCAACAACTTCAGCAACCTGGACCTGAGATTGAGCGCCCTGGAACAGACCAATAACGGTCGGATCATCTCCAGCCCGTCGTTGCTGGTCATACAGAACGAGACGGCCAACATCGAAGTGAATAACCCATTCCCCGAGAACCGGACCTCCACTGAGGTAAACGATGATGGAGCGACGACCACGACAGAAGTTTCCTTCCCCGATATATGGACCAAGCTGAAGATAACACCTCAGGTAACGAGCAACGAGGACATCTTTATGGAAATTCTGGTGGAGAAGGATAGTAAAGGACAGCAGGCAATCTTTGATGACAATATATTCACCGGCGTGAACAGCCACAAGCTTGAGACCAAGATCATCCTGAAAAACCACGGTACGGCGGTCATAGGCGGTCTCTTTACCGAGAATGAAAAAGAAGGCAACAGCAGCGTACCCTGGTTCTCCAAGCTCCCCATCCTCGGGTGGTTGTTCAAGAACAAGAATACCGAAAATAACCGGGCGGAGCTCCTCATCTTCATCAACGCTTCGGTTGTCGAAGGGTAACCGACCCACCACAGTGACGAACGCATCCGTCGATATGCGGCGGATGCGTTTTTGTTTAAGAGGGTATAGTCTATGCTTCGATTTCTGACGGCAGGTGAATCCCATGGGGAATCCCTCGTTACAATACTTGAAGGGCTCCCGGCCGGTCTTGAGGTCAGTTCCAGCCAGATCAATACGGAGCTGGCAAGGAGGCAGAAAGGATACGGACGCGGTAAGCGCATGGAGATCGAGAGCGACCGGGTGGAGTTTATTTCCGGTCTGCGTGGAGGCAGGACTTTAGGCAGCCCCCTGGCTATGCGCATAAGGAACCGTGACTGGGAGAACTGGCAGGACACGATGGGACCCGAGGGAAGAAACACTGACGCCCGATCGGTAACCAGCCCAAGGCCAGGGCACGCGGACCTTGCCGGAGGAATAAAATACGGCCACAAGGATTTCAGGAATATCCTGGAAAGGGCCAGTGCGAGGGAGACCGCTGCCAGGGTGGCTGTCGGAGCCGTGGCAAAAACGATTCTTGAGCGGTGCGGGGTCACCGTAGGCGGCCATGTCGTGTCTATCGGTGGGTCCACTCCCTCCAAAGCAGAATACACCAGGTTCAGGGAGGGCGCCGCGTCGGAAACTTCACTGTTGCGCTGTCTGGACAGATCCGTTGAGCAGGAGATGGTCAAACTCATCGACAAAGCGGTAATGAATGGAGAGACCCTGGGTGGTGTTTTCGAGATAAAAGCCTTTGATGTCCCGGTGGGATTAGGTAGTCACGTTCACTGGGACAGGCGGCTTGACTCAGATCTGGCATCGGCGGTTATGAGTATTCCAGCTATCAAGGGCGTACAGATCGGTGCGGGGTTCAGGGGAGCCGAACTACCGGGTTCCGCCGTCCACGATGCTATTCTTCACGATACAAGCAGGGGTTTTTACCGAGAGACCAACAACGCTGGAGGGGTCGAAGGAGGGATCTCAAACGGTGAGACCATAATCCTTTCCGCAGCCATGAAGCCAATACCGACCCTGATGTCGCCGTTAGGATCGGTGCATTTCCTGAGTAAAAGAAAGGTCGACGCCGCCGTTGAACGTTCCGATGTTACTGCCGTTCCGGCCGCATGCGTAATCGGTGAATCCATGGTTGCTTTCGTACTGGCAAAGCACATGTGCGAGAAGTTCGGGGGAGATTCCATTGATGAGATGCTCCGGAACCTGGCTGCATATAAAGAATACGTGAGAAAACTATAAAGGCAATTGAGAATTGAGAATTGAGAATTGATGATTGAGAATTAAAATCTTTTAATCCTCAATTCGTAATTCTTAATCCGAAATTTAATGAATTTAGATCGCATTTACCTCACCGGATTCATGGGGTCGGGCAAGAGTACGGTTGGGAGGATACTTGCCGACCAACTTGACAGCCCCTTTACCGACCTGGACGAACTAATCGTCCAGAGGGCTGGAACGTCCTCATGGCCTCGGGACTTGTTGTTTACTTAAGAGCAACTCCCGACACCCTGGCCCGGCGCCTGCGGTCTGAAGCCCAGGGACGTCCTCTTCTTGCCGTCAAGGTGGATTTGAAGGCAGGATCACCTCACTCCTCAGGGAAAGAACCGGGAGCTATGAACTTGCTCACTGGAATGTCGATACAGATGAGCTCACACCTGAGGAGGTGGCATCAACCCTCCGCAGGAGGATAAGAGAGGAGATCGATGGCTGAAACGATCCGCGTCGGCCTGGCTGACCGATCCTATCCCATAACCATTGGCGGCAATGCGTGGTCAGACCTCGTGCCCCACTTGGAGAAAGGACCGTTTACATCATCCATAACGGTCACCGATGAGCGGGTTCACGCTCTTTACGGTGAAACGTTTTCCCGACTTACTGATACGACTGGGAAGCCTGCCTTCCGTTTTATCGTCCCCGAGGGTGAACACAGCAAATCCTTCAAATATCTGGAATCGCTCTGCCGGTACATGGCTGGATCGGGAATGGACCGGGAGTCTCTGGTGCTGGCTCTGGGTGGTGGTGTTGTCGGGGATCTGGCTGGTCTGGCGGCCTCCGTTTACCTTCGGGGAGTCCGCCTCATTCAGCTTCCAACAACGCTGCTTTCCATGGTGGACAGCAGTGTTGGTGGAAAGACGGGTATCAATATTTCCGAGGGTAAGAACCTCGTGGGAACCTTTTACCAGCCGGAGGCTGTTTTCGCTGATACATCTGTGCTGAGTACTCTGCATGAACGTGATTGGTATTCGGGTCTGGGCGAGGTGATCAAGATCGCGCTGACCCTCGATCCGGAACTGTTCAGTTATCTGGAGTCGGTTGATGACCTTGGACCTTCCGGAGACCTGGATGTCACGAGGATTATTGCCGCCGCATGCCGCCGAAAGGCGGAGGTGGTTGAACTTGATGAAAAAGAAACCGGCTTGCGGAAAGTCCTTAATTTTGGCCACACCCTGGGGCATGGTGTTGAGGCTGCTCTGGGTTATGGGGTTCTCAGGCACGGCGAGGCGGTACTCCTGGGAATGAGGGCAGCCCTCAACCTCTCGATCCGAATGTGCGGTCTTCCCGCTGATCAGCTTCAAAGAGCGATTGATCTTTTAGACCGCATTCCGGTTCCTGGAGTAGAGATTCCCCGGGATGTGAACCGTTTCATGGTAAGGGACAAGAAGAGCTCAGAAAACAGGATATTAGGGGTTCTCATCAAGGAGATAGGAAAACACGAATTCGTTCTTCTGGAGGATCCAGAACTGTTGGTGGAGGCATTGGAAGGACCGTAATTCGTGACTCGTGATCCGTGATTGGTTAGGAACCGTTAATCGTGACTCGTGAGTTGTGATTAGATGAGCGCTTCAATCACAAATGCCTCGAAGGATACCGGGTTTTTGGTAAGGCATTGAATTTTTGATTAACGAATTACGAATCACCAATCACAAGTCACGGCCCTTAACTATTTGACTTGAATTACTAAATCCCATAGCATTGTGGGATGATTAATTGAGAATTGGGGATTGAGGATTGAGGATAAAAAGAGGGTGTATCTGAAAATTCTCAATAAGGAATTTTCAATCAGGTCGTTTTGCAGGCTGCAGGTGGAGGCAATCCATGAGCGATGATAGCATTGGGCGCTACGAACAGATGCTGGCGGAGGATCCCCAGTCAAGGGCATTTGCCCCCCTGGCAGAGGCTCAGCGCAAAGCGGGGCGTCTGGATGAAGCTATTAAAATAGCCAAAACGGGGCTGGAAGTGCACCCTGGCTATAGCGGAGGATTGGTCGTGCTTGGTCGTGCACTCTATGAAAAAGGGGAGCTCGATAACGCGGTCGAGGTCCTGCAAAAGGCGATAAGCGAAACCCCGGAGAGTTATCTGGGGCAAAAGTTTCTTGGCAAAGTCCTCATGGACAAGGGCGAGAGCAAGGGTGCGCTGAGAGCTCTTGAGGCGGCAAACTTTCTGAGTCCGGAGGATGAGGAAGTATCAAGGCTCCTTGATGAGATGAAGAGCAAGGCTACGCCTCCAGAGACCATGGAATACAAAGGAAAGGCTGCCGAATCTGCCGGGAAAGACCAGATAGTAACCTATGAGCAGAAACCCACAACGGTAGACGGGATCGAACTGTCTCCTTTATCGGTAAGTGAAGTCGATGGCCGATTTTCCTTCTCAGGGGGGGGCACCGCCGATCCGGCGGATATTACACCCCTCCCTGTTGAGGATGAGGTTGCTCCTGCCGGTTCAGGTAGGAGTGAGGCGACCGTTGTTGGGCACACCGGGGAAGATATGAAGGCCACAGTGATCGAGGAGGAGAGCGAACAGACCATTGAGATCGACTCCCTCGACGAGTTGGGTCCTGAGGCAGCCGCCTTCATCCGGGAGGGTGAGAGCTTTGTGGAAGAATCCATGGAAGATTCCGTGGAGGACTTTTCAGACGATGCGTCCATTACAGTGGAAGAGGTAATGGAGGTAGCGGTTATCGAACTGGAAGAGTTTATGTCAACTCCGGTCAGTCCGCCTGGAGAAACGGCGACCGCAGAAGCTCCGGGTGCCCAGATCCAGCCGGTTTCCACGCCCGCACACGCACCAGCGCCCGAGCCTGATTCCGAACCTGCGCCCGAGCCCGAGCCCGAGCCCGAGCCTGCATCCACCTTCGCCGAGGCTACAGCGGACAAGCCCGCACCTGCGCCCGCACCAGAGTCCGCGCCCGCTTCTGCGCCCGTCACTCAAACATCCCCGCCTGAACAACCTTCTCGGAGTGCAGACCGTGAGGAACAGTTTTCCACAGAAACGCTGGCTGATCTCTATGCCCAGCAGGGTCTGATAGAGAAAGCTACGAACATATACCGGCAGATATTGGACCAGACGCCGGATAATGAGACGGTAAGGTTGAAGCTGGATGTCCTCGAGGCGCAGACGCCACCCGACGCTGGAACCGTACAGGAGGTCCAGTCCCCGGAAGTGGCACGGCCGGAGCCACCTCAGAAGGATGACAGTGAGGAAACATTGAGTGTCCTGGAGGGATGGCTTGAAAATGCGGAAAGGATTAAGCGACCATGATCTTTGAAGAGGTGCTGAAAGAGATCGTTGAGCGTTCCGAGGGGGTGCTGGGAGCGGTGATCATGGGCATGGACGGCATCGCCATTGGGGAGCACATCGTCGATCCGGCCTGCAGCATTCAGACCGTTGGAATAGAGTATGCGTCTGCCATCAAGAGTATACAGAAAGCTTCCCGATCCCTTTCCGCCGGCCAGGTTCAGGAGGTTTCTATCAACACACGTAACAACATTTTCATCCTCAGGCTTATCACGGATGATTATTTCATCGCTGTGACTCTGGGGCCTGACGGTAATCATGGAAAGGCCCGTTACCTGATGCGGTTGTCGGTCCCGCGCCTGATAAGGGAGTTTGAATGATCCGTATCCTGGTGATCCACGGACCGAACCTTAACCTGCTCGGAAGCCGTGAAAACAAGCTTTATGGAAGTATGACATTGGATGAGATCAACAGTGATCTTGTGAGGGCCGGTAAGGAATGGGGCCTTTCGGTGGATACATTTCAGTCCAACCACGAAGGGGAGATCGTTGAGGCGATCCAAAACGCCCCCTCAGGGAGGTACCAGGCAATTATTATCAACCCGGCTGCATTTACACACACAAGTGTTGCCGTTCGGGACGCTTTGCTTGCGGCTGAGCTGCCGTTTTTTGAGGTTCACATATCCAATATTCACGCAAGGGAACAGTTTCGACGTGAATCCCTCGTTTCAGACATAGCATCCGGCGTTGTCATGGGTTTTGGTCCCGTTGGTTACAAGCTCGCGCTTATGGGGGCGCGGGATGAACTGGCTTCACGAAAAACAGCGAACGTGGAGGAAACGAATTGATCAGTACAAACCAGTTTAAGAGAGGTCTGAAGGTTGAACTCGAAGGTGAACCGTTCACCATCACCGAATTCCAGCATGTGAAACCGGGCAAAGGAGGAGCCTTCGTCCGGACCAAACTCAAGAGTCTGCTCACCGGTAACGTCCTTGACAGGACATTCCGGTCCGGGGAGAAGGTCAAGAGACCCGATTTCGAGGAAAAGCAGATGCAGTATCTGTACAGGGATGAAAGCGGGTGCCATTTCATGGACCTGGGGACCTACGAACAGATCCTCTTGACCGCTGAGGACCTGGGCGATATTCAAGGATACCTGAAGGAAGAACTCGAGGTTACTGTCCAGATGTACAACGGAAAGCCCATGGGGGTCGAACTACCCATTTTCGTTGAACTTACCATAGTCAAGGCTGAACCTGGTTTAAAGGGCGATACCGCCACAGGAGCAACCAAACCGGCTGAAATGGAGACGGGAGCCGTAATCCACGTTCCTCTCTTTCTGGGGGAGGGAGACGTTGTGAAGATCGATACACGCTCAGGGGAATACATCGAACGCGTTAGATAGGAGTGAATTTAATGGATATTAAGGAAATCAGGGAGATTCTGAGACTTCTGGACCGTTATGGTATCCAGGATTTCACCCTTCAAAGGGGAGATAACAGGATTCGCGTAAAAAAGGGAGGGCTTCTGGAGGAACCCGCACAGGTTAGATACAGAGAAATTCCGGTGGCCGAGACGCTGCCGTCGGCAGTCCCTGCGCCTGAAGGTGTTCCGGGGCCTACGCCCCCCTCCACAACGGGGGACCAGCTTACCGTGAATGACAACCAGTTTCTTGTCACCTCCCCCATCGTGGGAACTTTCTACAGGGCTCCCTCGCCGGAATCACCCCCCTATGTCGAGGTGGGCAGCGCCGTCAGCAAGGGAACAGTGTTGTGCATCGTGGAAGCGATGAAAATCATGAACGAGATAGAGTGTGAGGTCACCGGTAAGATCTCAACGAGCCTGGTCGAGAACGCCCAGCCCGTTGAATACGGTCAGCCTCTCTTTATCATCGACCTTGTGTGATAGCTTTGAAACTCTTCTCGAAAATACTCGTCGCCAACAGGGGTGAGATAGCTCTGAGAATTATCCGGGCCTGCAGGGAACTGGGAATCAAGACGGTGGCCATTTTTTCAGAGGCGGACAGAGATGCATTGCACACCCGTTTTGCGGACGAGGGTATATGTATCGGCCCGGCCAATCCGCTTCACAGTTATCTGAACATCCCTGCCGTCATTAGCGCCGCCGAGGTGTCTGACTGCGAGGCGATCCATCCTGGATACGGATTCCTGGCGGAGAACCCGGAGTTCGCTGAGATCTGCGAGGCCAGCGGTATTACCTTTATCGGCCCACGTTCCGAGCATATTAAATTGATGGGCAACAAGATCCAGGCCCGAAACTGCGCGGTACGAGCCGGTATTCCCATACCTCCGGGAGGGGTGGAGGGGGTCAGCGACCCGGAAGAAGCCCTGCAGGGTGCAAAGCAGCTTGGATTTCCGGTGATCATAAAAGCCGCATCCGGGGGTGGTGGTCGCGGTATCAGGGTCGTACACTCCGAGGCTTCCTTCAGGACTTCATTCTCCATGGCGCAATCCGAGGCAAGCTCCTCGTTTAACGATCCGGAGGTCTATGTAGAAAAGTTCATCGAGTCACCGCGGCATGTGGAGATCCAGATCCTGGCCGATAACGACGGGAACGTTGTCCACTTCGGCGAGAGGGAATGCAGCATACAGCGCCGTTACCAGAAACTCATTGAGGAGGCTCCGTCGCCGGCTGTGAACGAGGAGTTGCGCAAGCAGATGGGAGATGCGGCAGTCAAACTGACACGGGAGTCCGGTTATGTGAATGCCGGGACTGTGGAGTTTCTTTTGGATAAGGACGGGAAATTCTACTTCATGGAGATGAACACCAGGATCCAGGTCGAGCATCCAGTGACGGAGATGGTCACGGGAATAGATCTGGTAAAGGAGCAGATCCGAGTAAGCGCAGGTCATCCCCTCGGGTTTAAACAGGATGATATCCGGATCCAGGGCCATGCAATAGAGTGCCGTATCAACGCTGAGGATCCTGAGGACCATCGGCCCTGCCCCGGAACGATCACGTTCTTTTATGCCCCTGGCGGTCCTGGGATTCGAGTGGATTCCGCAGCCTTCGAATCCTACTATATTACGCCACACTACGATTCCATGATCGCCAAGCTCGTGGCCCATGGTCGCGACCGGGAGGAGGCCCTTGCACGGATGCAAAGAGCTCTGGAGGAGTTTGTCATCGAGGGTATCAAGACCACTATACCGCTCCACCAGAGGATTCTGGCTACAATGAAGTTCAGGAAGGGTGATTATGCTACCGATTTTATTGAGGAAATGAAAAAATAGGCGAAACATGAACCGTGAATCGTGAATGGTTCAAACGCTCCGTCGTGAATTTCCTGTTCAACGTACACTGTTCACCGTTCACCCATGATGCAGGACGTTTTAAAAATGTGACTATTATGATAACATTTCAGGTTAGCGCAAAAAAGTTCACTATTTAAGATTGATGACCTCGAAAAAGTCATCAACGCGCTCCGTATGGAGCGCCCGGATCAATGACCGTTAATGTAAGTCATTGATCTGTGAGGAAAGCGAAAATGACATTTTTCGTTTTCCGTTGAGCAAAAAGTCCCGGTTGGACTTTTTGCGACCCAATCAAGATTGTGAAAAGAGAAAATGGCAGATAAGGCAAAGCTACTCAAATTAGCGCAAAAACACCTGTCCAAGAATAACCTGGACAAGGCGATCAAGACCTTTCAGCAGCTTGTGGAGGTGGATCCGAAGGACCAGCGGCTAATTTTGCGCCTGGCTGATATTCAGGCCAGAGCCGGGCGAAAAAAAGAAGCGATCGAGAACTACGAAAAAGTTGCCGTCGGCTTTATGAGGCAGGATTTCCCCCCCAAGGCCATCGCTGTTTACCGGACCATACTTCGCCTGGAACCTGAGCTACTGTCCGCCTACGAAAAACTGGCCGGACTCTATAAAAGCCAGGGGCTCGAGGCTGAGGCCCTGTCCCAATTCGAGAACCTTTTTCAGGTATATGAAAAGAAAAACGACGAGGACAAGCAGATAGAGGTCCTCAAACTCATGGCTGACATGGATCCTGAAAACCTGGGATTCCAGGTCAGGCTGGGGGAAACACTGGCTAAGAAAGGCCGGAAACAAGAGGCTGCCGAGGCGTTTGCAAAGGCGGCCGCTACCCTCAGCCGAAGAGGATTCCACGACAGGGCCTCCCAGCTTTTCGAAAAGATAACGGCCTTGAATCCCGATAATACAGCGGTGCGAAGGGAGCTGTGCGCCCACTATCTTGAGAGTGGACAGTACAACGAAGCACAGGCCGAAATCGAGGCTATCCTCAAGATCGAGCCGGATGATCCACGCATGGTTCTTCTTCTGGGCCGCATTTTGTTCCAGTTGGGGGACAAAAAGGAAGGTGAGGAAAAGCTTGCACAGTCGATAAAGATTTTCCTCAACGCGGGAGAACTGGAATCGGTGATGAGGGAGTTCCTGTTCGTTGCCCAGTCGCATCTCCGGAATGGAGAGATCGACGAGGCCGAGGCCTTCTATCGCCAGATAATGGCCAACGTACCCGGAGAGGTGAGGGCCATAAAGGGGCTCGTATCGGTGGCGGAGACGAGGAAGGACCGTGTGGGCCAGATAGACAGCCTGCTTCTCCTCGGCCGGACCATGCAGCAGGGCGGTGATCGAGAGGGCGCCGTCAAAGCCTACCGGAAAGTCAATG
>Ga0209976_10001180_pt1 | contig 15696 bp, 13 predicted proteins | sample SumtaG_FD_182806 | JGI IMG/M metagenome (GOLD analysis project Ga0209976, IMG submission 182806) | Deep subsurface microbial communities from Indian Ocean to uncover new lineages of life (NeLLi) - Sumatra_00157 metaG (SPAdes) (version 2) | ecosystem: Environmental > Aquatic > Marine > Oceanic >...
TTATAAGGTCGTTATCTGAATATCCTATACTTTTTGAGATATCCCGACCACTCTTACAACCACAGCCACAGCTAGAATTATTGGTGGCTATTTCTTTGTATTTATCTTTTACGATTTTTTTAATTTCTTCAGGTCTTTTCATGATGCCTTATTCTATCAAAAAACCGCCTTTCTGGCGATTTCTTAATATACAATTACATCCAATTTTATCCAATTTGGCTCCGGCGATAGGACTCGAACTCTAAGTCTTAATTTTTTCTTTTAAAAATTCACCTAGTTCTTCTATTTTTACCCTAATCTGCTTTGTTGTGTCTCTATCCCGAACAGTCACATCATTTTGTTTCAATGAGTCATAATCAATTGTTATGCAGAACGGAGTTCCTATCTCATCCTGAGAATAATAACGCTTCCCAATATTGCCTCTGTCATCCCAGGCAGTAGAGAATTCTGGCCTTAACATCTCATAAACCTCTTTTGCTTTCTTAACCAACTCTTCCTTATTAGCCGACAAAGGAAACACTGCTGCCTTGTATGGAGCTAAATATGGTTTTAATTTTAAAACAACCCTATCTTCTTTTTTTCCTTTTTCTTCAAAATAACTATCAAGTAAACATACTAAAAATGACCTGTCCATTCCAAAAGTAGGCTCTACTACATGAGGAATGAATTTTTCTCTTGTTTTTTCGTCAGTATAACGCAAATCAACTCCTGATTTTTCCATATGATTCTTCAGATCAAAATCAGTCCTATAAGCCAAGCCATAAAGCTCTTTAAAACCACCAAAAGGAAAATTATAATCTAAATCTTCTGTTTTTTCAGAATAATGAGACCTTTCATTATCAATATGCTCCCGCCATCTTAAATTCTTTTTATTTACACCCAAAATTTCAGTTGTCCAAGTCCACATTTCTTTTTTCCAATAATCAAATAAATCCTGCCATTTTTGTTTTTTAGGATTAAAGAAATACTCAAGTTCAGATAAATTAAATTGAAGAGTTCTGAAAATAAAATTACCCAATGTTATTTCATTTCTAAAAGCAGCGCCTGATTGGGCCAAACCAAAAGGCAAATCAGGTGATTGAGAGTCTAGAACATTTTTAAAATTAATAAATATTCCCTGAGCAATCTCTCCCCTTAAATATGCCTTGGACCTGCTTTCATCAACAATACCAATATGGGTTTCAAATAAAAGATTAAATTGTCTTGGCTTTGTCCAATCAAAAGCTTTACAAGATAAACAAGGAATCTTTTCTTTATCAATAATGTCTTTTATCTTCTCAACACTAAAACCTTCAACTTTTATTTCTTTTCCTTTTTTCTCAAAATGATTTTCAATTAAATGATCAGCTCTGATTCTGCTTTTGCACTTCTTACAATCAATCAAAACATCAGTAAAACTATCAGTATGACCCGAAGCCTGCCAAACCTTAGGGCTCATGATGATTCCTGAATCAAGGCCATAAATATCACTTCTCTTATTAACAAAATGTTTCCACCAAAGATTTTTAATGTTTCTCAAAAGCTCGACTCCCAAAGGCCCGTAATCATAAGTATTTGCCAGCCCTCCATATATTTCAGAGCCAGGAAAAATAAAACCTCGTCTTTTTGCCAATGATATGATTTTTGTCATTTTATCAGCCATATTTATTGAACTATTCCATTAGTTACTGTTGGGTCATCAGGTAAAGTGGTATTAAGAGCTGAAGTTGAACCCTCCATGATAGTCTGAGTCCAACTGTCTTCAGCTGTAATCTGTGCCCCATTGATTATATTAGGAATGAGACCTCTCTGATACGCAGCAGGAGTAAAAACAATCTGAAAAGCAATTGTTAGAGGCTGCTGGGTAACCCCAACCCCTTTTTCTAGATCTCCTGCCAACCAGACAATTTCTCTTGACTGAGAATCAAAAGTAAATCTCTCAAGTTCTGCTTCAGGAAAAACCCTGCCAGTCAATTCTACGTTTTGAGGCAAAGTTGCTTTTACTTTTGCATTTTTTACATCCGAATAATGATTCCTAATATGCCACATAACTGTATAAGTGGTAGCTTGATCTACTTGAGGCGGAACAGGACCAGAATTGCCAAAGACCTCATCCTGGAAATATGCTTTTTGATCTATTCCAAGCTTTGAACCAATTTTTGTAATAAATTCTTCCTTAACCTGACCAACAAATACTTTATTTTTTAAAACAGGATTTTTAACGCTGCCCAAGTCATCTTTGATTTTCACCCAAAAATCAACCTTGCCCTCTTCCATGGGAATCAAATACTGAAGGTCTGGAATTCTTCTCCAGTCAAAAACAATAGAATTATCTCCTGCCTGAAAAGCTCCGTAATCAGATTTTATTGTTTGAAAATCAAAAGCTTCTCCCTCTAATTGATTAACCATAAATAAGTTGCTGACACTATCTTCTCCTACGTTTTTAAAGTAAATCTCATAGTGAAGCCAATCACCAGGCACAGCAACATATTGAGGATTACTATTTATTTCTTGTCTGATATAAAGAGAATGCTGAACCATCTCTATCCCTTTCGTAGCTTCTTTGAGAATAATGAATTCACCATTTTTCCAGACACCTAATTTAGCTTTGAAAACTTTTGCTTCTCCCAAGTCTCCAGAAAGCCTGCCTGATATCTCAATTCTTCCCCCTTCTGATTTATTCAAAACAGGAATATCCCATTCTGTCTGTTCAATAGACTTGGGAGTGGAGCTAATAAACTCAAAACCATAAGGATATTCAATCTGACACCTTAAATTAGTTAAAAGATGATCAATATTTGAAAAATAATTAACGCGAAAAACAAAATCTTTGCCCGATGCAACCTTAGAAGGCAAATCAAAGTCAAATGTCAGGGGAGTTGATTTAATCTGACTGGTAAAACTTGACGATGATTCATATCTTGCCCTTAAGTCTTTTGGCTGATAACTCAAAGATACTTTGGCAATTTTAATATCACCCTCCCTTCCCAGCATACTTATCTTAAACGAAAATGTTTTTTCCTCACCTGGATAAATTGCTTCTCCTAATTCATCTGGACCTAGAGTTTGTCTCTGATAAAACTCTCCGTCTTTTAAAGAATATTCTGGCGGTTCAAAGATAAATTCTGGATTGTCTAAACGAAAATCTCCTTTATTCTTATACCGAACCACATATTCCACCTCTTCTCCAATCGTGATTTCAGACGGTCCAAAAATCTCCAACCTTAAAATCTCTTTTGAATAAACATTTTTTTGCCAACTCCAAACAAACCAGGCTGCTCCTAGTAATATGGCTGTAATGAGTAAATAGTTTAAATTCTTTTTCATAATAATTAAATTGGTGCGCTTATTTTCTAAATAAAAGATAAATAATGTTTGGAAAATTCTTCTAAACCTTTTAAATCTTTATCATTTATCTTTAATCTAAATGTTATTTTTGAATCTTGATCAATAATGACTCTTATTGTCTTAATTATCTCCGGACTTACTTGCATATTATCCTTAGAAAAACAATTCTCACAAACTATTCCTTCTTGTTTTGGATCGAAGTAAAGAGCTTTTGGTTTTAGTTTCTCCTGACAAGCAGAACAGTTATACAAATCAGGTCTATAGCCTAAAATGGATAGAAATTTCCAAAGAAAATAATAATAAATTATTTCTCTGTTTCGGAAACTGCTATCATTTAATTTGCCAAAAACTTCTAATAAAAGATTCCAAATCTTTTTATCCTTTTCTTGCCCCTTAATCAAGTCGTCTAAAACCTGTCTCATTCTATAAGCAATCTCAAGTCTTTTTAAATCTTTCCTTAGGTTCTTAAATTTCTCAATAACAACTGCATCTGTCAGCGTTTTATAGCTTTTTCCTTGAATAAATTCAATTTCTGATAGATAAAAAATCTCTATGCCTGACTTTAATTTTGAAGTAGCCTTTCTTATTGCTTTCCCCAGAACTTCTAATCTTCCAAAATCCTTTGTGTAAATACTGAACACCTGGTCAGCTTCTTTCCTATCAAGCTTTTTAAAAACAATGCCTTTGGTTCTGTGATGAACAAACATTTGAGCTTATTTTTCTCCCAAAGCTTCTTTTAAGGTTTTAATCTGCTTTTCTATATTCCATTTTTCCTTTGGATTTTTAAACTGCTCTCTTTTTAAATCTTTAATTGCCTGTGTCATCTTCTGCTTGGTTATATAGTTGCCATATTTCTGCTGGGAGAATATCTTCTTTTCTAATTCAATTCTTTCTTTTTCTTTTAAGCCGTGTTTAAATAGCTGCTGACTTCTTAGCTTTTGTCTAAGCTCTGACCTTGTAAGATGACCTTTGCTTCCCCAAGACCCCTTATCAATTCCTTGTTTTTTAATTTCTGGTTTAGTTGCTGGTCTTTTGGGTCTCGTAGGCAAACTATATTTTCTTATGGGTTGCGATGATTCACCCCACATTCTTTGTCCAAATTGCCCACTTTTGTTTTCTAAAGCCATGATTATTTTAATTAAGTTTTAATTTTTTTAATTAGTATTCGTAATTTATGACCATTAATATTAAATTCTACCATCTTTTTCATTGCTTTCTTTTTAATTAAATCTTTTGCCCTTGTTTCCTTTATAATCTTTTCTTTGTTTTTAAGCAAAAGCTCTTCAAGTTCAGTGCTTGTTTCAAATTGTATTAAAATAATGTCTTTCGGCGTTAAATTTTGTTTTTTTCTCATTTGCTGAAGATTTCTAATCACCTCTCTTATCATTCCTTCTTGTTTCAGCGCATCGGTAATCTCTGTATTTAATTTTAATTCTTTGCCAAAACTAATTTTTTTAACATTGACCTCTTGTTTAATTAAATCTAATAATCCTTTCTTGTCTTTTAATTCTTTGTCTTTTATCACCAATTCTTGTAAAACCTGTCTTACTTTTATTTGAGCCTTGGCTCTTTGAGCTAAGGTCTGAACAACTATTTCTCTAACTTTCTCCATTTCCTTATTAAGCTGCTGGTCAATAGATTTTTGAGTTGCTTTTGGCCAATCCTCTAAATGAATTGATTCTTTAGTTTTAAAACCCATACTTTTAAAATCCTGATATATATGTTCGGCCAAGAACGGAACAAAAGGCGCTGAAAGCTTTATTATTTTCAAAATCACAAAACCTAAGGTTTCAGATGCATTTTTGAGTTCTTTCTCATTTTTTGGCTGTTGAAATCTCTTTCTAGACCTTCTTATGTACCACAAGGAAAGCTCGTTCATTACAAACTTTTCTATGCTGCGGGCTGCGCCAGTTATATCATAATTTTCCAGTGATTTTGTAGTTTTCAAAATCAATTCATTGAGCTTGGAAATAATCCATCTATCCAGTATGTGCTTAGAGGATGATTTTTTGAAGATGGAAGATTGAGAATCACCATAGGTTTTTAAAAACAAACAAGAATTCCACAGAGGAAGAATGAATTTTCTTAAAGCATTTTCCGGCTCTTTTTCTGAGAACAGCTTAGGAGCACCAGGCTGATTTACAGTATAAAACGACCACCTGACAGCATCAGCTGAGTATTTTTCAACAATATGCCAAGGATCAATTATGTTTCCTTTTGATTTGGACATTTTTTCTCCTTTTTCATCTAAAATATGTCCTAAAGAGATAACATTCTTATATGCTGGGCCTTTTTCAAGTAAAGTTGAAATAGCAAGCAAAGTATAAAACCAACCTCTGGTCTGGTCTATTGCCTCGCAGATATAATCAGCAGGAAACTGCTTGTTTTCATCAATTAACTTCTTATTCTCAAAAGGATAATGATATTGAGCAAAGGGCATTGCTCCTGAATCAAACCAGCAATCAATTACTTCTTCCACTCTCTCCATTAAAGTATTGCATTTTGGACACTGGAATTTCACCTCATCAATGTAGGGACGATGAAGGTCAAGCTCCATTTTTTTATTATAAGGCAGGTCAGTAAATTTAACCTGACGCGATTGACCTGTTTTAATTTTGTTTTTTTCTGTCCTCCATTCTAGAATCTTTTCCAACGGCCAACCCTGAAGGGTTTTTTGCAAAACACTCAAAGGAAACTCGTGGGAAACAATTAAAATGTTTTTATTTTTATACTTCTTATTAATTTCTTTAATAAAATCATACATTCTTTTTCTTACTGCCATAAAGCTTTCTCCTTTTTCAGGCTTTGCCTCCAGCCGATTCTTTTGCTTATTCAAATAATCCCAAACCAGTTTTGTTTCTTTGCCATTAAAAATTCCGGTATTGTATTCTCTTAGTTTCTTATCAAAAATCAGTTGAGCTTTAAGTTCTTTTGCAAGAATTTCTGCGGTCTGCTTTGTTCTCAATAAATCAGAAGAAAAAATTAAATCGATTTCTTTTTTCATCAATTTTTTTGCTGTCTTCTTAACTTCTTCTCTTCCTTTATCTGTCAAAGGACAGTGTATTTTCTCAGGCCAGCAAACTACTATTCTCTTATCCATCACCTGCGTACAAGATTCTCCATGGCGCATAATAAAATAATTATTGCTGCCAAATTTTTTGTCCAATATATCATTTAAGCCACCAATAACTTCAGTGTTCTTGCATTCTTTACACTGCCAAACAGGCAAAGGAGTTCCCCAATATCTTTCTCTTGAAATTGCCCAATCTTTCACTTCTTTTAACCAGCCCCCAAATCTTCCTTGTTTTAAATATGAAGGAAACCAATTTATTTTTTCATTATTAGCAATCAAATCCTTTTTAACTTTTGTCATTTCTATAAACCAACTCTTTCTTGCGTAGTAAAGCAAGGGAGTTTTACATCTCCAGCAAAAAGGATAATCATGCTCATACAACTCTTCTCTCAATAGTAATCCTCTGTTTTTTAAATCTTCAATTATCAATGGATCAGCTTGTTTGAAGTACATTCTTGCCCACTTTTCCACATTCAATCTAAACTTTCCTCCATCATCAATATTAAGTAAAATTGGAAGCTTGTTCTTTTTTCCTGCTTCCATGTCCTCCACTCCATAAGCTGGCGCAATGTGGACAAGGCCTGTTCCTTCGTCTAAAGAAACAAAATCAGCATCTATAACTTTGTAAGCATTTCTTGAAACTTCATCTTCTGCAGGATAAAAAGCTTCGTATCTTAAATTTAAAAGCTCTTTGCCTTTAAATTCAGAAATAATTTCTCCCTCAAGATTTAAAGCTTTTATTCTTTCTTTGGCTAATATTAAATACTCATCATTCACTTTGATTTTTGCATAAATAAACTTAGAATTTACTGCGACAGCCACATTTCCAGGCAAAGTCCAGGGAGTTGTTGTCCAAATCAAAAAAGAAGAATTTTTAAAATTAGGGCTAATAATCTTGAGTTTAATGTAAACTGCTGGTTCTTTGACTTTTTTATAACCCTGAGCCACTTCATGGGAAGAAAGCGGAGTTCCGCACCTTGAACAATAGGGAACAACTTTAAAATCCTGAACTAAAAGTCCTTTTTTCCAGACTTGCTTTAAAATCCACCACAAAGATTCAACGTAATTAGTATTGTAGGTGATATAAGCATTGTCCATATCCACCCAATAACCAATTTTTTCTGTTAAATCCTTCCATCTCTGTGTAAATTTCCAGACAGAATTTTTGCATTTCTCATTGAATTTAGAAATGCCATATTTTTCAATATCTTTTTTTGATTTTAAATCAAACTTTTTTTCGATCTGGAGTTCTACTGGCAAACCATGAGTATCCCAACCGCCTTTTCTTAAAACCCGAAAACCTTTCATTGTCTTATATCTGCAAACAATGTCTTTAAAAACTCTGGCTAAGACATGATGAAGCCCTGGAGGAGCATTAGCAGTTGGAGGGCCTTCATAAAAAATAAAATCACGAGCTTTTTTTTCTCGCTGTTTAATGGTCTTTTTGAAGATATCGTTGTCTTTCCAAAATTTTAAAAGTTTCTTCTCTTCTTTGGGTAAATTCAGCTTCATATGTATCTTAAAAATATCATTTTATGCTTAAAAACGCAATTAAACTAAATTCCCAAAATCCTATCGTTAAAACTTACAGTTTTAGCATTTGATTTGGATTTTGACTTTTTGAATGAAATTTCCTAATGTGATTTATAGCACCTAAAAAATCAAAAGAAGGAAAATAATAATGAAAGAAAAGGAAGTATCGTCTCAAGAAAAAATTCCGCCAGAAATATTGAAAATCATAAAAAAGCTAAAATTCTGTGCAACAGAAACAATAATCTCAAATAATCTTCTAGAAGGTTTATCAAACTTGATTTCTGTCAACGCAATAGAACTCGATTCCTCTATTGAAAGAGGTAGAATATGGCTTAACCGGTCCAATGCCAGAAAGAAGGGGCAGGAGATATTCTACGTCTATTTTAGTCCCACAACAGAAGAACGAACAAAAGGCATCTCTACTGATCTTCAAATTATCTTGGCAGAAGGCAATTTCCTTAAAAAAGAACTAATCTTTTTTACACTAAAAGAGATACCACTTCTCCCCCCTTATGTAAGTGAAAAATTCGTGCCGTTTTTGAAAGAGTTTTTCGAAAAATTTGGCTTTGAAGTCGTAATCTGCTAAAGCGGTCGTAAAACCGCTTTTTATTTTATACAACAGATTCTCTAATTTCCTTCCAAGGAGGAAAATCAATCAAATTACCACTAAGGCGGTCTTTAAAAAAGTTAAAGTTTCACATCTTTTCAGGAATCGAAATACCTAAAAGATTTAATCCGTTTTTAAGAACTTGGCAAACACTAGCAACCAAAGCTAAACGAGCTTTTTTAACTTCATCAGTCTCTGCTTTTAAAATAGATAAGGATTCGTAAAAAGCATTAAAACTTTGAGCTAAATCAAAAAGAAAATTACAAATTAAATTCGGAGCATAATTGATTGCGGATTGTTCAATAATTTCCGGAAATTGAGACAATAGTTTCAGCAACTTCATCTCTTCTTTTTCTTTTAATTCTGTTTCTTTAAAATCTTTCAACTCTTTCTCTTTAATTTTTGACTTATTCAAAACACTATGGCCTCTAGTATAAGCATATTGCAAATACGGCCCAGAATTACCCTCTAAAGATATTGATTCATCAATGTCAAAAAATACATCTGTTGATGGTCTTACTTTTAAAAATGAATATTTAATCGCTCCAACAGCTATTTGCTCTGCTATTTTGTCAGAAACTTGAGTAAAGTTTTTCTTAATTCTTTTTTTAACCTCATCAATCAACCACTCACCCGCTATAACATTTCCTTCTCTAGAACTCATCTTTCCCTCTTTGAGATGAACCCAGCCGGAAACAAGATGATATTCTTTTCCTTTGGTGTAAGGAAATACTTGCACTAAAGCTTTAAAAACTACTTCAAAATATTCTTTTTGTTCTGGTCCAACATTGTGAATGATTAAATCAGGCTCGTATTCTTTAAACTGCAATCTTCCTAATTCAACATCCTTAGCTTCATAAGTGGGATTATCTTCAGAAGTTATGAAAACCCTATCGTGAAGCCCGTATTCTGAACCAGGAAAAATAACTGCTCCTTGGCTCTTTTTAAAAATTCCTTTCTTTACTGCTTTTAAAACAATTTCCTTGCCTTTTTGAGCTACTTCTGATTCAAAATAATATCTATCAAAATGAGTATAAACTCTCTTATATATTTTCTCAAAATAATCCAAACTCCACTGCCTTGTCTTCTGCCATAAATCTTTTACATCAACATCCTTGTCATATATTTGTTTATTAACCTCTAAAATCTCTTGTTTTGTTTTCTCATTTTCTTCATAAGCTTTATTCCCACCAACATAACACTGAGACAAGAAATCAACTTTTTCATTTAAGGTCTTTAAGCTTTTCATTTTTGAATCTAAATCTTTCATCTTTCTCATTGCCCACAAGCATTTGGCAATATGAAGCCCAATATCGCCTTGATAATTTGCCCTAATAACTTTGAATCCTGTTGCTTCCAAAATTCTTACCACTGCTTCTCCATTGGTAATGTTTCTTAAATGTCCAATATGAAAAAGTTTATGGGTGTTTGGATGAGCATATTCCACCATCACGGTTTTATTCTCACTAAGACTACCCAAGCCATACTTATCTTTTTCTTTTAATATTTTAGAAATTTGCTTTTGAAAATATTTTTCTGAAATAAAAAAGTTAATAAATCCTGGCTTTGCCACTTCAACTTTTTTAAATAAATCTGAAGCTTTTAATTTCTGGCTCAATAATTCTGCTGTTTTTATTGGGCTTTTTTTTACATTTTTAGCAATAAGCATTGCAATATTGCTTGAATAATCTCCGTGAATCTTTTTTTCAGGATACTCAATTTGAATTTTCTCAATATTAAAATCTCCAAAGACCTTATCCTTCTGGAGTTGTTTTATTGAATCTCTTATTAATTTTGAAATTTTTTCTTTTATCATTTATTTAAAAAAAACCAGAAATTCTGCTGTTTTTCTTGTTTCTCGTCAATTTAAGATTATCTCATTTTTCTGTTAAAATCAAAGTATGAAAATAGTTGCAAAGAACAAAAAAGCATACTTTAATTATGAAATCCTGGAAAAATTTGAAGCAGGGGTTGCTTTGATTGGCCAGGAAGTAAAATCAATCAAAATGGGGAAAATGAGCTTAATTGGAGCTTATGTTGTTTTGAGGAATGAAGAAGTTTTCTTAATCGGCGCTAAAGTTCCTGCCTATCAACCCAAAAATGCACCAAAAGATTATGATCCCCAAAGAATAAGAAAGCTTTTGCTTAGAAAGTCTGAAATAAAATACCTGATAGGGAAATCAAGGCAAAAAAGTTTGACAATGATACCTTTAATGATTTATACTAGGAAGGGCAAAATAAAGATAGAATTTGCCTTGGCAAAAGGAAAAACAAAGATTGATAAAAGAGAATCTATCAAAAAAAGAGAAACTGAAAGAGAAATCAGAAGGGCAATGAGAAAAAATGCTTAAAATCAGGGGGTGTAAAGTTTCGACAGGAGTTTGACTAAAATAAGCAAGTCGAGTATTCTCGAATCTCGTAAAACTTCGGGAAAACAAAATAAGTGCCAACTTATTTGAAACACCTGCATTAGCTTACGCTTAATGCCATCTGTTCCACTAATTCTCGATAGGTGAAAACAGGTGTCATATTATCGAGATAGATAGCTTTTTGGGAACTGGAAAAGCTATTAAAACTTAACAGAACAAAGACAGGAAACTTTTGTCCAATTTTAATTTCCTGTTTTAAAACAAATTGGGATAAACTTGTAGAGTTATCTTAGTAAATAATTTCTGGACGCGAGTTCAATCTCGCCATCTCCACTAAAAATTTGATTAAAAAACCATTAGCAAATCATAGAATAAGGGCTCGTGAAGTAAGATTGATTGATGAGACTGGAAAACAACTTGGAGTTGTTGTTTTTGAAAAAGCACTCCAAATGGCTCAGGAACGCAATTTAGATTTAGTTCAAGTCACTGATAAAGTGGAGCCACCGGTCTGTAAGCTTATAGATTATGGAAAATATCTTTACCAGCTTCAGAAAAAAGAGAAAGAGAAAAAAACACAGAAAAGCACTGAAATAAAAGGAATAAGGTTAAGATTTAATATCTCGCCCCACGACTTAGAAACCAGAGCTCGTTCAGCAGAAAAATTCTTAAAAAAGGGAAATATTGTAAAAATAGAAATGCTATTAAGGGGGAGAGAAAAAGGTCTTGGCCAATTTGCTAGGGAAAAGATGAATCACTTCGTAGAAATTTTAAATGAAAGAGTTCCGATAAAAATTGAAAGGGATTTAAAAAGAGCTCCCAATAAACTAATGATGATTGTTTCAAAAGACGAAAAACAAGAAGTAAAAAACAAAGAACAATCAGATTAATATGAAAACAAGAAAATCAATAGCAAAACGTTTTAAAATCACAAGAACTGGCAAGGTCCTGAGAAGAGCAGTCGGTCTTTGTCATTACAGAGCAAAAAAAACTGGAAAACAAATAAGACAAAGAAGGAAATTAGTGCTTTTAGCAAAACCTGAAGCCAAAAAGATAAAAAAGCTGCTTAAGTATTCTAAATAACTATGGTTAGAGTAAAAAGAGGAACAGTTGCACACAAAAGAAGAAAGCGTGTTTTTAAACTCGTTAAAGGTTTTCGTTGGGGGAGGAAATCAAAGTACAGATTAGCAAAAGATGCTTTATTCCATGCATGGACTCACGCATACAAGCACAGGAGAACTAAAAAAAGAACCTTTAGGGCTTTGTGGCAAACTCAAATTAATGCTTTTGTCCGACAAAGAGGAATTTCATACAGTAAATTTATTTATGCTTTAAAGAAAAATAAAATTGAAATTGATAGAAAAATCTTATCAGAATTAGCCAGAAAACACCCAAAAATATTTGAAAAAATCCTGGAAAGAGTAATTGCTAAAAAGCAAGTCAAAAAAGCCGCCTAAAAGGCGGTTTTTGATTATTACTCTTTATTTTTCAGAAAATCATTTGCTTTCTTCAAGACCTCTTTGGCATTTTCAAAGGTCAAACGCTCTAAAACATCCTCATAAGCTAACCAGGCAAAACCAATGTGTTCCTGAGAAAGCTTTATTTCTTTTGTTTTGGTTTCAGCTAAAAAAAATGCAACTGTTTTAAAAGTTGTTCTGCTTTTCAACTTATAAAAATACTCTATTGTTTCTTTAAATCCTTTAATAAATTTTATATCTTCAATTCCAACTTCTTCTTCTGTCTCTCTTATAATTGTTTGCTTCATTTCTTCTCCTTTTTCAAGATTTCCTTTGACGAAATCCCAATGCCCTGCTTGATAATGCAGGACAAGGTAATAAATATTGGTTTGTTCTTTTCTAAAAATTACTGCTCCAGCTGATTTCTCAACAGGCATTTTATTTAAAATACTTTAATAATTTAATTAATGCTTGGGTGTTGATAATATCTTTTTTCTCTGCCCAGCCACGACGAGCTTGGGCCACTCCTAAGTTCATATATTTCATTTGGTCTTTATGATGAGCATCTGTATTAATAACCATTTTTACACCAGCAGCTTTACACCTCCTAATGTTTAAATCATTCAAGTCTAATCTCACAGGATAAGCATTAATTTCTAAAATAACTTTAAATGCTTTGGCTGCTCTTAAAATCTTATCAAAATCAACTTCATACTCTTCTCTTCTTTTTAAAATTCTTCCTGTGGGATGAGAAATAATATTAATGTTAGGATTTTTCATTGCTCTAATTATTCTTTTAGTCATTTCTGCTTGTGAGATTTTAAAACTTGAATGAATTCCAGCAATAACATAATCTAGTTTCTTCAAAGCTTGATCTTTGATATCAACTAAACCGTTTCTCAAAATATTTGTCTCAGCACCTTGAAGTATTTTAAACTTCTTCTTTACGAATTTTTTATTCAACCCGTCAATCTCTTTGCGTTGTTCTGATAACTGCTTCTCATCTAATCCATATTCAATTTTTAAAAACTTGGTGTGATCAGAAATACCAATATATTCATAACCCAACTCTATTGCTTTTTTAGCCATTTCCAAGATTGAGTTTTCCCCTCCATTCCAGCTTGAGTGGCAGTGCAAATCACCTTTAATATTTTTAAGTGCAACTAAGCTGGGAAGTTTTCCCTTTAAAGCTGCTTTAATCTCTCCCTGATTCTCCCTGATTTCAGGGGGCATCCAATCCATTCCCAGTGCTTTATACACTTCTTTTTCTGTGTTTCCAGCAATCACTTTCTTCCCTTTAAACAAACCATATTCATTTAATTTAAATCTTTTAGAAATTGCAATTTTTCTTACAGCAATATTATGCTCTTTGGAACCAGTAAAATATTGAAGGGCTGCACCATAGCTTTTTTTAGGAACAACGCGCACATCAATGTCAAAACCCTGTTTCATTCTTACTGATGCTTTTGTAGTTCCTTTTCCCCAAACCTTTTCAACTCCTTCTAAAGAAACAAAAAAATCCATGACTTTTTGAGGTTTCTCAGAAGCTATTAAAAAATCAATGTCGCCTATTGTTTCTTTCATTCTTCTCAATGAGCCAACCACGTCAATTTTCCCAACCTGTTTCAAGCTTTTTAATTCTTCATAAATTTCCTGAACAATTGGAAGAATTTCTCCTAATAAAAACCTTCCTTTGTCTTTCTTCAAAAACTCAATGCTTTCTAAAATGTTTTTTTCTGTTTTTTCTCCAAAACCAAAAAGCGGCGCAATCTTATGGGATTTGGCAGCTTTTTCTAAATCTTTAACATTTCTTATTCCTAATTTTTGATATAGAGTTTTGATTTTTTTAGGACCCAAACCCTCAACAGCAGTAAGTTCGCCCAAATCAACAGGAGACTTCTTTTTAAGCTTTTCGTAATACTTAATTTTTCCTTTTTCTAAATATTCTTCAATCTTTAAAGCAAGATGTTTTCCCACTCCAGGAATTTTTTCAAGACCCTTTAAGCCTTCTTTTTTGTAAATTTTTTCAACATCTTGTTCTAAATTCTCTAAATTAAAAGCTACTTTCTGGTAAGCATAAGGCCTAAAAGCAACGTTTTCCATTTTCAGATATTCTGCAATTTCATAAAATATTTTAGCAATTTCTTGGTTTTTCATGGTTTTTAAAATGGCAGCCTGGAACGAGGAACTCTGGGGAGAACTTTATCATGAGGTGCTATGTCTTTTCTAATCATCAAAAGAAGAACTGCTGAAATAATGGTGAATGTGCTCACTAAAACAAAAATAATTTTAAAACCAAAAAAGGCAACCATAATACCGCCAGCAGCTCCGGCAATTCCTGAACCAAAACCCAGGCCGGTACTCCTCAACCCCCATTCATATGCTTCTGCCCCCTGATCAATATGACGAGTAAAAATTGCTGACCAGGAAGGAATAACCATTGCCATGGCCACGGCCTGTACGCATTGCGCAGCATAAATATGCAAAGGCTTTGATGCCATCATGTATATTAAAGGGACAAAAGCGCTTAAAAAAGTTCCAATAAACATAAACCAAAAATCATCTTGTTCGCCATGATTTTTATCTAAATACTTACCAATTGGAATTTGTAAGAAAGATTTTAGAACCCAATAAGTCAAAGAGGCAAACCCAGCTACTTCAGCAGCCTGGGCAATACTTCCCACAACAACATTTTGAACAATAAATATTGCGAAAACAGGTCCTAAAAAGCCCCATCCAGCACTCATTACTATGTCGCTGGATATTAAAACTCTGATGACTTTATTAATAGGCTTTGACATATTATCTATTATACTAAACTCGGATTATTAGCTCAATCTAAAAGTTATCTTTATCAATAACATTCCCCAATTTCCCAATCTTATTAAAAAACATGGCTTTGAAAGACATAACTCCGATACGAAACACAATTACGAGTCCCGCTAAAGCGAATAGCAATTCAGCTGCCCTAGTAATCATTGTAAAAGCAGTGGCAGAAGAAATGCCTATCCCCAAAGCATTAAAAGCAAAAGATTGAATTGCTTCATGGGAGCCCAAAGCAGCTGGGATAGGAATCATTGCTGCTAAATATGTAAAACCTAAAAGAGAAAAAGCCGAGAAAAATTCAATGCTCTTGCCTAGAAAAAGAACTAAAACCCAAGCCCTAACACACATCACGCTTGCTCTTAAAAATGATAGAATAAGAGTTTTTTTAAGCGCTCTATTCTCCCATCTAAAGAAATCAAAAATCTCCTTTTCAGCTTCAAAAAGAAGGTTATTCTGATTGTATTCTTTAAAACCACTGACTTTAAAAAGAAAGCTAAGAATGCTTTC
>Ga0209976_10001182_pt1 | contig 15683 bp, 11 predicted proteins | sample SumtaG_FD_182806 | JGI IMG/M metagenome (GOLD analysis project Ga0209976, IMG submission 182806) | Deep subsurface microbial communities from Indian Ocean to uncover new lineages of life (NeLLi) - Sumatra_00157 metaG (SPAdes) (version 2) | ecosystem: Environmental > Aquatic > Marine > Oceanic >...
CAAGATATTGGAATACACAATATAATACATTATTTTCCTGATGTAATTAAAATATATAAGGATACTCATTTATTACTTATCGGAGGAGGCCCATATGAAAGTAATATTCTAAAACTAATAAATAAACTTAATTTAAATAAATATGTTCATTTTTTAGGAATAAAACCCCACATTCAAATTCCATATTATATGAATAATACCGATATTGGAATAGGGAGGATTACTCATAAGAGAATGTGGAGATATATGATTCCTGTAAAATGTTTAGAATATATGGCATGCAAAAAACCTTATATAACAACTCCAATTTCTCAGGATATAATAAAAAATAACGATGTAGGCCTATTGTTAAAAAGAGATTTTAATAAAGAAGATCTTATCAGTAAACTTGGCATTTTAATTGAAGACAAAAATTTAAGAAAGAAATTAGGCGAAAAAGGTATAAGTAAGATTTATCAAAGTTTCAAATGGGAGGACATAATGAATAATTTTAATAATGACATAATGAATTTGTTAGATAAATAGAATTATCTCATATTGAAAACTGAAATTTAGCCAATTTTAACCACAAAAGTAAGAATCAGAAAATTCTAATCTTTCAGGGATAAATTCAAATAAATAATTAACATATTCTTCTAAAGAAAATTCTTTAGTGCTGTAAAGGTATCGATTATAGACCAAGGACTCATCATCGACGGTAATTGGTTTCCAAATATTTGTGTCAATTTTAATAAATTCTTTATAATCATTATAAATATCAGAGACTAAGTCAAATATAAATTCATCAGTCCAAACCTCTTGTCTTAAATATATCCAACGGTTTTTACATTCACTAATAAAATCTTCATTATTTATTAGTCGAGTAAATAATTCATTTCTCTCAAAAATTCTTTCATTAGGATTTTCATCAAAATCGAATATGACCCAACCTCTCTGACCTAAACTTCCATCAAAATCCCAAGGTATTAAATAAAATTTACTTGGGGCTGTATCTCTAACAATGTAATAATTTGTATACCAAAAATCCTTATGGTCGATGAGAACATTAAAAATATAAAAGTCTATTAAATTTAATTTATTAAACTTTGAATAAACTCCTGTAACAGGATCAAAAAAGGCTTCATCGGGACTATTGCATACAAAATTAAATAGTTCTGTCATAATTTCATCCATGATATATATATCTTCATCTTCATTAGGCCAATCTTGTTCCCATGCTCCACTATCATAAGTCCGAAATGTCGAAGCCTTTTTATTTTGAAAAATTAAGCTAGATAAATTATTATTTTGTACATCATCCAAGCCAAATAATTTCTGATCTACTCTTTGGGTCAAGAGGTAAAGTCCTTGAAATTCACCATTAAGATATAATCTTACATATTCAGAATCAGGCAAAATTGCAGTAGGATTCAATGTATTAAGACTTCGCCAAAGCTCAAATGAAGTTTTAATTCTCATGCGTGGAAAATCATAGTACATTGCCAATAAGTGCCAGTCATCATCTCTTTCCATTCCTAATAAAGATTTTTCTTCCGATAATTCAATCCGATATCCTTTCTTTGGTATTTTATCTTTAGCATTAGCATGTCCTCTTACTTTAATGTTAGCTTCCATAGTTGATATTGAATCTTCCGAATTTTCGCTAATTAGTTCAAAATTACAATTAATATAATCTTCAGGAGTGATATCTCCCTCGCTAATAATGTTAATTGCAGGCAATTCTGATGGAATTATTGGAGAATTAATGATAAAAGTATATAAAAAAATTGTTGAGATAGTTAGAATTCCAATTATTGCAATTGTCATTAGTTCTTTTCTTTTTCGATGAATCGGTTGTTTGTTTTCAAAATTACTATAGCTGTCCATTGAGAAATTGAAGTTATACTTTTTGAAATTAGTTATAAGTTAAGTTATTAATAAGTAAATTACAATATATTTTTTTTTAAAAATGTCAAAAATATTAATTATCATGATAAGAATTATATAAAATCTTTTTTTTTAATTATTGGTAAGAAGTTTTAAGAAGATAACATAGTAAATTTTTCAATTATACTAAAAATGAATGAATCTAACTCGGAGCAAACTGAATCTGAACTTTTCAGCAATGAACAAATTGTATATATCACCTTAAGTTTTATTGGATTTTGGATAGGGATTAATCTTCTTTTTGGATTTATTGCTCCATTTTTCAATAGTGGTGTAAGTACTTTATGGCCTGTAGGCAAAGTTGAAGTAATGGAGCCAAGTATTTCAGGAATATTAATAGCTGGTTCAATATTTCTGGCTTTTTTAGTAATTCTAAAATTAAATTCAAAATATGATTTTAATCTTTATCATATAATCCTAATTGGAATTTTATTGATTATCTGTACAAATTTAATACATGGATTTTGGAAAGGTTTTATAACACCAACTGAAAGTCATGGAGGATTAGTATTTTATTGGGATGCTTTAAAAATTGAAAATCCTTATGATTTTATTACAAAATATAATGCTCGTCAAGAAAAATTACTTTTACATTCAAGAACACATCCTCCTGGAGCAGTATTATTATATTATGTATTTTATAAAATCTTTGTATTCACCGCTCTGATTTCCTTAGCGATATTAATCATTTCAGTGGTCATGTCAGCATATTTTTTATATAAAATTTTGAGCAGAGAATTGAATGAATATAATTTGCGTTATATAACTTTTTTATTTTTACTTATCCCTGCTATTCAAGTCTATTATTTAGCTAATCTTTATGCTATAGTGACTTCTTTATTTCTTGGGGTTATTTATTATTATACACATCCTAATAAGAAGATTAGTTTAGTTGGAACAATTAGCTCTCTATTTTTAGTTGCTTTTTTAACTTTTATGGTTGTTTTCATATTGGGAGTTTTAATTCTTTTTGAGTTTTTTAAATCATACAGAACTAAAAAAATAAACAATTTTCAAAAATTATATATTATTTTTATTTGTCTTTTTCTAATATTCGTATTTTTCTTAATAACTTTTCGATTTAATTATATTGAGTCTCTTTTATTTGCTAGTAGAGAAGAAAATCCAGAGGGATTTAGGTTTTTTGCAAATCCTTTTAACTATTTTATTACAAGAGTTGAAAATATTTTAGAAATTTTATTCTTTTTTGGTCCATTCTTATTTTTATTGGTCAAAAGGGGTTTTCGTTTAATGAAAGAAGACAATCCCGACCTTTACTTGTTAACAATTTCGGCATTTATTGTATTATTAACTCTCTTTTTGGCAGGAGCATATAAGACAGGCGAGACCGCAAGGGCGTGTTCTTATATATACCCTTTTCTAATATTTCCAATAGCAATATATTTTGAAAAAATGAACTTTCCTCTAAAAGAAAAAAATAAACTCTTAATTCTTATATTTGCACAAGCAATTATAATGCAAACAATGGGCTATTATAAATGGTAATGAACTGAAGCCACAGTTTTTTACTAAATAAATAGAGATTACTATTAAGAGAAATAAGAATCACAAAAATCCAATCGATCTGTTAACCATTCAAATAATTCCCTGACAGATTCATCCACTTGATTACTATTTTTTATGTTATTTGTTATGGTTGGATATGGATCCCACATTTGAGCATCGATCTCTTGTAAGTCTTTTATATCACTATAAATTTCTGAAGCCATTTCTAAAATATATTCATTAGTCCAAAGTTCTTCTCTTAGATATTTCCATCTTGTTTTACAATCTTCCATAAATTCTTCATTCTTGATCAAACGATCATACATTTCATTTCTTGAACGAATTAAATCTTCGCGATTATCATATGCATCGCTTGATTTCCATATATATTGCCCTAAACTACGATCAAAGTCCCAAGGAATCAAAAAAAATTTATTGGGATATGTATTTCTAGCAATATAATAGTTTTTATTCCAAAAATCCCCATGAAGTATGAAAAAGTTATATAGATAAAAATCAATTAAATTTAATTTATCAAATTTAGCAAAAATTCCATTAATGGGATTAAAGAATAGTTCATCGGAAGAATCATGGATGAAGAACACTAAATCTGTCATTATTTCATCCATGATATAAATATTTTCACCTTCATTTGGCCAATCTTGTTCCCAATTTTCACTACGGTATATTCCAATTGGATCAGGGTATCTATATTGAAAAATTAAGCTAGAATTAATATTATTTTGCGCATCATCAAGGCCAAATAACCTTCTATCATTTTTTTCAGCAAGAAGATAAAGACCTTGAAATTCTCCATTAAGATATAATGTAACGTATTTAGATCTTGGCAAAATTGCTGTAGGGTTAAATGGTTCAAGACTACGCCATAACTCAAGACACATTTTAATTCTCATTCGGGGATAATCCATATACATAGCAAATAAAATCCAATCATCGTCCTTTCTAAGACCGAGTAAAGATTTCTGTTGTGACAATTCTATACGATATCCTTTTTTCGGCCAAGCATTTGCTCCTTTACCGGCACCTGACCCTCTAATCCTTATTTTTGAATTTAAAGGTCCTACAGTATCTTTTGGATTCTTACTATCTATTTCTATTGTGCAACTGATGGAATAATCATTGCTAAGCTCTTCATTGCAAACGATATTTATTTTTGGGTGTTCTGAAAATAGAACTGGTGAATATCTAATATATGAATAGATAAATATTGCTGAAAAGACAATTAATCCAGAAATAAAGATTACCAATACCTCCTTTCTTCGCTGATGCATTGGTTTTTTATTAATAAAACGTTTTGAAGCACGCATATAGTATTTAAATCTCTCTTTCTGAGATTATTTCATCCTTATTCATTTATAAACATTATTTAAAAGCGAAATTTAAACTGTTTTTTAAAAAAAAATAAAGTCATAAATCTTACTGTAGGATTTTAATAATTAATTTTCCCAATTTTTAAAGGAATATTTCGAAATAATTGATGTAAAAATTATATTAGAAATTAATGGGTAGAAAAAAGAGATTTATATAAAATTAAAGATTATCTAATGTGATATAACCTGAGGTATAAAGAGTAATGTCTCGTAGATTACACCAGAAATATTTCAACCGTTTTGAAATAAAATATCAAATTTCCATGATACAACGAGATGTTATTATTAGACACATTCAGCCCTTTATGAATTTAGATTCTCACGTAATTAATGATTCCCATTATGAAGTAAGAAGCGTTTATTTTGATTCACCATATAGAAAAGCATTTTTAGAAAAAACTAATGGAATTAAAACCCGAATAAAATTAAGAATCAGATATTACCCAAATTTTCAAAATGGAGACGAGGAATTAGTTTTTATTGAACTTAAAAAGAAAAATAATGAAAATGTTTCAAAAAATCGCGTCCTAGTTCCTTTTGAAAGCGCTTTTAAAGTAGTTGATAATTCAACAAGAGAAGCAAAAGAATTTTATAAAAATGCCTCAAAAGAAGATAGGGCAAATTTGGAGGAGATCTGGTATCTTTACAATAGATATTATTTGCAACCTGTATGCGTAGTTTGTTATAATCGACAACCCTACATGGATAAAATGGAGAATAGATATCGGATGACATTTGATACGAATATTCAAGTTCGATACTATAACTTCGATTTACATTATGGAAATGGAAGTAAATATGTTGTACCACCTAATGTTTGCGTAATGGAAGTAAAATTTACTAGTTTTATCCCAAACTGGGCAGTCAAAATACTTCAAAGAAATGATATGATTCAAGAAAAAATGAGTAAATTTGCTAGCGGATTAGAACGAGGACATATCTTTGGTATTGTTTAATAAAGTTTTTTTATAATAATTAATTGAGTTGCTTATATGATATTTCAAGATTTTTTTACTGTGTTTATGGAACAATCTTTCCGAAATTTAGGTACGGAAATAGATTTAATGGACGTTTTTCTTGTCTTATTCTGGAGTCTGTTACTAAGTCTTATTATTGCCATAACTTACCGAGGCACTCACAGAGGCGTTAGTTATTCTCAAACTTTCACTCAAACCTTGGTCTTAATTGGAATGATTGTTTCCATGATAATGTTGATAGTTGGAACAAACATAGCTCGTGCGTTTACACTTCTCGGAGCATTATCTATTGTTCGCTTCCGGAATGCTGTAAAAGATAGTCGTGACGTTGGTTTTATATTCTTCGTAATGGCCATCGGTATGGCATGTGGTACAAAATTTTATCCCTTGGCAATGATAGGAACCTTTGTAGGTTGCGGTTTAATGTATTTTATGACTTATACTCAATTTGGTCAAAAAGGTTTAGCACAAGACATTTTAGAGTTGTATTTTCCTGTTGATAAAGATTATGCCAAAGTTTTAACACCAATTTTTATATCTTACTTAAAATATTACTCTTTACTAGGTGTTGATTCTGTAGATGATAATATAAATCGATTAAGTTTTATTGTTACATTTAAACAAAAATCACCTTTATTCTCTTTATCGAGTTTTAAAAAAAGTAGAGAAATTTTTGAAGATAAACTAACTCCTAAGGCAAATTTATTATCAGAGATACAGAAAATAGATTACATTTCAAATGTAAAAGTAATAGAGGGAAGTAGTTCAATAGAAATATAAGAATGGAATTTTCATTTTATTTCTTCTTTTGTTTAAAAATTCAAATTAATATTGTGAAATTAATTTTCTAAATTTCAAAAAAATAATAATCACAATATTCTATTCGATCTGGAATCCATTGAATTAAATAATTAATATAACTATCAGCCTTATCATCTAGATCATAAATGGCCATACTGATTTTTATAGAATCCTTGATGTCTTCATACATTTCAAATAACATATCCATAATATAATTTTCTGTCCAAAGATCTTCTCGCAATTCAAACCATCTTTTTTTACAATCATTTCTAAAGCTATCATCACTTAATAATCTATCATATAGAGCATTTTTATCTCGAGCTTGTTGTTCCACATTAAGATTAGCTGCATATTTTAACTCATGCCATTGCCCAAAAGAAGCATCAAAATCCCATGGTATTAAAAAGAATTTACTTGGATAAGTATTTCTCATTATAAAATAATTTTTGTTCCAAAAATCTAAATGTTGAGTAAAAAAATTATAAACATAAAAGTCAATTAAATTTGTTTTATCAAAAATTGAATATATACCTGAATTTGGATTAAAAAATTCTGAATCTGAACTGTTATTTATAAAATAAATTAAACTTGATAGTATTCTGTCCATTATTTCTGTATCTTCATCCGGAATCGGTAAGTCTTGTTCCCACGTCCTACTCTTATACTCTCTGAGATCACAAAAATCTTTAAGTTGAAATATTAGACTAGAATCCATATTATCTTGACCACGATCGAGGCCAAATAATTTGCGATCGTTCTTCTCAGTAAGTAAATAGAGCCCTATATAATCCTCATTTATAAATACGTTCACGTATTTAGAATCTGGTAAAATGGCAGTGGGATTTGTTGATTCTAAACTACGCCATAAATCGAAAGATAATTTAACTCTCATATGTGGATAATCTAAATACATAGCAAATAATTGCCAATCATCATCAGTTCGCATACCTAAATAAGAAGTTTGTTTATATAATCTTAATCGATACCCTACTTTATCAAAAAGTGCATTAAAAGCACCTCTAATCTTTATTTCCGCAATTGTGGAATCTTGATCAACATCTATTACACAGTCTCTATAATTATATTTATTGATTCTATGTTGGCAGGTAATATAAACCTTAGGGAGATTATCAGGGACATCAATCATGGTCTGTTTATAATTAAAATAAAAAATCATCGAAAAAATAATGGATGCCGCAGTAAAAAAAAATATTAAATCTCTAAATTTCCGACGACGTGGTTTTTTTCCTACATAAGACCTCTTTCTTAGCATTAATATTTTCTCTCTAATTTCTAAGATTTACTACAATATATTATCTACAAATATTAACAATTGAAACCATTACAAATAATTAGAAATTTTTCTATTATTTATTTCTTCATAATCTATGATGATAAATAAATATGAATATCTATATTTAGAGAAATTATTCTTCTGTTAGATTGATGGTAATTAAAAATTAGAAAAATATCCATCACAAAATGTTAATCTTTCTGGGATCCATTGAAATAAATCATTGATATAATCTTCTATTAAGAATTTTTTACCTGTTTCTTTCTCATGGTCTTTTGGACTAAAATCTAGCATTTCAAAATCTAAAATATCTTTAATTTCTTCATAAATGTCTGATAATATATCTAATATATATTCCTCTGTCCACAAATTTTCTCGTAATTCAAACCAACGTGCCTTGCAGCATTCTCGAAATTCTTCATTGTCAAATAATCTATTGTATAATTCATTTTTTTCTCGTATAAGGGATTCATGATTTACAATAGCACTTTGCAATTCGTGTCCTTTCTGTCCAAAGCAACCATCAAAATCCCACGGAATTAAAAAGAATTTATTAGGGTTCGAATTTCGAATTACAAAAAAATTATTGCTCCAAAAATCTGCATGGACTTGAAAGTAATTAAAGAGGAAGAAATCAATTAAATTCAATTTATCGAATATTGAATAAATACCTGTTTCAGGATCAAAGAATTCATCATCAGATGTATTATTAATGAAAGAAATTAAATTAGTTAATATTATTTCCTTGATATAGATTTGTTCATATTCATTAGGCCAATCCTGTTCCCAGAGACTATCTTGATAATATCTAAAACATTCTGGACTTTTTGCTTGAAAAATTAAACTGGAATCTATATTATTCTGTGCATCATCTAGTTCAAATAATCTCCTATCATTTTTTTCAGCAAGGAGGTAAAGTCCTCGAAATTCACCATTTAAATATAAAACAACATATTCAGATTTAGGTAGGATTGCCGTAGGATTAGTATCTTCTAAACTTCGCCATAGGTCAAAAGATAATTTGATCCTCATTCGTGGATAATCTAAATACATGGCAAATAAAATCCAATCATCATCATTCCTCATTCCTAGTAGAGATTTCTGTTCTGACAATTCTAAACGATACCCCTTTTTAGGAAGTTCAGCATTGGTTATTCCCTGAAGTTTGATTTTTGAGTTTAACTGAGATACCGAGTATTTTGGATTTTCACTGATTAATTCAAATGAACTTTCTACATAATCATGCCTTTCAATTGTCTTATTACAAATAATATTTATTTTGGGATATTTTGAGGGAGTAATCGGAGCATATTTAATATATGTATAAAAAAATATTGTTGAAATTGTAAAAAGAGCAATTATAAAAATTATTAATAACTCTTTTTTCCGTTTTTTTGTTGATTGTTTATTTTCGAAGAATCTTAGAGTTGACATGAGATTTTCAATTAAAATTTACATAATTCATTCTTTAATAATTAAAAATTTTTAAAATACATATCACAGAATTCTATACGTTCTGGAATCCATTGAAACAAATACGATACAGACTTATCCATCTTGTTCTCCCAATCTTTTTCTACCATTTTTGGGTCCCACATAGTTTTTTCGATTTTATAAATATATTCAATTTCCTCATATAGATCCGATATCATTCCTAAAATAATATCCTCAGTCCAATATTCTTTCCTTAAATAAAACCAACGATTTTTACAATCTCTCATAAATTCTTTATTATTTATCAATCGAGTAAACAATACATTTTTATCCCGTATTTCGATTTCTGGATTTAAGGTTGGATCCCGAAAACTTCCTCCAAATTGACCGAAACTATAATCAAAATCCCAAGGTACCAAAAAGAATTTACTTGGGTTTGTATTTCTGATGATGTAATAATTAAAATCCCAGAAATCCTGATGTAAAATGAAAAAATTAAAAAGAAAAAAATCAATTAAGTTTAACTTATCAAATTTAGAATATATCCCAATTTTAGGATCAAAAAATGTATTATTATCTGAATTTTCAATAAAAGAATTTAATTCAGTCATAATCTCATCCATGATATAATATTCACCATTTTTATCTGGCCAATTTTGCTCCCATGGAAAGGATGCTTGAAAAATTAGACTTGAATTAAGGTTATTTTGAGCATCATCAAGTTCAAATAGTCTCCTATCCGTTCTTTCGGCAAGTAAATAAAGACCTTGGAATTCTCCGTTTAAAAACAATGCTACATATTCAGAATTCGGTAATATAGCTGTAGGATTAATCGATTTTAAATCTCTCCAAAGATCAAAAGATGATTTAATTCTCATTCTAGGGAGATCATAATACATAGCAAATAATTGCCAATCATCGTCTTTTCTCATTCCCAGTAATGATTTTTGTTCAGATAATTCTATACGATATTCTTTTTTAGGGGATTTTGCATTCCATCCCCGGCCAGATCCTCTTACTTTAATTTTAGCATTAATAGAATCTACTATTAAAGATGAGTCTGTACAATCCAAATCAAATGTACAATTTACAAAATGGCCCCTCTCAATTTCGTAATTACATACAATATTAATTCTAGGATATTGCGAAAAATTCATTTGAGAGTTTTGAATATAAGTATAAAAAATTATTGTTGAAAGTGTTATGAATGCAATGCTAAAAGATACCCATAATTCCTTCTTCCTTCGGGGTGTAGGAGTCTTATTTTTGAAGTTTTTCGGAGTAGACATTTTATGTTATTTTAATTTATACCATTCACTAATGATTATTTATAAGGATTTTAATTTATTAAATTTTAATTTAAGAAACATTCTTACCTTTTGATTTATTTTCCTTTATTGCTAAGTCTTCATAGAGTAATTTCACTAAGCTTTTAATATTTAAGAACTGTTTAAAATATTTTAAATCCTCTTTCTTTATAACTCTCAAAATAAATAATATCCCACAATATAGAGCAATATCTAAAATTATAAAGATTGGTATTAAATAAAATTGATTTAATAAGTCAAAACTCGAAGTGTATAATGAATTTATTAAATAAACTATTAAAGCAGCACTTAAATAAAGAAAGATACCGAAATTATATTTGTATTTGTATTTCAGCCATAAATAGAACCTAATTATCGGAGTGAAAGTTAGATATCTAAATAATATTGATAGTGCAAGTCCATTAATTCCAAGATTTAATCCAAATGGTGCAATAAATAGAAAAATAAGGAAAATATTATAAATTTCACCAATTATTTTAATTAATGAGAATAATTTTGTCAATCCTTTTGCATTTAAATCCGTTAATACAGCAATATCGTTAATTACAATTATCTGTGTTAAAATTAATATATTAAATACAAAAATTGAAGGACTATAAGTTTCACCTAATAAAAGAATGATAAATTCGTCTGAATATGAAAAAGAAAGAATAATAATCCCTCCCCATAAGATACTAAAATATTTACTAAATTTCTTAATAAATTGTTTATTTTTCTCATAGTTATTTTGGTTTATATTTCTTGAAAATATTGAAAGCATCACCATACTAATAACATTAGGGATAATTGTTCTAAATACTGAAAGATGGTCTCCGGCATAGTAAAAAGCAACTGCTTCAGGGGACATCCAAAACTTTATTAAAATTATGCCAATGTTTCCACTTATTAGAACTGTAATATTTGAAAAGGTTAAAGGATAAGTAAATTTAAGATATTTTTTTAGTAATTCATTTGTAGGTTTTTTTATTTTGTATGGGATAATATATATAAATAAAAATCCTGTGTGAAATAAAGTAGAAATGAGATATATGAATGACAAGGTTATCTCATTCGTATGTAAAAGGAATAATCCAATTACTAAAAGAAAAATTTTAGATAACGAAATAATAATCCAAGGAAATGAGCCTTTTAAAATTTCATTATCGGCAATTAAAATATTTGATAAAGAATTATTAATACTTTGAATAATTTGTTCAAAAATAAAGATTAAAAGAATGGTCATTATTACTGTTTCCAAGTTAATAAAATATAATAGTGAAAAATAAAAAATTAATGACAGAAAGATAAAAAATCCTTTATAAACTAAGAGGGTTCCTATGCAAGCGGGTTTATTTTTTTCTTCAGGATAAATCTTTAAATGAGCTACACTAAAACCTAGATTAAATATAAAACTAAATATTGCGACAAAAGCTATAGCAAATTGTACTGTACCAATTATATTCGGCGTATAAAAGGATACCATTAAATAGAAAAAAACAAAACTTAAACCATACTTAAATAACTTGAAAACCACGACAATTAAGATTTTTTGCGATTGCATTAAGAACTAACCAATAATCTAAATTTAATTTTTCTGATAGGAAATGTCATTTATTTTATTAATATTTCAAATTTATCATAGAAAATTCCTCTGAGATATTATATTATTCTAAATACATTAAATATTTTTAATACTTTTAATTTAAATTGTAGAAAACCACCCTAAAAATCCTAGCCAAATATTAAATTTCATATATTCTGATGAGTGCTGTTTTAATCTCTTTATAGTAGATTTTTGAAAGAATTTCTTAAATGGTTTGAAATTAAAATAAAAAGGTGTATTTAGAGATGTAGCTAATTCAAGTGCATAAGATTTTACTGCCTCAAAAGATTCTGGATTAAAAAAATCCTGCCTTAAACCATATTTCGGTTTCCATTCAAAATACTTTTCAGGCAATAATTTTTTTCTCATAGCTATTTCCCTTATAATCCATTTGTATCTAGTTCTATATCCCTCCCCTGTTAATTTAATATAAGGTGGTAGGGGTACAAGTTTTTTAAAAGAAGTATATGAACCATATGGTATATATAATTTCAGATCATAATAGCTTGATAAAAAATGAGCCATTAGAGGATCTCCATAAGGACTGAGATATAGTAGTTGATAACCAAATTTATTAGCATCATTAAAAGGATAAGAATTAAAAACTTTAACATTAGCGGCTGTAAAATTATCTATATTTAATCTTCGACGAGTTATTTTAAAGACATCTTCCATATGACAAAATTGAACGGTTGATGCAAAAGTCTGAATTTCAGAGTTAGCTTCTAATAAATTTGAATTCATTATTATATCAATTGAGTTAATTGTATTTTTTTTAGTTAATAAATTTGTAAATATGAATGAAGGATAGTATAATTTATGTAAATGTCTCATACTAAAACTTCTTAATTTTCGTGGTATATTAAATAGGAGGTTTGATTTTTTTAAATTATATAGAACATTATGCCTTAGATAACTCATTACTTCACCGGCACCCTCGCCTATCATAGTATTTCCTTTATTTAACTCCTTAGCTTGCGTATATCCAAAAAATCTTGAGAAATATGCAGATCCTCCTAATGGCTCTTCAATTATGTTGAATATTTTAACATGAGAGTTTAATAAATCATCATAATCTTTAATTTTAATTTTTTTAACGTAGTGTGGAATATCTAGATAATCTGCAACCTCTATAGATTTTTGTACATCCTCTTCGTTATATCCAGGTACAAATACAGTAATAGCCTCAACTGGATTATCAAATTCCCTTTTAAGTATTGAAGTAATTACTGTTGAGTCCAGCCCTCCACTCATCATTGATAATATTGGCTGTTTCGTAGGAAATGAGAGGGCCTCCTTAAAAGCGTCATATACATAATCAACCCAATATTCTGTATCTTTGACATCATGGTCAGATCTTTCAAAAAAATCTTTGCTATAAGCCCACGTTTTGAAGATATTTATTTTATTTGATTTAATTTGTAGATTTTCTCCAACTTCCAACTTTTTAATCTGTAAAATAATTGTCTCGTCGCCAATATTCAAACCGGAGCCTAAATAACGTCCAAATGATTTATAATTAATAGATTTTTTATCTATAACTGAAATTAATAATTTTAAGGATGTGCTAAATAAATAAGGTTTAGTTATTGTATAGTAAACTTTTTCATAAACAAATATGTCTTTATAAACCGTGATTCCTTTTTGCTCATTAAATACAGCGAGGATGAAATCATTATGTAATTCATGAATTATCTCCTCATAATTGAAATCTGAACTCTTGTTTTTTAGAATTTCTGGAATTTTATCATAATATAAACTCTTAAAAAGTTTGCAATTATCAAAATACCAAATATTAATATTGGTTTTTTTTGACTTTTCTTTAATAATCCCCATAAACCAATTGCTTTTAATCAAGCCTTCAAATTCGACAGCCGTAGAAAAACGTTTTTCAAAAAATACCAATGATTTCTCAATATATTCATTCGGATTTTCTACATATCCACCAAATATATACTCCATATTGAAACTCTTTCTCTTTTCTAATTATTATTAATTTTAAACATTAGGGGATTTTAAAATCTTCTCATATACGTATTTATGGATTTTAATGTAATCTTTAGTACGTTTAAGAGCAGATATTCTCCCATTTTTTCTGAATTTATTAATCAGTTCCCTATTATTAATAAGATTCAAGATTGCGCTAGCTAATAGATCTGGACTTCCAGGTTTAATTAAAATACCGTTTTCCCTATTAGTTATAATGTTAGGGCACTCTCCAACAGCAGTACAAATAGAGGCAGTTCCACATCCCATCGCTTCTATAACTGAACCGGGAGATCCTTCGGTTAAAGATGGTAATACAAAAATATCAGCTTGATTATATAATTTAGGCATATCACCATGATCAAAAATTCCAAGTAATTTTACATTATTAATTTTGTTCCCTTTGATAAAATTCAAAATCCAATCTTTTAATGAACCAAATCCAACCATATTAAGCTCAAATCTATCACTCTCATTCGATAGGATTTTTATGGCATTTAAAAGTACTTTCAAACCTTTTTCTTCCTCAAATCTTCCTACATATAATATGCTTATTCTTTTTTTAGAATCGAGATAATCTTTTGGATGCATATCATTAAATTTTGATAAATCCACATAATTTGGGGTATATATCTTATTCTTAATATTTCTTTTATCAGTTAATTCTACTAATTCATCAGATACGGGGTAAACAAAATTAGCATTTTTTAAGATAACAGTTTCAAGCAAAATTATTATACGAGATATTAGCCATGTTAACAAATTCTTTTTATATTTAGCAAACATAGCTTTTCTTTCATATCCACCTAACCAAATTACGTGAGGAATCTTTTTGATCTTGCTAAATATATAAACCTGAGGTCCTGACATAACAAGATTTTCTAATCTGATAATATTTATTTTAACTACCTTAGTGAGTTTGAATAAAAATGATAATAAATTCAAATAATTTCTACCTAAATTGAAAACTGACTTAAAAGTTGATGGAGTTAAATCGAAGGGAATCCCTATTATATAAGCATTATCATAGACTTTTTTAAAAAGATAATTTCTTGAAGAAGAATAACATAAAACAATAACTCTTTTAAAGTACTTCCTCCATAAAAATGCTTCAGCAAATCTATGACCAATTAATTTATCTAAATTTTCCTGTCTTGTCTGAGTAACATATACTAAAGTTGAGGTACTTAAAAAAGTCATAGTTTAGTAAAATGCTTAAAAATTTAAAAACGCTCTTAAATACTGCTAAAAGAAAATTGTTTTATAATAAACATTAAGTTAGTTGAAATATTTTAAAAAAACAATTACTTTGATTATTAAAGAAACTATGGTTCTTCTAAAGCATTATCTAAATGAATTATATGTGAATTATATTTTTAAATATTATTATATATTATACCAAAAACCTAATTGGAATTTTAAAAAGATTCTAATAAAGCTTATCATCGAACTTGTAAG
>Ga0209976_10001184_pt1 | contig 15680 bp, 30 predicted proteins | sample SumtaG_FD_182806 | JGI IMG/M metagenome (GOLD analysis project Ga0209976, IMG submission 182806) | Deep subsurface microbial communities from Indian Ocean to uncover new lineages of life (NeLLi) - Sumatra_00157 metaG (SPAdes) (version 2) | ecosystem: Environmental > Aquatic > Marine > Oceanic >...
ATGTCGAGTTATCGATCCACCGGAAGACGTCATTTCTCTATTTCCTTTTGTTCTCAGGAAATCCATATCTTGCGCCGATTTCATTAGCAAGATATTCATTCGTTTCAATCCCTAATTTATCTTCACACGCTTGTATCCGATCATTCAAGTAATTAAGATATTCTGCCATGTCGCCAAGTGCCATATTAACAGCTTTGGAAATTCGTGCATCTACCTCATTGAGTTGTGCTTTATTCAGTCCTTTGGTTTTTGCCATTCAATAATCCACTCTTTCAAAGTTCATAATTCTAGTCCTTCTAAATCTAACATATGATACAGTCAAAGACGGATCGAATCCTGCTTTAAGAAAAGCAATAACGTATTGTCTACATAGATAACAAACACTTGAAGGATTCAATTTTCCACAAGAAGCACATTTGATTTTTTTCAATCAATCACCACCTTTCAAAGCATTCTCTCTTTTTCTTCAAGTACCTCTTCGATAATTGCACGAACAGGCTTATCCAAATGTCTCTTGGTATAGAATGGACCGGCTTCTACATTATAGCCTCTTTTGATCCTATCAAGAATCTTCTCTTCGGATTCGTTCATCCTAGTAGATAATTCTGCGATACGAGCTTTTAATTTTTGTACATTTTTTTGAAGTTCAGCTATTGTAATGTTATCTATTTCATCTTCATCTTTGATTGCCATTATTTCTCAACTCGTTTCTCCCGTTCTAGGATTAAATTTAGTGTCGCATTGTGGACAATATATTTCTCTAACTTCGCCAAAGCAACCGTCACAATCAGTAATATCAAAATATTCAGTTTGACCGCATTTAGGACAACGTAAGTTTTCTTCGCTCATTAAATCACCTCTGTCAACTTGTAAATATTTCTTTCTTCTTGAACGGAAAAACGATCTTACATTTCTTACAAAAGTGAGCAACTGGAATCCGTGTTCGTACTCCTTCGGTTGTATCGTCAACGGTTGCAACCTGAACAAATTCCTTACACTTACCACATTTACCCTTTCTATATTTGACGGTTTCAATCCCATCAATCCAAATCGTATAGAGTTTTCCCTTGATTAATTCGTAAATCTTAGCTCTTGGCATATTACAATATACAGTATGTTAAGCATAAATATGTTATCATTTACTGTATCTAGTATATATAGAAACCCTCGAAAACAGCCTATTTTTAGGTCATTTTGGGCTATAGATACTGTATCAATGCTGTTTGACCCCCTGTAAACTGCATTGAAACATACTGTATGTTGCAGAATTCATCCGATATGTACTTGTTGCCTGTTACCCTAAGTGAACCTATCCGAATTAGCTAAAGGATGAAAACTACGGTTTTTTGTCTTTTCTTTATATAGGAACTGAAATCCTTGCCCTAGTTCTTACTTCCCCACTATAGGTATTGAGTTGTAATTATTTTGGTTCGATTTTTCTTAGGCTCAACGGAAAAAAGAAAATAAGGGGATTATTCCCCTTTAAACTGTGAGATCATATAGCAATGCATCAAGCGCGTTTAAGCACGCAGCATAACCACGTTTCTTAACCGTGTACAGGTTGCCAAACTGAATTGTGACCCATCCGGCACTTACTGTATAAGTGGCTTTCTGGGCGAATTGTTTTGCTAAACTCTGTAGGGCAAAATCAAATATTTCAATCATTTGCTCGTGTTTCGTTAAACTCAAGCGAACAAACCCCCTTCGCTGTTTGATTGAATAGTGTATTCAATGTTTTGTTTGTTTAATTCCTTGGTAGCAACAGCCAATGTCATTAAGTCAAATATTTCTTGTGTAATGCCTTGGTGTACAAGTTTTACACCAGTACCATAATAAAAGGCGTCTGAGATTTCTGCGGTTGTTAGTATTTTCGTCAATTTAATTACTCCTATATAATACTGTACCTGTATACATATAAGGATTGTTATACTGTACCTGTAAGACCCTCTCCCCCCCTTGTTTCCAGTGGAACCGATTTAATCAAACCCTCATTATGACCTAATACTCTTATTACAATAAAAAAAAGGATGATGTTCTTTCTCTATCGAGAAATAGGGCTTGGCGTAGAGAGGATGCTAAATTTTGATGCCGAGCATAGAGAAAGAACCCGCGAACCCACATATAAAACCCTTGTTTCCAGTGGAAGGGTAGGGGTTGGTTAGCGCGGATATCAGGGATTTGATATCAAAACGGAATATTTATATCAAAATAATATATGGTATTTGATAGGTTAAGATGTCCTTACGGACACGGAGAATACTAAAATGAAACTAGCAACAACTGAAGAACTCGTAAGTAATTGGTGGAAACTAACGCCACCCATCACCAAGGATGATTTTCTGGACATGGAAATTTTCGACATTGAAGAACACATAGGTAGAGAAATCCCTAGTTCACCCCCTGCCGACTGTATAATAATCTCGGATTACACGGTTAAACATGGTATGGTCACAGAAGTCACGTTTGCGAGAGCCACACCCCCCTAAGGGTAAAGGAGAAATGAAACAATGAAAATAGCATGTAAAAACTCATTTGAATGTATAAACGCAATGCAACTCGACTTAAGACTACGATGGGAAACAAAAATCTGTAAGACCTGTAGCGACAGATATAGTTCTAATTTTGAAAAGGGAAAACCTCGACATTAGGAGAAATGAAAATGGGAATCCACAAACTCGAATGGAAATTAAGAAGGCGATTCATTGGAAAATACTGTAAAGTATCCGGTGAAGTAAACTCAGATTTTAAGCCTGTTGATTTCAAAAAGGTAGTAGATATAGTAGAAGTTTTCGGGCCGCCTTCCGCATGGTATTGGCAAGCAAAATTAATGTTTTATGATGGTACTCTCTCTAATTGGTTCGAACGAATGAGAGATGTAGAGATACTAACGGAGAAATGAAACATGGTTGCCTGTGATACCTGTGAACTATTCGTAAGAAAATACGATTGGAAGATTGACGAGTTTTACGGCGAATGTCAACACTCCCGAAAAATAGAACACCCTACAGAATTTTCCTTCCCTTGTAAATATTACAGGAATAATACAACACAACTCACACTAGAATAGAATGAAGGCTTAGGCCCGCTAGTCCTGAATGTGCGAATACATGATATTTGCACAAGGAAATAACGAAATTGACAGAAGAAAACAAACAAGAAACCTACGCTAAATTACTGGACTCAGTAAAAGACGTAGAGAAAGAGAACGAGATATTACACGGCAAACTCTTAGTGCAAGAGAAAACCCTGAATAATCAAAGCGAACTGATAACCAAACTTCGGAAGATGCAGAAACGCATTTGTGACGACCTCGAATTATCACCTAGTACATATCGAAACGAAACGACTAGAAGTGTTGCCTTTGACGCCTTCAATCAATCAACGGTTGAAGCACATTTCGCGGGCTTAGGTGAACACCCAATAATCAAGAACATTTATCTAGGAATCGAAGCCAAAAGCAACGAGCAAGAGAAACGCGCGGAAGACATTCTAAAGCGATTTGAGAACCAGCCAAACGCAAGAGAATTTATTGAGCAACTAAAGAATAGTTGGTTCTATACGGAATTCAAAGAGGAAATGACAACTCTAGATAACACAATAAAATACTATCGTAAAGAGTTAACAAATGCAACAGTACACGGAAACCAACAAGACCTCAAGATTAGAGATCAGATTGCAGACATTGATCACGCGATGAACGCTTTAGAGTTTCTAGGTTCTGAAAGGGAAATAAAATATAACTCGGCCTTTATGTTCTTGATAGGTGCTTGGGCCAGAAGTGGATATGAACCCGTAGCGGAAGGACTTAGATTCATGCTCGATAAGCCCAAGGAGCCAACGAAGGAAATTGAAACGCCTAACGGGTCGACTGAGGAAAACTAGGGATAAGATCAACTGGGGAAACCCTACGCAGATACAAAAGCACATTGTAGACCCTAGTCCGTGTTTAGATTGTGGATGGTGTATACCACGCGAAGAACACGATTTCCAATATCTAGGAGAAATCTGCATAGCACCTGCTAGAATAAAGCAAATGCCGGAAGGATGGACCATAGCGACCCGCAAGGGTAAGTTATGCAAGGACTTCATTACAGGCAAACAAACGAAGATAGGAGATTTTGAATAAATGATATACAACGGTGAAACACTCCAAACCAAACAAATTTTTGACCATAAACAAACTTGCTTTGAGTGTAATGCTTCTTATTTTATAGCATACATTGAGGGAAATAAAGCATGGAAAAACAACGCAAATAATTTCTGTCCTTTCTGTGGGGCAAAACAATAATTCATCAAGAAGGGAGATGGTTAAATGACAAATAAAGAACGCTTCTTTATGAGCATGGAAAAAGAAGATATGGACAAAATCAATAACATAGTTGCTCAGATCAACGAAACGAAATCGCGCGAATGTAGTGAAACCAACAAGCAAGAAGTAACCCGTGCAATAGTACATTTCGCGCTAAAACTGGATTTAAGGTTTAAGAGTATGTGGTATAAACACGTAACTGTTAGTTTAAAGAAGGATTGAGTCTTCGGACTCATCCGGTTTTCTTTTCCCTTTTCCCCCGCATATAGCAAATTAAGAAATGATATCACCATAGCTCGAGAGGTGGTGATATCAAAAGGCTGCCGCAACAATAATAGGTACTAAATACCAGCTTCCAGGAATGTGGTATAAAGTACCAATGAATTTATTAATACCTGGTGTGTGGTATAAAGTACCATAGTACCAGGTACTTAGGTATATTATACCAGTATCCTGGTTAAAGGAGAAAAATAATATGCCTGGAAGAATCCAATTTATTTCTAAGATTCACGAAGCAAACGGATTATCTTTTTACCTTCCGTCTAGCTTTGTTAAATGGTTTGAACTCGACCTGCCTGAATACAATAATACAATCACTATTGATTTCAAAGACCCAAAAAAAGAAAGCTTGGTTTTGAATAATGTTGTGTTTGGAAAATACAGAGAAACTTATCGTGGCTCTTTCTATAAATGGCATTTCCCAAAATGGAAAAAAGGCGAAAGTTATCTTATCACTGTTGAATTACGGGATTAATTAAAACAATCCACACACCATATTTCATAAGGTGCAAATCCCCCACAATATTTTATACAGTAGCATATTGGCTCACCACATTGTAAACAAAATTCAATTACTGCTCCACATTCAGAGCAAGTAAACCCAAAAGGATATTCAGTTATTAAAGACATTTTATTTCACTCGAAATTTGATACGGCCACAGGAATTACATTTGACTTCGAAGAAATCTATTCGAGCTGACTTCTCAAAGGGATTGCCACACTTCGGACAAATGCCATACTTGCTCATAGCATCATCACCCAATATAATATCATCATTAAATATAATATCAGCAATAAACAAAATATAGCTTCTTTTGTTTCACGTTTCATTATATCAAATCTCCTTTGATTTCTTTTCTCAATGATTCGCCAACGCGCTTAGTATCAACCTTCGCCCTATAATGGTCTATGCTGCTAGCTGTGATTCCAAATAGATGATAAACTGTAGCATCACTGAACTCATTAGCGATCTTAGTTATCCTGTTCATCCTAAAGTAATGAGGATATAGATGAGGAAATGCTTTGTTCACGATTCTGTTTCCGGTGTATCTACTAAATGGGAATAGCCTTCCTTCTTGCTCGCAAATCCATCTTAATGAAGCAACGTTAGGAATCTCTTGCGGATCTGTCTGTTTGGAACCTTTCAATCTCAGGAACTGAATGTAAATCATTTCTTCTGAATGTGTGATATCTAGATCGGTTAATGCGATTGCTTCGGAAACCCTACATCCAGTAAAGAATAAGACAGACATAAAGGCACGCTGCATTATAGAAAGAAATTGTATTCCTTGTTTGAACTCTTTATAATCCATAAGCTTTGTAATCTTTTTTCTGTACTTAGGCATTCTAATTAGCTCCAACTAATAGTCGATAGAAGAAATACGCTATTAGTATCAGGTCGAAATAGAAGAATAGCCATATCAAACGTTGTTTCGTTCTTTGCTTCATACTAATTCACTCCGCGACTCAAACACAGACAGGAAATTTAGGTGTGTATAGTTCTAAAATCGAACAATATACTGATAATGTGCCCCTTTATATATGCGCGCACGTGTAAATCACTTCCCACTAGCATACTAACCTAGCTAGCGTATGTGATTCTGTGACTATCCATAATTGCTTAAGGGAATCTATGAATATTTTACCTCTCAAGTCGTTTTTGCCTCTTGAACCTCTTGTTCTTGTGGTAGGTTGTGTAGACAATGCCGGAAATGATGGTCTAATACTTTAGCAATAGCCCGCTTTCCTTCTTGTGGGTGAACATCCGCAGCCTTCCAGCTACCTAATTCAAGATATTTCTTAACTATCTCGTGTTCTGGACTAAGCGGAATCCTAGCCCCTTCTAATTGTGGTTCCATATAGAAATGTGCAGAGTACCAAGTATTGAACCCGATTTTGGTACGAGGAATATTATATATCTTAACTTTCTTTCCGTTAAACCAATCATAATAAACCGCGATTTGTGGCTTAGCTTTAGAAACCTTTTCAAAATATCCGTGGAAGTGATTAGGGCTTAATATCCTACTGTCTATTCTACTAACTGCGTCACCTAAGAAAGACAAACCATATTTCCTTACTTGTTGCAATTCCTTTATCAACTTGACATTTAACCAAGGTTGATCCTTTGGGGCCCAATCGCCCATTTCAGAACCAAAAAAGAAATATCGTTTGATTCCGTATTTATCAGGATTAGGGTTTAACATTTGGCAACGTTTCTTTAGTGTTGGAAAATCCTCTATGAACTCAATCTTAAAGGATGCGTCTAGATCGGGCATATTAGAACCGAAGTAATCAGCTAGTCCTAAAGCTTGAAGTCTTTCCATTTGCAGAAGGTTCCAATCTGTTTTACCTGATTGATTAGGGCCTAAACAAGCTGTCCATACACTCTGATATTTCCTCTTATAGATTCGTTTTATTAAATCGTCAAGAGTCATTTTACGGACCATTTAATCACCTCCCCTCAATCTCCAAACACGCGATTCTTCTACACATTCTTTTGAGCATAGATATCTTATTCCATCATTCCAGTTGAATGATATTTCCCCACTACAGTATATTCCACATTCTGCACACGTAGGCATTTTAATCACCTGTGAGTTTTAGCCATGCTCTACCTCGCTCACATATTCTACAGTAACGTTTCTTAGGCTCAATGGGCCTACCACAGTTCTCACAAAAATTAAGACAGTCGTAAAATGACATTCTTGGCATTTAATCACCTTCTGGATTCCAGATAGTACCACAAAGAAAACAGAACCAATTGCCTTTCACATGGCGGGATTCTTCGGTCTGTGTACTTCCGCAGTTTGGACATTCTATACCATCATCAAAATCAAAAGGATGCATTTAATCACCACTCCTTCTTATCAATGAATGGACACTTGTCATTCCCGCATACCAATTCAACCTCTGCGTGAAACCGTCCAATTACAGCACCACCCCAAACGCGCTTTGTAATATGGTTCATTTCTTTATGACAATATGGACATTTCGGACGTTTTTTGTTAAGAGCTTTAAATCTGAAGTCTGTATGGGCGCAAACATAACCTTCCGGTAGATTCATTCTAAGAACATCTCCAACTCTGCATTACAAGAGCATATCATACCGATTAATCACCTGTGCCGTAAAACTCGTCTTCAGCCTTCGGCATTTGTAGGCCCATCTTTGTGATCTCATTTACCTTTTCACTTGTTGCGAATAGGGCTTTTCGATGTTCGTTAAGCAAATCCTTAATGAATTTCCATGTTGGATTTTCTAGGTCTATTATATTATGCTTATGTAATATATTGAATGTAGCTAAGATAATACTTATCTTTGGGTCTGTGCCGGCGTATTCTTTATACTCAGGGTATCTATGAGATAGTTGTTGGCTAAGGCTGGCTTCCTTGTAAAATTCATATTTGCTTCTGCTCTGTGGCATATTACAACCTCAATTTTTTTGTGTGGCAATATTTACAACCGGTCCAAGTGACATATTCCGTTTCATCCATTATTTCTTTACGTTCCTCTATGGGTTTCAATTGTCCACACCAATTACAATAAAACCTTCCTTCATCTGTCATTCCTTACTCCCTCCAAATATACGACTCATAATTCCAGACTTCGGGGATTCCCCACCACCCATAGTTTGTAGGTCCACCAGACTAGGAGTTTGCTTCATAAGCTCAACGAATTGTTTTGATTTCTCTCCACCCTTCGCCATGAAAGCAATACTCAAAGCATCAGCCATTATGCTAAACGGATCATTATCATTCTTTGGATATAACAGCGACCCACATCCTTTAAGATATGCCATAAGTACAACATCCCGTCGTGTTGGGAGATTTGTTCTTTCGATGTTGTTATCGAATTTCAAGAAATCATTTATACTCTGCTGTGCGTCGGGGTTTCCCCCTTGAGCTATTACTAAAACCCTTCTGAGATCGTCAAGGCTTTCTATCTTGAAACCTACACCTTCATCAATAGTATCGGTCACGCTTTCATCAATAGTATCAGTCACACTTTCCTCGGTCACACAATCACCCCGAATACTTTAAGAGCAATACCAATAACCACAAGCAAAATAATATAGAAAATGAAATCGAGTTCTTTCTTTTCTTTGCCCAAATTCATTAACATAGTAGTTCCCGCAGCTTGTAAAACTAAATCTGGGTCGGGGTCCAAAATCTTTTCCGTTTTAAAATTGATACATTTCGCAGCGCCCTTATTCACAAAATAAATCCGATTCCATTTAATCCTCCAAGGGGGTAATATAGAACGCGCAGGTAATTCTATGAATGAATCCGTTTCGATTTCTGGCTTAAACATACCTTTGCCACTCTCCACGACTTTAATCTTTGCACCATCCTCAGTTAATGGGAAGTTCTTGAATATTCGGGCTCTTAGGTCCTTATCTATTATTGCTAATCTCACTTTTTTACTCATTTTTGCTCCATTCCTTCACTAGTGCTTCACCATTCCTTCACTAGTACTTCACTCAAGACTTAATACTAAGTTGGTTAGTATTAAGACTATTCATTTATTAAGCGGAGGTGAAAAGAAAAAGTGTCTTTCAGTATTGGCTCACGAGTTGAGAAGCTGATCGTTGGTGTTATTTTGGCAGTGGTTCTCCTGCTTGTTGGTGTGGCTCTAGGGCCTACCGTCTTACTTGCAACAGCTGACATCAACGCAACTGCATTAGCAGACGTTCCTATGGGATCGGTTATAGTCCTTCTTGCAACTTATGTTGGATTCTTCTATTACCTCGGGATTATCCTAGGTGCAATTAGTATGATCTGGGCTACTGTTAATTACAGTTAGTTCCAACAGTATTCGCCTTCGTGTTTTTTTTTTAGACGCGAAGGCTTTATTATCCTCTTATGCGTATCTACCCACTAGGATGTATTCAATATGCAAAGTGTGAGTTTAGAAGATATACCGGCAGCATTAGCGGACCTTTGGGGAATAACCGAAGCATCCGCTCAGATATTACTCAGCATCGTTGTTATTTTAGCGGTATTGCTTCCAGTAATGTATTTGTCTAAAGGGTCCAGCGAAATGATAATAATCATAATGACATTCATTACGATTTCTTTTCTCGTTGGGATCGGGTGGCTTCCATTCTGGATATTGATAGCGATAGTTTCAGTTATGGCGATTGCTTGGGCATTTCTAGGCTCAAAAGTTGTAGTAGGTGCAAATTAAATTGAGTAGTGAACAGAGAACCTTTGTATTCAGTATTACTTTTATCATTATCTTTTCTGTTCTGATAGCTACAATTCCTATCGGATTACTAGGTCGAGGTGAAACTCCCGATATGATAACACCCGTTGATCCCAATACTGTTGCAGGTTTTTCAGACAGTGAGGAATTCATGGAAGGAAACTTTACCGAATATGGTACGTATGATTATGAACTTAATACCCAAAATTGGTACTGTACTAATTTCGGTTCTGGTTTTGCATTGGGCGCAAAAATCTTAGTTTTGGGTTTCCTATGGCTTGGGGGTTTGGAATCTGTTAAGTTTATTTCTTCTGATGGTGACGATAGAGGCGAAACGTTACTTTTCACAGATATTGATTCTGATGCAGAAGACGGTTTCGAATCTTATGAATTGCTATTCGTAGACAATGGCAACGCAGCGGGAACTTTTATCATTTATTGGGATACAACCGCATATACAACGTCTTATGCTGCTTGGTCATCCGATGCGCTTTATTGCATACATGGTGTGGGTTTAGAATCTACCGCAGTAATAGATATCGGTTCTCTATTGATTGACCTCTTGACACTTCAACTTCCAGAAGTACCTTTGCTAGTAAACATTCTTATTGTAGTTCCCATATGGGCAGGTATTGTTTACATTCTATGGTATATCATAAAGGAGATGATCCCATTCCTATGAAAAATAAAAAAACACTTACTGCGGTTATGATTGTGACGGTCCTATCCGTATTACTTATTGCAACACCAAGACCGGCCTACGCTCAATTTGTATTAGCTGCTTGGGACCATCCGGACCAATACGGACAAGGTATACAGAGATTTTTCATATATGAAAACTCAACAGGTTCTTGGTTATCGTGGGGAGTGTACGAATATGATGATGCTGACGCGCATTTCTTCCAGTGGAACGCTTCTGTTTTCATAAAGATACGCGTGTTTACATGGCTAAATGCTACTCTGCTAGGATTGACAGGTGAGGGTGAACACCAATCTGATGGAATCCCATTTTTCCGGCATAATGTAACCGTTACAACACTGGGCGAAACGATATTTTCACAATCCAACTTTACTTATTCTTGGGGCAGTAGCTATTTTACCCCGATGTGGTCTTATGAATATGATGTAATATTAGATTTTGTGCCGTTGGAAGGTTATACCTATACTGTAACGATTACCTACGAAGTGTATTATTGAGGAGATAGATAAATGAGAAAACGCGCACTTGCTCTATTCATTGTAATGCTCTTTGTACTTCCAATTACATCAAGTTTTGTAACTAATCCAGGTGGATCGAACTTACAGAATGTAACCCAACCTACAAAAGAATCTCTATTATCATATGAAGAAAAAGAAATAAAACACCTTGCTTGTGGTGGAAGTGTGGATAGTGGCCCGTTCACTGATGGTGATTATTGGGATACATGGGTTGATGACGCATCTTATCTTGAAGTGGATTCATCTTTTTATGAGGCAATTTATTTAGATTTTAATATTACCGAAACTCGACCTATTGGGGAATTTAAATTCTTTCTTAGGTGGCAAGTGGTCTTACAGGGTGGTGGACCAGTTCCAACAATGTATTGGAGAATATACAACTATGATACTTCCACATTTGACACTGTTTATTCTTTTGTGCTAGGTACGACTTTGAATTGGGAAGACAGGGAAGAATCAATTACCTTCGACGAGAAATATGTCAATGCAACAAACCATGTGCGATTTATTGTATCTGCTAGTACTAATTACGCGGATGATATCACTGTAGACTATGCTTACCTAACAGTCACAAAGGCTTATGATGGTGAATTTCGAGAAACCTTACCCGATGATGTCTTATATTATCCTGATTCTTTAAGACATACTGCGTGTGATGGGCCTCTGGATAGTGACCCCTTCATGAGTGGCGATTATTGGGATACTTGGGAAGACGACGCATCTTATCTTACTGTAGATTCATCTTTTTCAATGGGTATTAACCTAATTTTTAATATTACTGAATATGCTAATTTCATAGTGGATAATGCGACGCTTAGTATATTTCTTAGGTGGCAGGTGGTGATGCAAGGTGGTGGAGATAATCCTCAAATGTATTGGGCGATATGGGACTTTGGGGATTCATCATACGACATTGTTTATTCTTATTCGCTAACAACAACTTTGAATTTTGAAAACAGGGAAGAATCAATTACCTTCGACGAGAAATATGTCAATGCAACAAACCACGTTCGGTTTATTGTATATTCTAATAGTACATACGCGGATGATATCACTGTAGATTATGCTTATATCACAGCTACTAATGATTATACCGAACCTTTTTCGGATGTTTCTGATTGGACTGGAACGAGTTGGGATGCAGGGGAATCTTTTACAACAGATGGTGATGTGGGAACTTTCGCAACAGAAGGCGACGCTGCTTCTGATTCCGATTACATTTACAGTAATTCAATAAATGTATCTAGTGCTGATTGGGACCACATTGAAATGCGGTATAAGGTGAATAGTACGGACTCGTATTACTGGCGAATGTATATTTTGGATGCGGACAGTTCGACCTTAACAGAGGGAAGGAATACATACAACATACCTGAATACACAAGTTGGGGAACTTACAGATGGCATAGAAATGATTTGATTGCCACAATAGATGATTTCAACGGCGATATTGAAAGTATTCATATTCGTGGGCGAAATGACGAAGATATAGATGTAGAACTAGAAATTGATTATCTTAGAATTGGGTCTTCTGATGAGATGGGCTGGCAACACGACGGGAGTACTATTTCTGGATTGGATGATGTTTCAAACGGAATTGTTACTTCTGACGGTGATGAGGTTACCTTTACTGCTAATGCTGGCGAGTATGGGTGGATTGAGATATGGCCCGATAGGACTTCTACGGCAACAATGATAAACACTAATTATTATCCTTTCTTAGAGTTTTCAGTAACAGAAGCGACAACGGATTGGTATTTGAGAGCCGATTGGTCAGATGCAAGTTCTACTTCATTACACGCTTTGAATGATGATACAGGAATTTTTAGATATAATTTGCGTTCTATTAGTGGTGGAAAAGACCTTAAGAAATGTTACTTTCGCGTTCAAAATGATAATGGTAAAAATGTTACTTTTGATTACTTGAAATATTATTCAATCGCGAATTACACGGTCACAGAAAGCAGTACCACAACTGATGATGTTCTCTATGTGGAAGACGGCATTCTTCATTCTTATATGGATGCTGGCTCTTTCATTTTAGACTATGCCCCAACCTTCCTACTTGAGGGTTCTAATACGTGGACAAAATACACCACGTTAGGCGAATCTTATCTTTCTTACAATCATGGTGGGTGGACTGACTACAGTAATGAAACTACTGGCGATCTTCATGCGGGAATAAGCCTGACAATCACAGGTCTTAGAATAAAATTCAATGAAACGGCCAATATTCAAAAGATAGAATATTCTGTTTTACCGCCACAGTGGACCCTAGTAAGCACAGCCATAATATATTTCGATACGCCTAATTGGTGGGTTATTGGAATCGCGGGTGCTGTCTTTTATATCCCCATTGGTGAATTCACCTTACAATTATTGATGATGATAATGGGTCTAGTCATGATCCCTTTTAGTACACTATTCTTAGTCAAGGGTGGAAGGGATGAAATGGACAGGGATAAGTTATATTTCTTCTTGCTGATGTTCTTGATAGGTTGGGCCCTCTTTCTAGGAGGTATTCTATAATGAAACGAAACGCGCGATTGATGATATTGATTATTTTAGCATTGTTCTTGATGCCCATTGTTGTAAATGCTGCTACTGAGAGTGTAATATGGGAAGAGGATATGAGCGATGTTAGTGATTGGACTGCTTATCCTGATAGGACTATTAGTACGGACGGTTATATTGCTTCTATTGAATTTGCGTCTGGTGAAGATTGGAACCAAGTTTATACCGATTCAATATCATTAGTATTAACAACATTTGTTTATTATTTAGAAATTAGATACAAATCGAATGTAACAATACGTGATATGATTATTCATATTTATAGTGAAGATGGGCCGGCAGGTGATATACTTGAAGCGATAACTATTCCTGATCCTATTACGAGTTGGAATGTTTATCAGGTTTTGATTACTACAACGAGAACGATAGAGAGTATTCTGTTTACGGGCGAAGCGTCAGGAAATGCAAATTTTCAGGTTGATTATGTGTATATTGTTTCTTCGGAGGTTATTGACACGGACAACATTTTCTATTTACTATTCTTATCACTTGAAATGTGGGGATATCTGGGCCCTATCGCATTAGTCGTGATAGGATACTATTTAGCTGAAAAGAGTGTGACCTTGGGCGTGTTGTGGTTCATTGTTGAATGTCTATTCGTGGCTAATTATCTTGAGCTTGTGGAAGCAACTCCTAACTATTGGTGGCATATTATTCTTCTTCTTCTCGGGGGTCTGTTCACCTGCATATTTCCTTTGATAGACCGGAAGTAGTTTTAAAGTGGGGAATTCGCTTACTATATCTTCAAGTCTTCATAGCTGCCCTTGTGGTTACTGGGCAGTGGTGGGATATCACAACCTATACATTTCTAGGGTCTGTTCTGTGTCTTACGCTTTCAGCCTTATTCTTCTTGAAAGATGAAAACATTGATAAGCAATAATCGACTATCTTATTATCATGGCTTGCTTTTGCAATCCGTTACTACTACAATAAAATGTAGCCCTCGCGGAGTCCTGCCGTGCAAGGAATCTTAACCTATTTCTTTTGTAGGACTCCGCCCCTTTTCATAATTCTTCGAGGACAAAGCAGATGAACGAAAGAACGGAACAAGAATATGTTGGTGTTGTGATTGTATGAAGGGGCACATTTTGGATTTGGGAGTGTTGAAAGATGGAAAATGCTTATCTTGTTGCTGCGGGAATTGGGCGTGATTCAAAACGTTATGATTGTATTCCTGATGAATGTCTGTCTGGTTATATTCTGGATTTGGGTGCTTCTTTGGGGATAAATCAACTTGGTTCAAAACACAAAGAGAAATTTTTGTTGGCTGTAAGAGAAGATCGATATACAGGTATAGAAGCCTTTATGCCACTAGAGCCACTTTTGCCCATAACTGAAGGCAATATAATGGAATATCAACCAGATCGTAAGTTTGATTTAATACTTCTAATGGATGTGATAGAACATATTCAATTTCGAGATTGGTTCATTCTCTTTCCTCGCCTGAAAGAATGGTTACAACCCAATGGCATCCTGATTCTGACAACGCCCTATAAAGAAAGCATTACTGGCTATCTACATCATCAAGGCTACTATTCGTGTCATGTTGTTTTCAACATCAGTCGTGATATTATTTCCAGATTCCTACCCGGAGCACGATTTGAGAATTCACAATACATGCAGAAACGGATCATATGGCGTGACAAAGACGAGAGCCATCTATGGGCATTGATGCGATTCATCAAACGTAGACTCACAGGACACCGACATGGTAGAATCTTGAAACGGCGAAAGCGCTTGAATGTGTTCTGGAAAAAGGAAACTCCTTAAACTATTATAATGTATTACATTATGATTTATTCTACTGCAGCACTGGAATAATTAGTATCGAGCTTCCACATCTCAACATCAAGCATTGATAAAACGTGTCCAGCTCTTTTTATCCAATACTCACATTTGGAATTATCCCTTACAGATTGCCAAAAATCACAAAGCGCAATATAGTGCTTTATCTTTTGTGCATCGCTCATATGTCGAGTTATCGATCCACCGGAAGACGTCATTTCTCTATTTCCTTTTGTTCTCAGGAAATCCATATCTTGCGCCGATTTCATTAGCAAGATATTCATTCGTTTCAATCCCTAATTTATCTTCACA
>Ga0209976_10001186_pt1 | contig 15664 bp, 16 predicted proteins | sample SumtaG_FD_182806 | JGI IMG/M metagenome (GOLD analysis project Ga0209976, IMG submission 182806) | Deep subsurface microbial communities from Indian Ocean to uncover new lineages of life (NeLLi) - Sumatra_00157 metaG (SPAdes) (version 2) | ecosystem: Environmental > Aquatic > Marine > Oceanic >...
GCAACCGATCTTCCGGGTGGGCCAATCCATCGTTGGAAGATTGATTTTGTTCTAAAGGTTATCACTCTATTTTCTCCAATATTAGAGGCAAGGGTTGAGCTTCCTGTCATAAAGGCCGTGAGGGCCTTAGCAGACCGCATGGGTCCTCTGGCTGTTGCTGATATTGAGGTCTTCTTAGGCCCAGCGCCGTGAGATTCTTAATGATTCTCGAAGGAATGTTTTGGTGTGCCATTAAAGGTGTGTACGCCGTTACCTTCCGCCGCCCAAAGAGAAAGAAGAGACGGTGGATGGGAAATGCTTTTGGTTGGTCAGGAAAAATGATCGATAATAAGGGGCGGGATATCTGGAAAGAGCAGAAGACAAGACCAAGGGGTGGCCGATCACACCACCTTACAGATTTGATTGTTGAATGGAATCGTCTAAACCCCGAAAGAGGGGCTAAGTTAATGTGTGGTCTGATCCTAACCGGGATGGTATTCGCCTATGCCGCAGGTCTCCTTAGCTGAAGTTAGAATTTGGAAGGTATAAGAGCAATGGCCGGATTTAAACTCCCCAAACCCAAGTCCTCTAAGGACGCCGCGACTTTCCTTCGTATAGGAAAGAACCTCTCACGGCAGGCCCCAACCAATATCTTTAACCCAAAGAAGAAGAAGGCCGGGACACGACTGCCCGGTGGAAAACGTCCTAGGTAACCCCTATGTCTCAAGTCTCTCTGGCTGAAGTTAAAGCCGCCGCCGAAGCCGATCTGGCTGTTTATATTCGTCTAGTTGATAGGAACAGGCTCCTTGGTCATGTCCATGAAGACGTAATTCGGTGGTGGACGCGGGCAGACGCAAAAAGCCACCAACTTTTACTTTTGCCTCGCGACCACATGAAAAGTGCCCTTGCGGCTTTCCGAGTTGCATGGGAACTAGCCAAGGACCCTATCCTGCGTGTCCTTTTACTTTCCAGTACGAGCAATTTGGCGGAAAAGCAACTTGGCTTCATAAAACAAATCCTCGAAAGTGAGGTCCATCAAAGATACTGGCCGGATCACATCCACCCCGAGGAAGGCAAACGGGCTAAGTGGTCTGCCACAGAAATAACTCTCGATCACCCGCTTCGTAAAGAACATCTCATTCGCGACCCCAGTATTATGGCTGGTGGTTTAACGACTTCCTTCACTGGCTTCCACTTCGACCTCATCGACATGGACGATATTGTTGTCTATGAAAATGCCTACACTAAAGAAGGTAGGGATAAGGTCCAGCGGCAGATTTCATTCATGGCATCTATCGCCGAGGCAAAGGCCCGGTTCATGGTAGTAGGTACACACTACGCCCCGAACGATGCCTACAACTCTATGATCGAAATGGTGGAGGATACGTATGACAAAGACGGAGAACACATCGGGTCAGAACCCATTTACGAAGTACTCCAACGTCAAGTTGAAGACCGTGGCGACGGTACCGGAGAGTTTCTCTGGCCCAGACAAAGACGTAGTGACGGCAAGTGGTTTGGCTTTGATAAGGGTATTCTCGCGAAAAAACGTGGTCAGTATCTAGACCGTATGCAGTTTCGCGCCCAGTACTATAACGATCCTACAGACCCCGACCAACGCCCCATAGACTATGACAAGTTCCTCCATTACAATCCCTCGCTACTTGTACAAGAGAACGGGTATTGGTACTACAAAGGATCGAGGCTTAATCTTGTTGCAGCTATTGACTTTGCCTTCTCCACTAAGAAACGAGCCGACTATACCGCGATTGTTGTCATCGGGATAGACGCAGATAATAACATCTACGTTCTCGGAATCGACAGGTTCAAGACGGACAGGATAAGCGACTACTATAAGCACTTACTACAGATGCTCAACCGCTGGTCTTTTCGTAAACTACGGGCAGAGTGTACAGCAGCCCAAAGCGCCATCGTTAAAGAGCTTAAAGAAAGTTATCTCAAACCAAATGGTATCTCACTTAAAGTTGAAGAGTACCGCCCTACCCGTTACGACGGTTCTAAAGAAGAACGTATGGCAGCTATCCTTGAGCCGCGATACGATAATCTATCGGTTTTTCACGGACGAGGCGGAAACTGGCAGATACTTGAGGACGAACTTGTGTCATCGAAACCACCCCACGATGACGTAAAGGACGCTCTAGCTAGTGCCATAGAGATAGCGATTAAACCTACTAAGAACCTTGGGCGTAATAGGGCCGAGGAATCTAATGTCTACTACCACCCACGTTTCGGAGGAAGGGCCTTTTAAAATGGCACATCAAAGTGTAAAACGATCCCCTAAACCTAAAAAGAAACCAAACCGAAAGAATCCTTCAATGGCGTTTGGTCGTAACCCCCGTCTAGTCTCTAAGGTTCCTGTACCTAAGAAGAATCCTCGGAGGAAATAAGAATGGCGAAGAAGCCAAAGAAGACAAAGAAGATTAAAACTAAGAAGGTTGTCTTAGTACCAAAGACGAGGAAATATTCTAGTGCCTGAAGTCCTTGACATCCTCAAAGAGATTGATGCTGATTCAGAAGCCCTAGCTATTGGGGATCACTGGCGTCAGTGGGTTATCTTCCGAAACGTAAAGATAGAGGAGTGGAAGGAACTCCGTAACTATCTGTTTGCTACGGATACTCGTACTACATCTAATCAGAGGCTTCCGTGGGCCAACTCTACCACCACACCCAAGCTTACCCAGATACGGGATAACCTCCACGCTAACTATTTCGCGGCTATCTTTCCAAACCGTAAATGGTTCAAGTGGGAAGGCGACGACCGAGATGCCAACACCAAACAGAAACGTACGATCATCCAAGCCTACGTGGAAACAAAAGCCCGTCAGTCAGAATTTGTCGATACTACCTCTCGTTTACTTTTGGATTGGATTGATACTGGAAATGCTTTCGGTACTGTTGATCCGGTAATTGATTTTATTGATGGTGGTGATGGCGATCTGATTACCAAGTACGTTGGTCCTCGTCTACGCCGCATTTCCCCATACGATATTACCTTTAATCCTTTAGCCGATAGTTTCGACAACGCCCCAAAGATTGTCAAGGAACTAGTATCGGTTGGAGACTTGAAGAAGAAGATCGCTCAGGACTCTGCTAATGAGTGGATGGCCGGGGCCTTTGATAAGCTTCTCTCCGTTCGTGGAAGTGTCACCTCTCAAGACAGTGAAGTCTCAAAAGCAGATGGGTTTATTGCAGATGGATTCTCAAGCCTCATTAACTATTTCTCCAGCGGTTCCGTCGAGTTACTCCACTATTTCGGGGACATGTATAACCACGTCACCGGAGAACTCCAACTCAATCGTATTGTCACCGTCGCAGACCGTTCGAGAGTATTGCGTAATATACAGAACCCCTCTTGGTTGGGGGCTGCTGCTATCAGGCATACAGGATGGCGTCAACGTCCAGACAATCTCTACGGGATGGGGCCACTAGAAAACCTAGTTGGTCTTCAGTATCGGATGGATCATCTAGAGAACATGAAGGCGGATGTCTGGGACCAGATCGCATACCCTCAGAAACTTATCAAGGGTGATGTCCAAGAGTTTGGAGACGAGCCGGGAGAGCGTATCTACATGGGAGAGGAAGGTAGTGTTGGTTACCTAGCCCCAGATACCACAGCCCTAAACGCCGATCTTCAGATACGTGACCTCTCCAATAAAATGGAAGAGTTGGCTGGCGCGCCCCGCAACGCTATGGGGATACGAACACCGGGAGAAAAGACAGCCTTCGAAGTGGCCTCCCTAGATCGGGGCGCGTCTCGAATCTTTGAACACAAAGCCTATCACTTTGAACGTACGTTCCTTGAGCCTCTTCTTAACGATATGCTCGAAGTTGGCCGCCGTAATATGGACGAAACCGATCTGGTTCGTATCCTTGATGACGATACTGGTATCGCTATTTTTGCGGACGTTAAACGAGAAGACATCACGGCTAGAGGTAAACTCCGCCCCGTTGGTTCTCGACACTTCGCAGAACGAGCCGTACGTCTTCAGAATCTACAGAACCTTATCCAGATGAAACAGGACCCGACTATTGGTGTCCACATGAGTGGTAAGGAATTGGCAAGGATTCTAGCTCTTGAACTTGACGAACCAAATCTGTTCTCGGATAACATTGCGATCTTTGAGCAGCAAGAAACCTCGCGCCTCTTAAACGAGACTGAAGTGCAGGCAGAGGAAGAAGAGCAAGTCGCAATAGAACAGGGAATATAAAGTATGGCATTTAATCTTAAGAAGCTTGCAATCGGCGGTCTCACCGCCCCCTTGCAAGGACGCTTACTGCCTAAAGGTATTGGTGGTAAGTTTGGAGCCGGACTGCTTGGGGGTAAACTAACCCGAGGTATCCAGCGCAAGGCGGGTATCGGCAAACGGTCCCGCAAGAAGACAGGACGGAGAACTTAAAATGGAAAAGACAAGCATGACTAAGGCCATTGTGGCTATTGTTACTGGTGTAGGTACCATTCTTGCTACTGCATTTTCAGTTAACATGGAGTGGCTATCGCCAGAACTGACTGTAACTATCGGTAGTGCTGTCACTGCTCTGCTGGTCTGGTTGGTTCCAAATAAGGTTATTGACGAGGTAGTGTAAGAAAATGCCTAGTTGGGTAATCCTTTTACTGGGTGTATTTGTTCTCGGTACTCTTGTCTTCGTTGTTAAGAGGTGGGGGAAGATGTCAACAGAGAACAAGGTACTGAAACGTAACCTTGAAGCTGCCAGAACCAGAAAGGCGATTGACCATGAAGTTGAAAAACTTACTGATGACGAGCTTGCTGACCGTCTTCGTGGCGGCATGTAGTGTCCCTCAGGGAGACTTTTGTGTAAGTGCTAGTCCCATGTTTCTCAGAGAAAACACAATTGACTTTCTTCTTAAGAGCGACGTGGACTTGGCGCGGCAAGTGTTAGCACACAACCTCTACGGTAAAGAGGTTTGTGAGTGGGAGTTTTAAAAGATGCAGGCGATTTGGTTTGCGAATAACGACGATAAAGAAAAGGTTAAACAGGACATAGCTCTAGCGCACAATGCGTTTAAACGGTTATCGGTTATCCTGAACAACAAGCTTAAAGAGAACACAACCAAAAGTTACGATAAAGCTTCTTGGCCTTTTTATCAAGCCGACACTTTAGGTTGGAATCGAGCCTTAACCGAGGTTCTCAAACTTATCAAGGAGACTGATTAACCATGTCAGCATTCGATAAAGACGCCGCAAACAAAGCCGGTGCAGACGACCAGATCACAGAAAAGTTTCTTGAACATCTGGTTGGAGACGGAAAGAAGTTCACCGATCAGGAGGCCCTTGCAAAAGGGAAGTATGAGTCTGATCTCCATGTTGGTAACTTGGAACGGCAGATTGCCGAGCTTAGGGAAGACATTGATAAAGGCTCCAAGATTGATGAACTGATGGAATTGGTTCGTAACCAACAGAACCCACCGAAGGACCAAAACGATTCGAACGACGGCAACGACGATACCAGTCCCGGCCCCATGTCGCCAGAAGAGTTGAAAGCCTTAATTGAAACACATGTATCTGAACGTGATACACAGACAACTGAACTACGTAATGTAGTAGAAGTAGACAAGGCCCTGACGAGTAAGTTTGGCGAAGCTGCCGGACGTATCCTAAATGATAGGGCTATTGGTCTAGATATGTCTGTGGACGAGATGAAAGTCTTGGCTTCCAAAAACCCGAAAGCCTTCTATCGTCTTATGGGAATGGATGATACTCGTAAGAGTGATTCTAGTACCCTATTAGGTGGTAGCCAGCGTTCAGAAGGTGTGCCAATCAAGAATGCCACCGACAAGACTTGGGCGTATTACCAAGATATTCGGAGAAAAGACAAGGCTCTATACCACTCTCCGAAGATGCAGCAAGAGATTGCTGATGCCCGAGTTGCAGGCGGGGAGGCATTTTTTAGCAACTCATAAGTAGGAGGTAGTGAAATGCACACTACAGCAAACTCTTCCCTCCTTATTCGCTCGGAAGTTTGGTCAAACGAGCTTAAGGAGATTCTGCGCGACGAGTTGATGGCGATGCAGTATGTGGACTGGATGACGGATTTCCCGGACGGGGACACCTTTACCATTCCTAGCATCGGCGTTGGCGATGTCGATGACTATCAGGAAGACGAAGACATTCTGTATCGTCCTCTTGACACTGGTGAGTTCCAGTTCACGATCACCGAGTACCTGTCTAGTGGTAACTACATTACCCGGAAGGCCGAGCAGGACCTGTTCTATGCCAACCAGTTGATGTCTCGGTTTGTTCCTGAGCAGGAGCGTGCTCTGATGGTGCGTCTTGAGGGTGATATCCTTAAGGTTGCCCCGGATGGTCAGACTGCTGCTGATACCAACGACATTAACGGTCAGAAGCACCGCTTTGTCGGTACTGGTACTAGCAACACGATGGCTGTTGAGGATTTTGCCCGTGCCCGTCTGTCCTTGAAGAAGGCGAACGTGCCGGATACTAACCTCATCGCTATCGTTGACCCCTCGGTTGAGTTCACCATGAATACCCAGACTAACCTTGTCAATATCTCCAACAACCCTCGTTGGGAAGGCATCGTTAGTGACGGTATCGCTTCCGGTATGAAGTTCGTGAAGAACGTCTTCGGTTTTGATGTTTGGGAGAGTAATCACCTGAAGATCAACGCGGCTGAGACTTTGGAGACTGTCGCGATTGCTGGTTTTGCCAATAACCTTATGTTCTCCGTGGCTCCGGGTGTCGGTCCCTTCAAGGGTGCATGGCGTCAGTTGCCTGCGGTTGACACCGAGTTCAATAAGGACAAACAGCGCACTGAGTTCGTTACGACTGCTCGTTACGGCCTCGCGTTCTTCCGTCCTGAGAACATGGTTGTTGTTCCGACTCAGATCAGTGTGTAAGGGAGGACATTAAAATGGTACAGTGGACAAATGATGATGGCCTTCAGGTTCCGTTCGGTCAGGATCAGGCTCGTGAAACTGCTGGCATTCCGGGTAAAACCGTTAATGCTGGCCCGGTTGCATATCTAGTTATGGATGTGAATGCCGGTAGCGAACCTGACTATACTGCCGATTTGAACAATGATGGCACATTGAATGGTTTCAGCGACTCGGATGTTTATGTCCCCGCTGGTTCCTTCATCACTAGGGCGATCTTTATCGTTGAAACTCTCTTTGCAGGTGGTACCGATTATGACATCGGTCTCTTTGAGCAGGATGGAACCGTAATCAATGTCGATGGCATTGAGGAAGCTCTTCTTGTGACTGTGATTGATGGTACCAACGATACGGTTTTGCTTGATGGTGCCGAGGTTGGTGGCATTCTTAGCACAACCTTGGACTCATATGTCAAGTTTACCCCCAACGGTACTTTCACCGCTGGTAAGGCTAAACTGATCCTTGAGTACTTCCAGGTGGACGTGTAAGGGAGGGTTAACTAATGGCTAATCCTAGACCCAATCGGTCACTACTTGCTGACAGGTCTGGCGACGGCATCATAGCTGATCGGCAGGCCAACGTAGCTGACGCTGCGGTAACTACTGCCGCACTGACTGCTACAGCCCCAGCTACTCTTACTGCTGGAACTACAGCACTTCTCACGGTTACTTGGACTGCGAACGATCCCGGTGGTACCCCTGATGGGATTATCACCATTACGGATGGCGCAGTCGTTGCTGCCGCTGAAATGATGGAGTTCTTGGAAGAGTACGAAGGCAACATGGTCACCTTGAAAGCTTTGGCTGACGAGTTGATTGCCGATCACGCGACGTTTAAAACTCTCGCGGATGAACTGATCGTCGATCATGGGACCATGGTTACTGACTTAGGTACGATGTCTACTAAGATCAATGCTATCTTCGATGTTCTCGAAGAGCACGGGTTGATGACGGAATCCTAAGAGAAAGTATTTCGGTGTGTCTTTAAAACGGCGTCTGTGGTCTTGGCCGTACCCTTAGTTCCGAAATACAATACTGGCCCGAGGGGAGCCTAGGGGGTTATAACCGCAAGCAGGACTTTGAGCCTGAACGGAATTAAGCCCGAGAATCCCCTCACCTTATTTACTCCATAGGAGAACATACATATGGCTGAACACAACACTCTCACTGGCGCATCCCTGCATGAGTCTAAGGGTGTGGCCGGGGCGCTCTCTAACCACGTCTATGTAACCGATGGTGCAGGCAGTGGTGACCATACTCAGATTAGTCCAGCTAATACCGTAATGATACACAGCGCCAGTGACTTCCCAACGGCGGTTGCTGGTGTTCGTACGTTAGCAGACAATACTATCTATGCTGTGTCGGGTAGTGTCAGTATCGGTAGTGACCGTATTGTTCTTGGGGCAAACACCACTCTTTGTGGGAATAGCCCCCTACTCGATGGTGTTGTCTCAACTACTGCAAACGCCCTTCTCACTGTTGCGAATAATTTCTTCTTATCGAAGATATTTTTTACCGTTGCCAGTGGCTCTGTATTTGATCTCAATGGTTCTGGAACACAGATCACTCTGATAGATCAGGTCAGGATTGTCTCCTGTGATACCATCGGAACTGTGGATCAGTTTGCTCTTTTCACTGTAACAGATATGCTAGTACAGGCCGCCGCCAGTAATGGTCTAACACTCTCTGGGGCAAACGGAAACTTTCGTATTACTAATGGAACATTTACTGTAGCCGCCGGTATTGTGTTTGATCTTGGTGTAGCCACAGCAGATGGAATTAGTTTTTCCGGTATAAATGTTGATAACGCCTCTGGTGTAACAGGTATTGATATCGCTGCCGCTGGTGCAAATATTAACTCAGGCGGGCAGGGGACTATTTCTAATTGTACATTTTTAACCCCAGCCACGGCGACAGTAGGATACGCTGCCGGTGATAACAAATGGACTATGGTTGGTTCAGTTGGTGTGCCAAGATCAACCGCTGTTGGTCAGGGTAGTATCACAGACAGCGCCCTAGCGACTACCTTCTCCGGAACCGGCTCTGGTAACGATGTCGCTGTTAACTTTGGTGCGGCCTTTGTCTCTGATGTCGCCCGACGCTTTACTATTTCAACGGCAGGTTTAATTACATACGACGGTGACGTAGATATCGAGGCGATTGTAACTGCGTCTATGTTTTCTACAATTGCGGGTGGTGCGGCCCGGACCTATAACTTCTACATTGCTAAAAATGGTACGATCATAGCTTCGTCTGTTTCACAATCAGAGTATGACGGTACAAACCCTGACTCAAGTGCTATTAGTTCAGTTGTAGAATTGGTTAGCACGGATACTATCCAATTGTTTGTTCGTGCTGAAACAGCCACCACATCAATAACAGTGGATACCTGCTCCTTAAAGATCATACAGGTGAGCGACTAATCATGGTAACAATGGTAAAAACTCTGCTTCAGATTGTCCAAGATATCTTGAATGATCTTGATTCGGATAGTGTGAACTCAATTAACGATACGATTGAAGCCACTCAGGTTGCCAACGTCGTAGCCCAGACCTACTTCGATCTTATTAGTGACCGGACTATCCCAGAACATTTTGAACTGTTCCGTCTTGTTGCCTTGAGCGATAGTGAGCGCCCCAACTACATGCGTCTACCTGACGATGTAGCAAACATTCAGAAGATTTGGTATAATAAGAGTGATGACGGGGACGAGGAATATAAAGAGATACATTATCGTGCTCCGTTAGACTTCTTACGCCACACCTCTGCTCGTAACAGCAGCGCAACCGATACCAAGATTGTCTTGGATTTTAATAGTAATACAGAACTTCTTATCTTCACAGATCGCCATCCCTTTATGTATACGTCATTCGATAACAAACACGTTGTCTTTGACTCACATGATGTAGTTATTGATACTACTTTACAGGCATCCAAGAGCCGTGGGTATGGTGAGCTTATTCCAGAGGTTACAATTTCAGATACGTTTGTGTTTGACTTTGAATCAAAATACTTCCCATATCTAACCGCAGAAGCCAAGTCTCGATCCTTCAGCATCTTGCACAAGACCTTAGACCAGAAGGTAGAGCAAACCGCTCGTAGACACAAGAGCTTTATACAGAAGGAGAGATACCGTTTTGACACACAAAAACCAAACGACAGACGACACTTCGGGAGGACTTAGTTTTACTGAGCAGCCTGAGAACCAAATTATTCTCTGTACTACACCTAAACGTAGAGATAAGATTAAGATATACGTCCCCGTTGGTCAGTTCCCTTACTGGAAAATCTGTTATGAAAACGGTGGAGAGATTGAGGGTTTGGGTGGTCGCTGGATGTCCCGAGGGGACGCTACAAAAGCAGTAATTCAATGGGAGCGGCTTGCCAAGAAGACTGAAGGCGCTAAACAATTTGAAATGTTTGGTGATAAGCAGCCCCCGGTATTGAAGAGGAAAAAGACACGGAATGGCCCAAGAGCTAAAACAAACATCAGTTAATACGTTTGTGAAGGGCCTTATTACTGAGGCCAGTCCGCTAACCTTTCCTGAGAACGCTTCTGTCGATGAGCTTAACTGTACTCTCGAACGTACGGGTGTGCGAGGTAGGCGTAGGGGTATTGAATTTGAAACTGGGTTCTCTCTTAGTAGTTTCGCCGTACCCCAAGGAACTTTAGTTCATTCCCTCACTTGGGAGAATGTATCTGGACAGGCCGGTGTAGAGTTTACTGTTGTACAAGTAGGAGATACACTCTTCTTTTATGATAAGAGTTCGTCTCCTATTTCTGCCAGTGAGAAGACTTTCTCAGTAAGCCTTAGTACTTTCACAGCAGACAATGGAGAGAGTCTCTCTGAGTCTCGTATTTCAGGAGATAGTATTAACGGTAACTTTGTTGTAACGTCTCCGGCAATTGAGTCCTTCTTTATTGAGTATGATAAAGACCTTGATTCTATTACTACTACTCAGATCAACCCAAGAATTAGAGACTTTGAGTGGCAGGACGATCCAACAAGTTACAGTGAACGTGTCCCAACCGGAACCGTAACCGATATTAGAAAATATGACACGTATAATTCTGGTTGGGTAAACGCAAGCGAAGACGGTCGGGCTATTTTAATAGGAAGTACGGGTTATGTAAATGTCACAGGGCATTGGCCCGCTCTTACTCACCCTTGGTTTACAGGCAGGGATACTAACCGTAACTTTAGTACGACCGTGTGGCAGAGGGTTTATGGGGGAAACTCTCTCGTAGGTAATGGCCGATTTATCTTAGACCTATACAACAAGGATAGGACTGCCGTATCCGGGGTAGCGGGTCTGACTCCTGAGGTCGAGTCAGGTAGGTTTTCGGCAATGGCTACCTTTGCTGGTAGGGCTTGGTTCGCAGGCATCTCAAGCACCAAGAACGGATCAAGAGTATTCTTCTCTCCTGTCATAGAGAACATGTCGCAGATCGGTAATCTCTACCAAGAAGCCGATCCTACCGCAGAAGACATTTCTGATCTTGTTGACAGTGATGGTGGGGTGATTAATATTCCGTCCGCGTCTAATATCCGGGCATTATTTGAATGGGGAAGCGCCATCCTTGTTTTTGCAGAGAACGGCGTATGGCAAATTGCAGGAGTTGACGGTGTTTTCAAAGCTACAGAATTTTCTGTTAACCGTGTACGTGCGACTGGGGGAATTGACAATCCGGCTACTCTGGTTGATGTAGAAGGAACACCTGTCTGGTGGGGCACTACTGGTATCTTTACTATTTCCCGAGAGGAAATTTCTCAGAGTGCCGAAGGGCAAGACCTCTCTAAACCTACCATCCAAACCTTCTATGAGAATATAGGAGGAACATTCAGACGGGATGCTGTTGGTAAGTTTGATGCGTTGGGCAAGAAAGTTTACTGGGTCTATGGTAACGATGAAAACATCAAGTTCAAGTACAATAAGGTTCTTATCTTAGATACCTTACTGCAAGCATTCTACCCGTGGGAAATTGAAGACGAGAGTAGTAGCACCAACTATGTTGTTAACGTAGACTACTTCACGGGCCTTGGTAATCTTTCTACTACAGAGAATGTAACTGACAGTACTGTAAACGTCACGGATAGTGCGGTTGTTGTCACAGACACCACGGATGTGTTCTCGGCGGCGGGTACAGCAGAAATTAAATTCTTAGTAAGGGATGGGGATACAGGCTCTCTTAGTTTTGCTACAATCTCTAACTCTACCTTCGTTGATTGGGGCACTGAAGACTACACTAGTTTTGCGGAAGCCGCCTACGACTTTGAAGATGACATGACCACCTATAAGCATGGTATTTATGTCACCACCTACTTCGACCTTACTGAGACAGGCTTCACAGGAGATGAGACTAATGGGTATGATTTTGTTAACCCGTCTAGCTGTCTACTCAAAGCCTTCTGGGACCTAAAGGTTGCTCAGAGTAGTTCTCAGGAAGCGTATCGACATCTGATACCAATTGTTGTGGACGAAGGAGACTTGACCGCTTTTGCCTATCCGTATCTATCCGTTGTAACTCGTAACCGTATACGAGGGCGGGGTCGTAACCTAAAGTTGAGGTTTGAAAGTACCGCCGGTAAGGACTTTCAGCTTCAAGGATATGAGGTAATCAATGCCAAAAACCAAGGGCTATAAAACCGAAGTAGCTACATTGGATGATATCTTTGAACTAACCCTACTCGCACGAGAGGCTTACTCCGGTCTACCAGAGAAAGAACACATTACCTTTAGTTCCAAAAAAATAGGACAACTATTAGAGGCTACCATACCCAACAATACCTTTCTAATTTTGGCCTTAAAGGATGGGGACGAGACAGTAGGTTACTTTTTTGGAATGGTCTCTGACTACTTTTTTGCAATCGAAACTCAAGTATCTTGCTTGTCGTGGTTCATCAGACCAGAACACCGAAGCGTAAGAAACGCACTCTCCATGTTGAAGATGTATGAGGAGTGGGGTAAGGGACAGGGGGTATCCTCTATTAATATGATAAATATAAAGATGGACTCCCCCCGTCTATACGAGAAGCTAGGATACAAGATGACAGAAACTACATTTGTGAAAAGGGTGTAAGGCAAGATGGGCATCGAAACAATTGCCATCGTAGGTTTGGCTGTCGCCGCCGCAGGCGCTGCCGTGGGTGTCCAGCAGCAGGCTGCCGCTGCTAAGGACCAACGTAAGGCTGCCAAAGAGCAACGTAAGGCTGCTGCTCAACAGGCTGCTAGGGAGCGTAGGCAGAGTATCAGAGAAGGCCGTCTAGCACGGGGACAGGCCCTCAACGTCGCCGGACAGGTGGGTGCTGGGGAAAGTTCTGGTCTTGCTGGTGGTCTCAGTGGTATCTCTACACAGGTTGCGTCTAATATTGGGTTCTCTCAGCAGCAAGAAGCCTTTGGAGCAAATATTGTTAAGTTCCAGCAGAGGGCGAACAAGGCTAGTAGTAGGGCTGCTACCGCACAAGGAATAAGTTCCATTGGTAGCTCTGTCTTTTCTGCCGCAGGTGGGTTCTAAGAATGGCTGAACTAGATATCACTCAGAGGAGTGGGGAGTTAAATGCTTTCCCTTCTGTGGGTAGTGAGCAGGCCCCTGATGAAATGCAAGAGTATCTTGCTGCTGTTCACTCTATGAGGACAAACATACCTATCGCAGACGCTCGCCTAGAGATTGGTTCTCTCGGGGACGATAGGTTTAAAGAACAGAGTAGGGCGGATGCTGATGAGGGTCTCAGGAATGACGTTCAACAGGCCGCAGAGATAGCTGTTGTAGGCGGTTCTTTAGAAGACGTTATTGCTATCGAGCAAGATAGGTCTGTGAGGCAGGAGGTTATCGACACAACCCAAGCCCCAGAAACTCTTGCTGAGACCAGCCTAAGGACAGGAGAGATTTGGGATAGAGTCTCTAGTATCCGTGCTAGTCGAGAGTCAACAGTAATCAAGAAATTGTCAGAAGCACAGGCCGGTGCTGGTACTGGTGCCTTGAATTGGTTCTTGGACTTTGCTGATATTGTGGTGTCTTGGCCGATTGATGCCATCGCTGGTGGTGGGTTTGAACGCGCAGACATGGCACAGAAAATCCAGATTGCTTTGACTGCCGATATCAGTGAGAAAGAGTTCCTTGTCCTTTTAGAAGAGGCAATTGAGGTTGGTAGAGATGCCGGTGCATTCACTGAGAGTAATAGTCTCATGCTTGCAGGTCAGATTGAAAACATAAAACAGGCCGGTAGGGGTAGAGAAGCTGAAATAGATTCGGCATTTACTGTCGTTGATAGGATAACCATCCCCGGTCTGCTGTCTACTGTTAGTAGGGTTGCTCTACGTACTCTACGTGGGGCTAGAAACACTACCTCTGTGATCTCGGCCCTACGTGGTGTAGAGGCAGGAGGAGAAAATCTTGCTAGTGCTTTAGGAGCACCCGGTACCACACAGGCAACTGCTGCTGGTATCCCCGCACACACCCTTCCGGGGTATCTTCGACACCCTGATTCTGGGGTTGATACCCAGAGATGGTCTGCGCCGGGCTTCGATAAGGCAGCTAGGGCTGAAAGAGATAATCAATTTCTCGATGTCATGCGTAACTTCGGATTCAGCCAACGTATCGACCCAGATACATTTGAAGCGTGGCGTCCAACCGGGGTAAAAATCTTAGACCAGTCTCTTATTGCTACCTCTCGTAGCAATCTACTTACTATGAGGATAGACCCGGACGGTCAGGGTAATATCTTCGGTAGTATTCTATTCGGTAGGAGAGACAATACCCCCTTCACCCGTAAGAGTGATGCTACAAAGTTTGCTAACCGACACGGAGGCGAGGTTGTCCCTCTTACACAGGGGAAGACTACTGCCTATGTGGTTGAGCAGGTGTCAAACCTACCTACTAAGGGTATTGTGAAACCTCTCACCGCTGATGAAATTGGAAATCACTTCTTCGGAAACTTTGGTTCGACTTTCCTATCTGTTCCAAGGCGTTTAGAGACGCTTGCCAAGCGTGGTGAGGGTGTGCTTAACCGTGTTGGTAAGGAGATTGAGCCGATCTTGAACAAAGCTATCAAGGCTACCAGTACTGAGGAGCGTAGGGCGGTTGAGTCTGTCTTTTGGGAGATGAGAGACGGCGATACTCTCTCCAATACCCGCCATGCCCTTAGCCCAGCAGAGTTTCGTACCGAGTACATGCGGATTACTAACGGTACAGCGCCCACACAGGCTGCTGAAGACATGTACAACGTGATCCAAGAGCTAAATGACGCCCTCTACTACCTCAAGGCTGATGTTGTCTTTAAACAGGCCAACAATGAGGGTGCCCAAATCCTTAAGGTTAGTGTTGTCGATCCGGACGGTAGGGTTATAGAGCGGGACTTGACTGTTTCTCACGTAGTTGACGATCTCGACGCTGATACTATCGTTTATAGCCCCGATACTGCTGTGCAGACTAGAGCAGGAGACCTCAAAACCAGCCAACAGGTGTTTAGAGTCTTCGGTGGTATGCGAGTTGGTGAGGAAACGGCTGAGTTTGTCACCATGAGTGCCCCAAAACTGCGTAGGATGTTTCATACAGATGTCTTAGGGTATAACCCCGGTGGTGTGCGGTCTTACGAGTTCATTAACCACGGTGTAGGCCAACCATCCACCGTTAGGCTCATGGGTAAGGGTGAGGTGCCCGGTAGGGAGCGTATTCTCTTAGGTACGGCCACTCGTGAAGAGGCTACGAGAGCCGTAGAGCAGCTTAACAACATCCTCGCCGAGATTAGACGTA
>Ga0209976_10001187_pt1 | contig 15660 bp, 16 predicted proteins | sample SumtaG_FD_182806 | JGI IMG/M metagenome (GOLD analysis project Ga0209976, IMG submission 182806) | Deep subsurface microbial communities from Indian Ocean to uncover new lineages of life (NeLLi) - Sumatra_00157 metaG (SPAdes) (version 2) | ecosystem: Environmental > Aquatic > Marine > Oceanic >...
AGTCTTACCAAAAATCCCAGTCCGAAGCCGGGTACCCTATCCAGACTAGATTACAGGCCCAATTATCGTTTTTAAAATTAATTAGTGGAAAATATTTTAACGAAAATATAGGTTATTTAATTCTTATCTACGATTTCTAAAAAACCTTTTTATAACCGTATAAGTACGATTGAGAGATAGTTATTCATAAAAGTTTAAGGTCTTTTTAACATATTTACTGTAAAATCTAACTAAATTTCTAAATTTAACTACCTGTGAGATATCGCCCTGCATTTTAAGTAAACCTTTCATGTAAGCATCGGTGATTGTTATATCTTGTTTTATTAATCGTAATAATAAATTTTTCGTAAGAAAAATTCTTAAATCAGAATTAATGTTGATACCCTTCTTGTATATTATAGAACCATTAGATATTTCTATCCATAATTCAAAATTAATATCATTTACATAAAATTGATATATGTTATCAAAATCAAGAATTTCTTCTCTAAGTTCTTGAGTGCTCTGAATAAAATTAATACTAAATTCCAAAAACCTAGTAAAAGTGGCTACAATTTCTGTCTCTTCCGTCTCTAATTCATCTATTATTGAATTAAATGTCTTTGAATAGGTCACTGTAAATTAACTTTCTTGCTGTTATTAGATTTATATATATTTAGTAACTCTTTTCAATAAAAAATCTTTACTTTTTCCAACTTTTCAATTTTTCTATCAAAAATCGTATCAATGAAGGTATGAGAATAAAATTTTTAAAAGTTGAATTATTTCTAATGTTATATTTCAATTAACGATTGTTATTTGAATATTTGTTAAAAAATGCCCACATAGTGTAGCACGGTCTATAATGCGCAATATATTGCGTATTGACTAAGCATTTGGGACTGTCACTCCTACGACGCGGGTTCAAAGGGAGAAAAAGCATATCGCTCTTTTCTGAAAATCCCGCTGTGGGCGCTTTTATTAACTAAATCTCACAATTGATCAAGTCTCGAAATAGAGATCCATAATTGATAAAGGATATAAAAGAATTCATAGGAAAATTGTCAATTTTTATCTATTGTTATTTAATCTCTTCTCTCTTCTTAAAAAGTAAAACGAAATTTTCTCATCTATAATTGTGGTTTTTTCAAGATAACGTGAAAGAGAAAAATCCTTTTAAAGTAAAGTGAATTATTAAATTTGCATTAATTTAATGTATTAATAATACACAATTTTTCAAGTTCAAAAAGAAAGTTGAAAAAAGTTTAAAAGGTTGAAATATTATGGTTGATGACGCGTTAGTTAAGGAACTTAAGGGTTTAATGGAAGCAGGCGCAGATGCTGCCGATCCAGCTGCAATCCTTAAAATGATGGAATTTTTCAAGCAAATTTCCAAAGAAAGTGAAGATTTGGCTGAAGAATTAGAAGATATGGATATCACAGTCCAGATGATTCTAACTGATATAGACAAAAAATTCTGGATCAAAGCAACAGCCGGGGACCTCACCTATGGTGAAGGAACTACGGAATCTCCTAGCTTTACATTCAGCGCTGTCAAAGCTGTTGGTGCCGGTATGCTATTTGGTGAAGTAGATGCAACCAGTGCTTATATGGCTGGAGACATTACTGTTGAAGGCAATTTGCAGGACGCTATGGCATTCCAAGAGATTATCGAATTAGCCATGGAAGCACTTGAGGATCTCTAAGGAGATAATTAGTCTAATCTAATTTTTTTTTTCTTTAGTTTTTTTTTTTTTCTTTTTCTACTTATAAGTTTCCTCAAAAAGACAATTATTTTTCCCTAAGCTTTATTTTGAAGATTTTATCATTCTTCTTTACGGGTTTATCAACAAGGATTCCCACACTGATTCGGTTATTTTTATTAGTGACTAAGGAAGTTTCAGTTAAGTTCTTTTTTTGTTTAATTTGAATTGAACTTACCCTTTGGCGAAGGAATGTATCTGTATGAGTTCCTAAAAAAAGAATTTCATCATCCAATTTCAATGTTCCAGAGGTTAATAGTATTTTTGCTGCTTTTATCTCCGGATAATATGATAATACTTTTCCAATTTCGATTTTTCGATAATCAGACACATTGCCCTCAACATCTCTTTCAATTTCACTCCCGTTTGGCATACCAAAGTAAAAACCTGTAGAAAATCCTCGATTATACACTTTTTTCAATCGTTTTAACCATGTTTGCACTTTTTCATGAGTAAATGTGTTATCATAGTAAGCATCTATCGCTTCTCGATAACAGGCTGATACTTCATTTATGTAAAAAGGATCTCGCATGCGCCCCTCTATTTTAAAAGCGTCTATTTTTGTATCTATAAGTTCTGGGATATGTTCAATCATGCAAAGATCTTTGGTGTTGATAAAAAAGACACCATCATAAAGAAATTCATTATTTGTTTCATCATATACTCTCCATTTTCTTCTGCAGGGCTGAATGCATTTACCTCTGTTAGCGGAGTAGTTCTGGTTTCCACAGATCTCTGCCGAAAAATAGCATCTACCTGATATTGAGGTACATTGCGCTCCGTGGATAAAGGCTTCAATTTGAGAAGAGGTTGTTTTTGTTTTAATTTCTTTGATCTGATCTAATGAGAGCTCTCTGGCTAAAATTAATCTCTCAGCTCCCAGAGATTCATAAAATTGAGCGGAATGAGAATTTGATATATTTGCTTGGGTTGATATATGAAAGGTTAAGCCTTTTTCTTTTGCTAGTTGTATAGCTCCAATATCGTGGACTATGATTGCATCAATTTCAGATTCAACCGCTTTATCTAAAACCTTTTCCAATAAAGAAAATTCATTTTCGTAGATAACAACATTTGTTGTGAGATAAGCTCTTATATTATTATCATGGCATATTTTAACGATTTTATTCAAATCCTCTAATTTAAAATTATCACTAAACATTCGCATATTAAGTGATTCTATACCGAAATACACCGCATCAGCATAATTTATAACTGCATTTAATGATTTGAAATTTTTTAAAGGAGCCAGCAATTCCACAGTATTATCTTTTCGTTCTCTCATTTTCGACCCAAGATATTTAGTATGTACTATTTAAATATTATAAGAATAGTATTTAGATATATCGACAAGAGCGTGAAAGCTCCATTTCACGAAAATCCAACTATAATCTCAATTACCTTATTTTCTACTTCAAATAAATTATGATCCTACAGAGTTCTATTAAATAATAAAAAAAAATTATGAAAAAAAAAATTTAAATCTAAAATATACCAAAGAATCCCGTCGGAGAAGCAAGATACCAAAGATAAAAGAGAACTAATCCAATTCCAAAGGCAATAGCAGCCCAAATGTATGACGCCTGTTTTCTATAGTTTTTATTTCTTTGTCCAGATGAGGATTCTATCGTTTTAATTTCAACATAGGGAGAAGGTCCCCTTCGATACCATCCAAAAATTCGAACGTTTTGTCCTATATATTTCTTAATTGTTCGAAGAGCAAAAATCCAGTTTCCAAATATTGGTATTAATGACTCATAATCGATATACATGATTCCTGTTGCATCCTGAAATAGCATATCCTCACCAAAATAGTACCCTGGTATCCCGCGGCCAATAATCTTGCCTTCTAGAACAGTTGGAATGGTTCTAATTGGAGATGCTTTCACATATGTAACTAAATCTACCACTTTTTTTGGTGCAAATCCTATTTTATACTTGAAACCTGACCTATATATGACTCCAAACCCTATGAGATAAAACCCAATAGCCCACATGAGGAGTAAATTAGAATATAGATCATTTAAGATAGGTAGTGTTCCAAAATCAAAGAGTCCAAGTGGAGATACGATCCAAGCTATCGTTAAAATGACCAGTGCAATGAAAATCAAAATTGGGAGAAATATCATTGTAACATCGGTAAGAAATTCTGGGAGCATTGATTTACCTGCTTGTTCTTCCTTAATTTTTCTTGAGTCACTGAAATTAATCTCAGGGATAACAGCGTAGTTCTCACATTGTTCATTTAATCTCATTATTCTTTTTGCTGGTAATGGATGAGTGCTAAATAGTTGATAATATTTAGCCCAAGGATTAAATAAATCCCAAGCCGCAGCCGCCTGAATAGCCTCTTTAGAATATCTTCCAGTACTCCCAGTACTTGATAATGCAAAAGCCGCAGCACCTTTAGGATCAAATATTCCTAGACCTTTAAGAGCTCGAGCCCTAGACTTTTTGCTTTCCTCTATACTTCCCTCAGCTAATAACCCATAAGCAATTTTTACAAGTCCCGTAGATAAAGCATTAGGATTTTCAGTTATTTCTCCAGCATGTTCATCTGCATAGTATTCTCTTATCCTACTTACAAATAGAGATATTAAATAGCTTATATAATAGGCTATATATGACAAAACGGCAATTACAATTAATGAGGCTCCTATGGTCGCTCCCACCCCTTTTTGATCTCTGCTTCCAAAAAAGCCTCTACTTGCATAATAGCTCCATCTTGCTATAGTCAATATTAGTAAAGGGATTGCAAACACTACTGTCATGAGTATAAAGTCATTGTGGACTACATGTCCTAGCTCGTGTGCTACAACCGCCTGTTGTTCTTCAGGAGTTAAATATTCTAAAATACCTTCTGTTATTACGATTCTCGCATTATTCTTGGTATGTCCGAATGTAAATGCATTAGGATTTTTGTCTGGTATGATCCCCATTCTGGGGGTTTTTATATTTCTTATAGCAATAACCTTATCAACAGTTTCCGCTAGATGAGGAAATTCTCTTTGAAATACATCATAGGGTATCCAATTTATACGATAAATCCAGTTAATTATATAAGGACCTATTAGGTATTGCAAGAATATAATTCCTATAGTAAGTCCAATCATTAACCATAGACTCCATTCAAAGAAGATACCCATAGCAAAAACTAAGGCATAAACCAGTCCAAATAAAAAGACCAAGCATATAGCAGAACTTAATCTAAGTCCTATTTTTATTCACCTATAACTTTTTTTTTAAAATCTAATTGAAAAGTCATATAAGACTTTACTAGGTATTATATCTTGATCCAGTTTAAATTTTTTACTATTATAAAATGAAACGATGAAGTACTAGATCTAGATAATATATTATTTTTAATTAAAATAGTAGTCTCGTTAACTTTAAGATATCGTAAAAAATATAACTGAGGATTTTTATATATAACTAGATAATAAACATTGAAGATTAAAAATTAATTAACTTTCAAGATATTATCCGAACCATAAGAATCTTTGTGGAAATTTCTTATAACAAGGACTTCAGAATGAATTCAGAATTAAAAATCTTGTATGAAGCAACAGATAATCTCATTAACCAGCAGTTTTATAAAGGAGGTCATGATGTTATCATTGGGCGCACCCCTGAAGTTCATCTAAAAATTAGTAATTCTGGTCAGATTGTCCAAAAATTCAAGGATCTATTCAATGAGAATATAGACCTATTTTTAGAAGGGAATTATTTAAAGTTCCTCCTTCCATTTAAGAAGATTAAAGGACTAGATGAAGAAACGATATTTGAAATTAACGAGCAGTTAAAAGATAAATTTGAGCTCTTAAAAGATGATATCCATGAATCTGAAATCGTGGTTTTATATACCTTTGTTTTGAGTGCGCTGATATCGAGGATTAGAGACCTTCATTTTAATAATGCTATAGAGGAGATTAAAAGGAGAGTAAAGGAAAAATCAAGTAAAATTAGTGGAAAAAAAATTCAAGAGACTTTAGACAATCTTTTTATGAGAAATAATGATAATATTTCTATTTTATATAATATCTCTTATCTTGATGCATTAGCATTATCTTTCAATTACAAGAAAGTATCTCGTGTATGTAAAATCCAACAAGGAAAATACATGAATCGTATTGTGGATTTAATTTTATCTGCAATAACGCATACTTAACACTTGTGACAGTTTAACTTAACCCTTAAAATATAATTTATTGATAACTTTCACCATTTTTCAGGATTTAGGTAAATAAAAATTAAATTGAGTTAGAGAAAATATTCATCAATATCATCAGGCATAATTAAAATTTCTGAAACAGTTTGAGAGAATATAATATGATCTGTCTCCTCTTTCTTTAGTAAGATCTTTGCAAGGTCTTGATACTTTTTTCCAATATGAGGTTTTGTAAGATTCTTAAGCTTCGAACTAAAGGAAAGAAGATGTGAAAAAGCCATATTATAATCATTATTTTTCAAAGCTTCTTTAGCACCATTTAAATAGTAACTAAGTCGCGTTTTTATATCATTTATTTCTTTAATAAGATTTTTCTCTTTTTGATGATATTCATGGAGTTCTTCACTGTCATTAATTTCATTCAAAATTTCTACTATTTGTTTTGTAATCATCAATTTTTCTGGAAGAGTTTCAACTTTATTTAAACTTAAAGAGTATGAGTTTTTTTGTTCTGTTAAGAGTTCCTTTAATTTTATTGAAATCTCTCCTTTTTGATCCCAAATAGAATCCACAATTTTTTTAGTATATTTTTCATCAATAACTTTTTTATTTGAAAGGATTAAATCATTTAATTCCTGATTAAACAGTTTAAATTGTTTTAGGGTATATTCTCTCTCAGTAAATAATTCTTTATAATCCATGATAATAGAAGTTATGATAGGGAATAATCTGTTCACGATTTTCTCATCTTCCTTTTCAGCGATCGTTATAAGATCAGTTTTTATCTGGGGTATATGTGTAATATAAATAAATTTATCGCCTAATTCTATCTTTTTTAAATCCTTTGAACCGTTTAAATGTATTTCTGAAATGAATGTTTCTAAAGCAGAAAGGAATCCTCCGAATAACTCTATATTGTCCTTTTTACTCTCTTGTAAATTTTTATTATATAAAAGCTTATGAGTTTCACTTTGATAAATTAATATGGAATGGAGCATAGTTAAATTTCTAAATGTTTTAAAATTTGTTCAAATAAATAGCTCATATTTTGAACAGATATTACTAATTTTTTAATATATTAGTACTGAAAAAGACTAATAAATATATTCATGTAGTATTATGTTTGTTTCACTATCAAGTATTTTAATAAATTCATTTTTAAACTAATTATTTTAACTTTTTAGTTTTTAAATATTTGGCAATTTTTATTGCGAGTCTTTCTTGTTCTCTCCAATTTCCAAAGGCAAGTCCTTTAGACGTAAGATCATTAATTTCGTCAACTACGTTCAAACTTATTCGACTTACAGGTTCATTTTCAAAAGGTGTTTGAGGTAAGGGCATAAAGGAGTGTGTATGAATTCTGGCACCTTTTAAAGCTAAATCTTTCATTACATTCAAACTAAGTTTTACATCTTCCTCAGTTTCTTTAGGAAGTCCAAAAATAAAATCCACATTAGGTTTAATTTTAGCGTTAAGTGTTAATTCTACAGCGTTATAAAGGTCTTTAACTGTATGCCCTCTGTGGCACAAATCTAAAATCTTCTGGCTACCAGATTGACCCCCGATTGTTATGTTATCGTTATCACAGTATTTCTTTACCAAACCTAAAGTATCTTCATTAACATGTTCAGGTCGCACTTCTGATGGAAAAGAGCCTAAAAAAATTCTACCTTCAGCCCCTATAATCCTTTTTATCTTGATTAAGAGTTCTTCTAATTTGGGAATGTTAATATTCTTACCATCTAATGATCCATAAGAAAAAGCGTTCGGTGAAATAAATCTTATATCTATAAGGTTTTTTTCTTTCATGATTTCTACATATTTACATACAGACTCGACGCTTCTGTGTCTAGGTATTGCTCCTAAAATATAGGGTGTTTGACAGAAGTAGCATACATAAGGACATCCTCTTGTGATTTCTATTGAGCCATATTTGTTACTTTTTATTGGAAATGGAGGATATTTATTAAGATCCACTGGCTTTCTTTTTCCATTTCTTAATACTTTACCTTCGTCGTCAAATGATGCTATTCCTTTAATCTCATTATATTTTTCATTTGAATGAATTTTATGAAAATATTCTATTAAAGACTCTTCTGACTCGCCAATAAAAACAATATCAAATCCCATATTAAGTGTTCCGAGTGGATCTCCACTTGGGTGGGATCCTCCTGCGATAAAGATAACATTATTTTTTGAAATCTTTTTTGCCTTGAATATTATATTTTTAATTTCCCACAATTGGGTAGTGAAAAAAGAAATGCCCACAACAACCTGCAAATAATTATCCATGGTTGTTATTATGGTATTCAATAGCTCATCCTTAGTAGAAATAAAATAAATGTCAATATGATTAATAATTTCGTTAGTTTCAAGGGCTCCAACTAGCGCGTTAAAACTAAACTTATTATATTTATGATAAAATACAAGAAATGCAATTTTCTTTGGCAAATTATAAATCGTATTTATATTATTTTCAATATTTTGAAAACATTTTGGTATTGTATTATCTGAATTGTATTAATAACTATATAATAATAAAATCGGATTAATATAGATTTAAATATAAAGATTTCAATTCGATAGTTAAAGTTTATAAAAAATAAAATTTTCGGATGAAAAAAATGATTTTAAACGAAATTATAGCCACTAAAACATCGGAGGTAGGCTTATCTTGGTTCGATTTTTTTTCTATTGGCCATATTTGCTTTGGTATTGGGGTATTCTTATTCTTTTCTCTGTGTTACTCTATTCCTAAATCTCGGGGCGACACACCCATCTTTTCACTTTTGGCTGTGTTTATCTTAACTTTTATTATCTTGATTGCTTGGGAGGTTGTAGAAAATACATTATTTCTTACATTAAACCTAAAATATAATAATCGAACTGATAGTCCACAGAACATATTAACGGATATAGTTTTAGGGACAATAGGTGCGCTTGGTATGCTGTTGTGGGCATACGAAGCCTTTGAAAAAGGTAAGAAACATTGGCCGTATTATGTTTTTGGTTTAATAATGTTTTTTATATGGTTTGGTGTATTTAGTATCTTCAGATTTTTGACCCTTTCTTGAATTCACCAATTTTTTCCTATTTTTTTTATTTTATAATTTCTTTATTATTTTAAAATGGATAATTTAGAAACAGAGAAATATATAAAATTCGAAAGGGGATCTTTACCTTTAATAATTTCTGTTCCCCACGGGGGTACTTTAGAGATTGATGGCATTCCAAATAGAACAGAAGGAGTTCTTGGAATTGATAAAGCGACCATTGAATTAACTCAAGAATTAAATTTTCTATTAAAAAAATTATCCCGGAAATATTTTTCAACTCAGCAAACTCCTTCCTCTATTGTTTCAAAAGTTCGCCGTAAACAAATAGACCTCAATAGGATACAATCTGAAGCATATTTACCAAATTCTAATTTCGCAGAAAGAATTTATCTATTTTATCATGATAAGATAAGAGAGGTTATTTTGGAAAACATCAACAAATTTAATAAATCTTTATTATTAGATCTCCATGGTTTTGAGAAAGATAAACGTCCACAGGGATATAGAGATGTTGAGATAATATTGGGGACAAATAATTTAGCCTCATTTTTCTCGGAACCTGTTTCTGTTAAGAATCGAGCAAATAATTTAAGAGGTACTATTATAAAAAAATTTATTGATTTAGATATACCCATAGCACCAGGACATCCAAGAAGAAAGGAATATGTGTTGACGGGAGGATATATTACCCAGAAATATGGAGCTTCAGAAATTAAAAAATCTCAAGTTATGCAGGTAGAGTTTTCCGATAAGATCAGAATTTACGATAAAGAATTAAGAACTAGGGTTTTAGAAACTCTAGCAGAAATATTATTAAGACATATATCTAAAAGTATCTAAATCTATTAGATTGGCTCAAAATAAGTAATTTCTAAAATCTAAATTGTAAAATATCTTTTTTTATTTAAGATATTTAAAGTTTTCGGGATTCATGATGGTGATTAATAATCTTTTATTGCAATCTTTAATTCTTATACCTAATATGGATAAAAAAATTGGCTTCGTTTTCGATTTAGACGGTACCTTAATAAATTCCACTGATATCGGTAAAATAGTTGAAAAAGAAGTGTACAAGGAATTTAACATTCAAACAGATGAAAAAATGGAAAAGGAAGTTGAAAAACTCACATATAAGATTATGCATGGCGAAAATCGTAAAAATCTAAAAGTCAAATTGATGTGGGCTCTTTTTAAGAAGGTTGGATTATCATTTTTCCAAAGGATTAAGGCATTACGATTAGCCAATAGAATTTTCAAGGAGGAAATTCCAAAAATTAAACTATTTGAAGGAACTCAGGAGCTTTTTCAATTTTTAGATGAAAACTCGTTTAATTATGCGATTGCCACTACGTCCTCTGCTAAAGAGGTGGATGATAGACTTAAAAAATTCCCAGAACTCTATAAAAAATTTGACGGGAAAATCATTTCAAGAGATTCAGTAAAAATGCTGAAACCTCATCCAGAAAGTATTAATAAAGCATCTGAAATCATGAATATACCGCTAAATCAAATGGTTATGTGTGGTGATATGCACAGCGACATAAATATGGGGAAAAATGTCGGAGCAATTACTATAGGTGTTTTGACGGGCATTTTTTCTCAAGAAAAACTTATTGATCTTAATCCCGATTTTATTTTTGGATCTATAGCAGAAATTCCTAAAAATATTGAGCAAATTAAGGAAAAAATATACAATAATTAAAAAAAAAATAATAAATCAATATTTTAGTTGAGATTTAACGAGTCTTTCTGTTAAGTATTTTTTATTCTTCCGGTCTGAGAAATTTCAAATAATCCCCAAGATATTCTGCAAGAGAGCCAATAGTCATAGTGAGCTGAAGATTTCCCTCTATCTTCAGATCGCCACTCATATACGCGGCAGTTGCATCTTCTTCTCCGCTGAAAAACTTTCGAGCAAAATCAATATCTTCCAATATCATGGTAACATCGGGATCATCAGCTTCTTCATCCATTACAAAACTATATTTCCCTTCCTCAAACTTTAAGTAAGCTCTAATATTTCCTATGTTCCATTGCACAATCCCGTCAATATCCTCTAGATCTTCTTGAAATTCTTCATCAACTTTGGCTATTTCTTCATACCCTTTAGCCATTATATAAAACATCAATTTCACTTGGAATTCGTTTTTGTCCATCTCGCTCAACCTCCCATTCCTTCCATATATTCGCCTACTTTTGTCATAATAAAAGCTAGTTCCAAGGCTTTATTGGCATCAGAAATTTTCATTTTACTCACAAGTGAGGCGGGATCAGCTTGACCAGAAAACATTTTAACTGAGTCCTCGAGAGCGATTTCATTAACCAAAGTAGGATTATCTGCAGTGCCCTCAAAACCTTCTACCTTTCCATCTTTTATGATTGTATAATACGCAATGTCGTCACCGATTTTATATTGAATCACCTCATCTAATGCTTTTAGTTTATTTGCATAATCTTCGTCCATTTGTGCTACTTGGCCTATTGCATAGGTCATCATACCAGACATTATTTTAACAAATACTTTTTCTTCAGTTGACATATTTTTTTCACGCCTTTTTTTTTAAGTAAATAAAGTTATAATAATTGAATAACAACAATCTATATTTTCTACAATTTTTAAATTTTATTTGAGTTTAAATATATCAGAATATGTAAAAATAACCGGATCGGGAAATTTGAATACAAAATAATGAATTTTAACACAAACTATGATAGATAACATTATTTTAACATAGATGCAAAACCTCCCATAGCTCTCCATATAGCGAGATCCTCAAAACCTAAATTCTCTGCCATTGTTAGCTCGCCATTACACACTGCTTTTAATCTTTGCCATATCTGTTCAGCTAAATCTTCAATTGATTTTCCCTCTGTAATAATTTTACTCGCATCAATATCGATATTCATTGCCATCCAATCGCAAGTTTTCGGATTGCCACAGAGCTTAATAACGGGTGCTATGGGATTTCCGCATGGGGATCCTCTCCCTGTTGTCATACAAATTATTTGGGCGCCCGCTGCCGCTAACCCTGTCATTGACTCAATATCATAGCCTGGTTCAATCATCAACCATAAGCCCTTTCCCTTTGGTTTCTCTGAATATTTGAGTACGCCTTGAATAGGAGCTTTACCAGATTTAGAGATAGTCCCTAACGATTTTTCCTCTATTGTTGATAAACCCCCTTCAATATTTCCCGGAGTTGGTTGAATTCCCAAAAAATCAATTCCTTGATTTTTAGTATATTCTATAAAATAGCGCAGTGGTGTATAAATTTTTTCTGCAATTTCTTCATTAATTGCTCTTTTAACTAATAGATGTTCCGTTCCAACCCATTCTGTAAATTCAGGGAGGATTGAGGTCCCTCCTAATTCAACTATTTTATCTGATATAACACCAACAGCAGGATTTGCTGTAATACCCGATATTGAATCAGATCCTCCACATTCTAATCCTAAGACTAAATTAGAAAAATCAAATGGTTCCCGCTTTAATTCACTAGCTTCATCCGCCATTTTTTTAGCGTATTTTATTCCTTTTTCGATAGCTGATGCCGACCCTCCTTCTACATCCTGTAAGTTAAAAAACTCTACAGGCTTCTTTGATTTTTTAATTTGTCCTCTTAAAGTTTTACTAGACATCTGTTCACAGCCTAATCCTACAATTAACGTCCCATAGACATTTGGATTCGTAGCTAATCCAACTAATGTACGAAGAGTATAGGAAAAATCAGTTCCAAATTGACCACATCCGAGTGGATGTTTTAAAGCTACGGAATTTTCTACTTTATTTGCTATTTGCTGAATAACGTTATTAACACACGAAACAGATGGTAGAATTGCAATCTTATTTCGAATCCCAACTTGACCTTTAGGTCTTTGATACCCCATAAATTCTTCAATCATCTCTTTTCATCTCCAAATAGTAACTTTTTATATTGTGTGTATGGATCCAATCTCCAACTTCTATGTTATCTGTTGCAACACCTATAATTTCACCGTATTTTTTTACTAAATCATCTTTACTTATTTTTATTAATGCAAATTTGTGTCCAAAAGGAATATTTTGGTTGATTTTTATGATTTTGCCTCCGTTAAGCTTCACTTCATCATCCTTAGGAATTTCTACTAAACTGGTAGCACAATTATCTTCAGAATTCATAATAATAAAATTATTTTTCATTTAAATCACAATAATATTTATACCCACATGTTTTTGAATCTAATTATATAAATTTAAAATCAAAATATCAATCAATCTCAAATTTCATGTACAATTATGTTTATTTTAAATAAAAATTTTAAATTTACTCAAGGATTTATTAATTCAGTTTGACAAAAATTCTAATTTAAATTATTATGGATGACGATCATATCGACATTGATGACATTGAATCTTTTATCGATGGATTGAAGATATCATTTGATACATTAGAAGAAGCGAGTATGGAACAAGGATTTCAGATGCAACTCGCAAAAGCAATATCAGCCTTAAGGGCTAAAAAAATTGCGAAAATAACACCCATTCCTAAAAATATACGTCCTCGTGATATGAAAAAGGTATTATTACAGGAATTAGAAGATTTAAAGGATCTTTTGGACTCGGGAAACTACCCCCGCACGAGAAAATTCAAAGTGGTAATGGAAATTGCCAAACTAAGGGAAACAGTAAGTAATTTATAGATTTTTTTATAAAGCTATTTGATAGACCAATGTTAATAGATGTTCATTGTCATATAAATCTTTACCTAAATATAGAAGAAATACTCCGTGAAGCGGAAAACGCCGGTGTTAAGAAAATTATCGGTGTTGGGATGAGTGCTACCAGCTTAGAGAGAGTTCTAGAAATAGCTAATCGCTATCAGTCAATCTATGCCATGCTCGGAATCCATCCCGAAGAAGTAAAAATGAATAAAAATATTGAAAGCCAATTAGATAATGTTGTGAACATTATTCGTAAAAACCATGATATTATCTGTGGAATTGGTGAAATAGGTCTTGATCATCATTTTGTTAAGAAGAACGAGTTATATCCACTACAAAAAAAAATTTTTGAGAAAATGCTCGATCTTGCCCAAGAACTGCAGATGCCCGTAAATTTACATACCAAGGGAGCTGAAAAAATTGTCTTTGACACCCTACCGAGTTATGATATTCCCAATGTGAATATTCATTGGTATTCTGGTCCAGAAACCTTTTTGAAACTAGGCATAGAACGAGGTTACTATTTTTCTATAACACCTGCTATTAGTTATTCTCCTGTTGTCAAAAAAGTGGCATTAATGGTTGAAAAAGAATATCTTCTTATAGAAAGTGATGGGCCGGTTAAATATTCCGGGGAATTAGGCACCCCTGCAATGATTAAGAAGGTATTGAATACCATATCAAAATTTAAAAATATTCCAAGTGACGACTTAGATCATCAAATATATGAAAATACTAAAAGAATTTTTCCCTTAATTTTTACATAATACTAATCTCTATTTCTCTATAGAATGTTTTAAAAACAACTTATTGAAAACTTTTTTTCTAAGATGAATTTCAGAGATAATAGTTATATAGTTTTTCGAATACTATTAATCAAAAACTTATTAGTATAATCCAATTTAGTTTTTTTAAATTTGAAAAAGATTATGCTAATTTTTTGAGGTGAAAATAGAAAAAATGGTTAATATTAAGAACGAGGTGTTCTCATCTGCCCAGTGCGTGGTTTGAAAATTCTATGGCTCGAAATATGGTCCCTATGCTGACAGCAAAAGCTATGGGGGGCATACAATCTACTTTTTTGGTGCCGAGAATATATAGTGGTGAAGCAGGTCTTACTAATGCTACGAAATATTTAGACGCCTTACTTGAGAGTGATGAGAAGAGAGCTTTAATTATTACTGATTCCTTTACAGAAAGATTCGCTAAAAGGGTTGGAGAATTTCTTGATATTGTGGGTATTGAATATAAAGTGTGGTCAGGAGCACTCCCAGAAGTACCCTATCATACTATTGAAGAGGGTGCAAAAGTTTGTGAAGAATATCAACCAAGAGTGATTATTGCTATTGGTGGCGGTAGTGTTATGGATACAGCTAAAGTAGTGTTAATTAAATATGATAAACCTAATGAAAATCTATTCATGGTGATACCTCTTGCTCCATCTATAGGATTACGTAAAAAATTTAGGTTTTTTGTTGCCATTCCTACTACTTCAGGAACAGGTTCTGAAGTTACTACGGTTTCAGTGATGACGGATGAATCAAGAGAACCTGACAAAAAAATACCAGTTGTCATTGGAGATATACTTCCGGATATTGCAATATTAGACACATATTTTGTAAAAGATATGCCACCTTTTTTAACAATGGGCACTGGTCTAGATGCATTTGCTCATTCGATGGGTGCATATGTCTCAAACGTTGGTTCCCCGCTTACTGATGCAATAAATATAGGGGCTATAAAAGAAATAGTAAGATATCTTCCACGTGCCGTGAAATATGGTGCAAAAGATATGGAAGCCCGAACTCACATGCAATTGGCAGCAACGATGGCAGGAATGGGATTTGGTAATTCTACAACAGGTATGGGGGTTGACCATGGTTTAGGACATGCCTTTGGAAAAGTCTATAATGTACACCATGGAGTTTCAGTTTCTTTGTTTTTAATGTATGGTTTAGCTTTTCAAGCAAAAATCCTGAATAGATGGAAAGAC